>Ga0302116_1001422_pt1 | contig 14450 bp, 9 predicted proteins | sample AG5_SCM_MG_FD_203124 | JGI IMG/M metagenome (GOLD analysis project Ga0302116, IMG submission 203124) | Marine microbial communities from Western Arctic Ocean, Canada - AG5_SCM | ecosystem: Environmental > Aquatic > Marine > Oceanic | place: Canada: Western Arctic Ocean | collected 2017-10-01 | reverse complement strand
TGCAGGTGCAGGTGCAGGTGCAGGTGCAGATGCGAATGCCGCCGATGCCGATGCCGATGCCGATGCCGCAGAGGAGAAGGAGAAGGAGAAAGAGAAAGAGGGGGAGGTGAAGGCGGAGGAGGGCGAGGTCGTCGAGGAGAGGACCGATGGCAAGGCCGAAAGCCACCCGAACTACTTCACCTACCAGGCTGACATGGCGAGCATCAGGAAGATGTTCATGGGCAAGGACGACGAGGAGGAGGAGGAGGAGGAGGAAATTGCCTCTAAAGGTGAAAAGGGCGAGGATAATGCCGCCGAGGAAGTAGCCGGTGGCGCCGATTATGATGCCGCCGAGGCTGAGGCTGAGCCCGAGGCTGAGGCTGAGGCTGAGGCCGATGCAGAGGGTGGGGGTGAGGCCTCGCCTCCCGTAACCTTCGCCACCTCCCCCCCCCACCTCCTCTTCCCGTTCCCCTCAACCCCCCCCTCCGAAGTCTTCGCTTCCCTCCTTGAAATCCTCCCTTCGCCCACGGTCCCTCCCCCCGCTCCTGGGAAGAGAGAAATTCCCCCCGACGTTACCAGGCAGATTGTCAGAAGGCCGTGGGAGAGGAGCGAGATTGAGAGGGTTTGGACCAGAGAAAAGGGGTTTGAGATATTGCCGTTTGTCGAGGAGAAGCACCACGGGGAGACAGGAGAGGGGAAGGAGGGCGGAGGAGACGCCAAGGAAGAAGACGCAGCAGCATCGGGCTCAGTCTCGGTCTCAGTCCCAGGAGGAGCCGATGGCCCTGGCCCTGGCCCTGGCCCATGCACCCGCTGGACAATCCCAGCAAACTCGAGCGTAAAATTCACCGTGAAATTCCACTCCTCGGTTTTGGCGAACTTGTCGTCCTCCCTCGCCTTCGAGGTCCTCGGCGGGGGCGTGAAGCCCTTCTCCCTCCCCGTCCTGGGGCGGTGCGAAGTGCCGACGATTAATAGCGATCCGCGGAACGTGTTTATGAAGCGGGTGAAGACCAGGGGAGAAGCCCCCGTGAGCAAGAAGTTCGTCATGTCCAAGGAGGTGTACGAGTTTGGGCCGTTGTTGGCGTGGAAGGGGGTGGGACTTATGGAGGAGGTACCCGTTGCGGAGGAGGAGAAGGTTGCTGAGGACGGGGGGGAGCAGGAGGAGAAGGAGAAGGAGAAGGAGGAGGATCGGAACTCTCCCCGGGCGCTGGCGAAGTGCGCGAGGGAGACGAATATGGAATATTTTAGGATCAGCAATAACGGGAACTTTCCCACGACGGTCACCTTTGAGTTCAGGGGTCCGGCCCCGAAGAAGGTTGAGGGTAATGCCGCCGAGGAGACCGAGGGTAATGCCGCCGAGGGCGAAGCTGAGGCCGCGGAGCCCCCCCCCCCACCCCCCGAGGGAGTCTTCCACGTCTCTCCCAGCTCAATCCACCTCGCCTCCGGCGACACCTTCGACGTTTCCGTCTGGGCGTTTCCCCCTTCCCCGGGGGAACTCTACGAGGCTAGGCTAGTTGCGAGTTTGGAGAATAGTCCTTTCGAGACGAGTTTTGACGTGAGCGCGTTGGGGGCGAAGCCGAGCTTGGAGATGAAGGGAGGGTGGAGTGAGATGGCGGATGTTAAAGAAATGGAGGCAGAAGCGATTACAATTAACAAAGAGATTGGTGCCAATGCCGGTGCCAATGCCGAGGATAATGCCAGAGAGGGGGAGGCAGATGATGACGAGGAGGAGGAGAAGCTCGACGAGGAAACGAATGAGGCCAACAAATCCCTAAAGGCATCCCTCCTCTCAGAGGCCACTCTCCTCCGCTCGAACCCCGTCGCAGACTTTGACCGTCTCCTCCTAGGCCGAAGCGAGGAGTCCGACTTCATCCTAAAGAACTCAGGCGTCGTACCGTTAGACTGGAACATCGACGCGTCTGACCTTGACGATATTGCCGAGTTTCGAATTTCTCCAACGAGGGGTACGCTCCTTCCTGGGGAGTCCTCTCGAGTTGTTATTGGCTTTGAGGCGATTACTGAAAAGGAGCTGTCTCCGAGTATTACCGTTCACTACACTGACGTTGAGGGGGGGGGAGTCAGCGGAAACGAGCAAAGGTGCTTTGAGACAACGCTACAGATCAAGGCTGAAGCGTACTCGATCAAGGCTGTTGCGTTCGAGGAGGACGACGAGAGTAACGACGGTGTAATTGATTTTGGGAATTTGAGAGTTGGGGATGCGGCCAATAACAAGTTCTCACTTAGGAATCGAGGGAAGTATGAGATCAGCTACGACTTTTCCTTCAAGGGGAGCACCGTAGCGCAGTTCTTCAAGATCGAGCCGATGACAGGGAAGATTGAGCCGGGGGGGGCGGCGGAGGTTAACGTGACGTTTGATTGTAAGGTGGAGGTTAGCCTGAAGAATAACAGGGATATTCGCTGCGTGGTCACTGAGCCGCATACGGGGGAGGCGGTAGAGCATTTCTCTGTGAGCGTTAGTGTTGCGAGCTTCTTCTCGAGGATTAGGCTGCAGCCGGCTAGGGGGCTTAACTTTGGGGCGGTCAAGTTTAATGAGGAGGTGAGCACATTCACAGGCTTCTCTCTCTCTATAAGAAAGGCAAACTACTAACCCCCATTCCAATTCCCATTCGCAGCCTCGGCAGCGGCGCTTCGAGCTCAAGAACGAGGGCCTGTTCGAATTCACCTTCACCGTCACAGACCAGGAAGTCTCCAAGGATGCCTTGGGAGCGATCGTTGCCGCAACGCCCGAAGGCCTCCGCGACCCCCTCCACGGCGATCCCGGCGGCCCCGTCCCAACCGAGGAGAAGTCCATCGGGCAGTTCGTCGTCTCTCCCGCCGGGGGAGTTCTCCAGCCGGGCCAGAGCATGGGCGTTGAGGTCAAGTTCCTTCCCAAGGAGAGCAACGTGTTCCGAGAGAACTTGAAGATTATGATTAGTGGTTGCGAGGCTGGCGATAACAACATTGCCAATGCGTCCGTGTACGAGTGTATCGGCGAGTCTTGCTTTCCGGGGATTGTGAGTGACGACTGGCGGTCAATCTTTGAGGAGCAGACCGTGATCAGCTCAATGTCCGACCTCAAGCTGTCGTCGAAGAAGGGCGGAATTGGCAAGGCCGTGTTCGCCGAGGATGACGTTCTCTTCGGCTACGGGAACGTGATTTCCTCCTCCGTGGAGCAGGAAAAGGGCACGGTTGAGAAGTTCAGGATCACAAACCCAACGAAGGTCAACGCTTCCGTGGCGTTTTCCCTCGTTCCGTCCGGGTCCAAGTCCGCAACGAACAGCGAGGGTGACGTGGCCGCGTTCACCGTCCAGCCGGCACATTGGGAAATCCCTCCCCACGAGTACCGCTACGTGAGCGTGTACTTCCGCCCGATGGAAATGAGGAGCTACAGGGCTCAGTTCCAGGCCAAGGTTGCCGACGCGCACCCATCTCAGGAGACTGGCGCTGGCGTTGGGAGCAAAATGGCTTTCGATCTTTCCGGTGCCGGAACTCTCCCCTGCGTCAACGTGTCCATGCCCAACACGAACAACGCCGGCGGAGATTTGCTCATGGCATTTGGATCTGTGGAGCACGGCAAGACGAAGAAGCTTCAGATCCACGTTAGCAACGACGGAGTCGTGCCCTGCACCGTGCTGTTCAGCATGGGAGACAAATCTCTCAACTGCTTTGAGTTCAGCAAGGCTAACGGAAGCGAGACGATGGAGCCCGGGGAGTCCCGCCAGCTGCACGTCGTCTTCCGGCCCAACTCAAAGCTTCTTGAGAGCAAGGAGGACATTTCCACAACCATCAAGATGAGCGTCATGCACAATAACTTCGAGAGCGAGACCTTGCTGCTGTCCGGTTCCACGTACAGCAACGACGCGCTGATCGAGGACATTCCCGAGGACGGTTTGTCGTTCAGCGAGGTGGACCTGAACAACACGGACAGTGCCAAACTGAAGAGTGAGATTTCCTTCTCCCTCCGGTCACAGTCGGACTCCCCGCTCCGGTTCGAGTTCACCAAGCACGAGCACTTCGTCTTTGTGCCGAGCGTTGGGCACCTCCCAGCTGGCAGCACTCGCGACATAGTTGGAGTGTTTTCAACCAACGGCGAGGTCAAGGCGTACAAGGCCGAGGAGGTGAGCAAGCGAAGCGAAGCGAGCGAGCCTTGATTGAAGACGAGAATACAAAACCAACTAACACAATCACTCGGATCCATTAAACATTGCGCCTCGCTTCATTTTGCTCGGCGCAGATTGATTTTACAACTAGCAAGATTTCGTACGATGCGGATAAAGATAACGTTGAGCCTGTCGAGGGGGAGACGGAGACTGCAACTGCAACATCCCCTCCAATTACCGCAGCCATGGCTAGCTGGGACGACAACATGAAGGAGGTCAGGGGGGCTACGGAGGAGGAAGTTGCGGCCGACGCGGACAATGAAATTGTCAACGGCATGATTGAGATCTTCACACCCGAGCCAGCCTCCACCCCATTGCCGGAAACCACCCCCCAAACCCAGAAATTGCTGTGCACTGGAGTTTCGGACACGACAAAGTTCGAGTGTGACACAGCGAGCATCGTCTTCAAGTCGGCCGCCATGTTCCAAACGCGGAAACACGAGTTCGTTGTCACGAACAAGGGAGAGACGCAACTGGTGTATGATTGGAAATTGGACAATGTTCCTGCGAGCATGCGACCTTTTGACGCACCCGCGCAGAGCATCCCGCAGGTGCCATGCCCCTTCACCATCGAGCCGAGCGACGGTGCAATTGCGGCCAACAGTGACCAGCAGTTCGTTGTGAAATTCTCTCCTTTGGAAGTTGACGACTTTTGCTACGTTGCGAGTTGCAACATGCCAGGCTTGGCTACGGCAGCGGCAAGGCCCGCAGAGGAGGAAGATAATCCTAACCCGCCCCCCGAACCGCTGAAGATCTCCATGCGGGCCAAGGCGAGCAGGCCAATCGTCCACTTTGAGCTTGGCGACCAGAACGACTACCTTTCGAGGAGGCCCGCGAACCTGCGCAACGAGCTCGGCCTGTTTGGGCAGATTGAGGCGAGCTCGGTGCGCGCGGTTGAGACGGAGTCGAGGGGAACGCGCGTGAGGAACACGAAGCGCTTCCATGTTGTGAACCCCACGGCGTCGGCCTACCACTTCACGTGGGTCCCTCAGGGCAACCCCAGTCCTGCTTGGAGGTGCGTCACCAGCAGCGGCATGATCTTGGCCGGAAAGAGGGGCGAAATGGTATTCGAGTACACGCCCGATGACGTCAACGTTGCGGAGTCGTTTTTCAGGTTCCAGATTGAGAACACGAGGTGAGTGAGCGGCTAAAGACGGCTACATCCACTACTGAGCTAAACCACTCAATTCGCGCAGCGTTGACGAACTGTTCTTGTTCAGCGGAAGCGTCGTGGAGCCGGTTGTCACGTTTGATCGCCAGCGGCTGGACTACGGAGCGCAGCTACTGGGCGGGTTGCAAACGGAAACAGTGCACATTGTGAACGACGAGCACCTGCCCTTCTCGTTCAACTTCGATTTGATGAGCATGGGTGGAGCAAGTGAGGTCCCCCCAGGATTCAGGCGCCCGGTGTTGGAGATCCAACCCATGAGCGGCTTGGTTCCTCCAAACAGTAGAACGCCGGTTGTCATTAACTTCAGTCCCGCGGAGGAGAAATTCCACAACTTCAATCTCGTCTGTGACGTGCGGAAGAAGCCGAACAAGCTCAACTTGAACGTCAAGGGTGAGGGTTACGCGGTCCACAGCAAACTCATGCTGAGCGAGGAGGCCGTAGGCGGCGGGACTGGCGAGCGCGAGCTCATTGATTCGCGCAAGGGCGTTAATTACATCGACTACGGTGCCGTTCACCTGAACGAGAAGCTCGTCAAAACGATATCCATTCACAACACCGGGAAGTTCAACAGGTGAGTGAGTGAGTGAGTGAGTGAGTGAGTGCGTGAGCGAGTGAGCGAGAGAGCGAGCGGGTGGCGAGCGAAGCGAAGCGAGCGACAGACATATTGACTACATCCACTACTAAACTAACATCATTCCACTCAATTCGTATTCTTTTTGACTCGCTCGGCGCAGCGATTTCAACTGGACGAGGAGCACAAACAACCCCATGCTGACGATCAAGAACAACAAGGGGGAGACGAAGAAGGAAATGATGGCGACGGTTGGAAACTTGAAGCAGGGAGAGCGAATCGTGTTCGACCTCGAGTTCAGCCCGCTTGCGGAGACCATCTTGGACGGTACCAGCATCACGGTGACGATTGCGGGGAGGTACGATTACGTGTTCAACTTGGCCGGCCAGGGCGTTAAACCCGCTCTGCACTTTTCCTTCGTTAAGCATAACTTCGGGGCGAGCTTCATCACCGCGCCTGGCGCGCTGCTCGAGCCAAGCGAAGAAATTTTGGTGGTTACCAACGGCGACATGGACAACAGCTTGTCGATTGACTGCGCCTTCGTCAACCAGCGCGCGCTGAGCGTCAAGTGCAGCCCCACCGTTCTTGAACCTGGGCAGTCTGTTGAAATTCCCTTCAACTTCGCTCCAAGAGAGGTGAAAGACTACGCGTTTGCTGTGCCGTTCTTAGTCAACGGCACGAGCAAGCAGATGATCAACGTGCTTGGGCAAGGAGGTGAGCGAGCGAAGCGAGCGAGCCTTGATGAATACGAGAATATGAGCCGAGCCAATATAACTTCATTACATTATTCCAACCAACTCAATTCGAATTCGTTTGGCTCCTTCTTCTCTCGGCGCAGTGTACGCGCGGTTGGATTTGTTCGATCTGCACCAGAGTACTGTTCAGTTTGGGGCAATTTTGGAGGGCAACAGTGTTAGTAAAAACGTCAAGGTCGTGAACCGCTCCCCAGCCGAGCTGACGTTTAGCCTGGTGGACGAGCAGAAGCCGGGAGCCGGAAAGGGGGTTATGGAGAGCAACGAAATAATGTTCTACCCTTCCACGGCCACCACTCTCGGGCCAAGGGAAAGGTGAGCGAGCTCGCAATGAATCCCGCGAAATGGCTACATAACATACATACATACATAATGGCCACATCCTTCTAAACTAAACTAAACTAAACTAAACATTAACTTACCCACTCAATTCTTCCGACTCGCTTCATTCGTTTTGCTCTTGCTTCACAAAAAATGCACCTCACTTCGCTCGGCGCAGCTGCGTGCTGAATCTCACATTTGCGCCCCAAAGGAGGGTGCCAGTGTTTCACGAAGATTTATTGGTAAGGTACGCCGGTGAGACGAGGAAGTTGCTGAGCTTGAGCGGGTCGGCGACTGGCTTCGAGGTGATGCTGGAGACCGACGCCTTGCCTTTCGGAGTGGTCATGGCCGGCTCCTTGCGCAGCAGAAAATTGAACTTCGAGAACAGCGGGGACTTGCCGGCGAGGTTGAAGTGGGTCGAGGGAACGTTTGGGGAACACTTCCGGATCAGTCCCATCGACGCGAACGTGCCACCGGGGAGCGAGTTCGCGTTCGAGGTGGAGTTCCAACCGAACGCCATCAGCGATGACATCAGGCAGGAGAACATAATGCTGATGGTCGACGGTGGCGAGCCGCTGAGTGTTACGTGCACGGGAAGCTGCGTGCCCCAGCCGGACGATTCTGTCAAGATGCTGAGCTTCAAATCGCTGGCCAGGAAGGAGGAAGTGCAGAGCATCAGCATTAGCAACCCGACCGACAAGGTTTGGACGCTCAACCCGGTGATCAAGGGGGCGAATTGGAAGGGACTGGACGAGATCAGCGTGCCCGGAAACGGCAGCGTTGACTACCAGGTAACTTACTACCCGCTGACAATGACCAAGGAGATCGAGGTGACGGAGGAGAACGAGAGCGGAGAGACAGTGACTAAGATGGAGCTAAACAAGCATGCTGGAAGCATCTTCTTCGCGCTGCCGAACGGTTCTGCCTTGCTGTACAATCTGGATGGCGAGGCGGGGGACCCGGAGCCCGAGAACAGGCTCAGCGAGAGTACCGGAGCGAAGGAGATGCTCACCATACCGCTCCCGGTCAAGAATTGGCTCAACAGCCCGCAGAAATTTGCCGTTGAGATCACCTTGGCCGACGAGAACGACTCGGTTAGTACGTTTTTGTCCGGTGCCAACCAGATCGACGTTCCAAGCAACGCCACGAGGGACTACCCGCTGCGGTTCTTTAGCTACAAGGAGGGAGTGAGGGGGGCTGTGGTCAAGTTCACAAACGTGAGCAGCGGGGAGTACATTTTCTTCGAGCTCGCTGTGCAAGTGAGCGAGGCTGGGGTGCAGGAGAAGTACAAGATGGAAGCCCCAGTAAGGCAGGTGGCCAAGAAGATCATCACCATCGACAATCCACTGGCGGAAGGCAGCGACGTGTCGTTTGCGGAGGGGGATGGGTGGTGGAAGTGCGACAACGAGTGCGTGAAGCTGACCAAGATGGGGGAGATGAAGGGGAACAAGGAGGGGACATTCGAGCTTCAGTACCGGCCGCTGTTGCAGAACGGAGGAGGAGAGCACGACAAGGCGAAGCTGGAGTTCGAAATCGAGGAGCTGGGGGTCTACAAGTACGAGCTAGACTTGGTTGCAATGCCAACCAGCGCGAACCACAAGCTGACGTTTGAATGTCCTTTGGGTTGCAAGCAAACGGAAACTTTCACCTTCAAGGTGTTCAACGGGAAGGCGGGGTGCGACTTCAAGTGCGAGGTGGGGAAGCCGAAGTTCTTCTCCATCGCCGGGGGGCTGAAGGTCGACGGCTGCGAGGTGGTGTGGGACGGACAGGACTGCAGGGTGGAGGTGGAGTTCGAGCCAGAGGGACTGGGAGAAACGAAGGATGTGCTGGTTGTGAGCCACGAGTCGTTCGGGGAGTACAGGTGCGAGCTGATTGGAATGTGCAAGCCCCAGCTGCCCCAAGGACCGTTCTTGATGGACGTGGGGGGGGGCAAGGACATAGAGTTCAGGAACATCTTCGACGAGGCGCTGGACTTCAATTTCGTCGTAGACGACGAGAGGTTTGTGTGCGGAGGGGGGGGGACTGTTAATATTCCGGCCAGGAGCAGTAAGAGCGTGAACGTCAAGTTCGCCGGGGGAGCTGGAGCTGGAGCTGGAGCTGGAACTGGAACTGGAACTGGAACTGGAGCTGGTGGGGAGAAGGGAGGAAGCGGAAGCGGAAATGTAGAGGCGAAAATGAGCGTCCGCTGCGTGAACAAACCGGACATTCCGCCATGGAGCTACTACTTGACAGGGCAATTATAGGCAAGGGGGTGGTTGGAATTGAATGGATTAGGAATACTATTGGTAGGATGTTGGAAGGGGATTGCACATCAAAGTTTCGAGGGAGTGAATGACTGCACAAACAAGAAACAAGATGCAAATCAAACTTATACATTTGTACTGAAAGGACAAAACAATTTCCCCTTGCTTGAGTTGAGGTTTGGGAGAGGAGGATTATGTTTAATAGCGCTACATAACAATAAACAATAATCGTGAAAAATCAAATAATCTAAAATTTATTGGGAAGGTTCATCTATTTACCAATTGTCATGGCATCATTCAAGCTTGCATCATGCATCGTCCATCGCTCTTTGCTGCGAGGAAAGGGACTGGGAGTGCTGCCGCACCTCGGTTAGGACGTTATCCAAACCTTCACGACCCCCCTTGGTACTCACAAGCCAGCGACGGAAGCCAAGGCCAATCTCATTCTCCAAACGTTGCAAATCTTCAGAATTTTGCTCTAGGCCAGATAACGCTATTAAGGATTGGATGTGTTGTAGACGTTTTTGGGCAATTTCAGGAGTCGTGTTTGAGGTGCTTGAGGTCGATGTTGAATTAGCGTCGGTTTTTGGGGAGGAGATGAGGGGTGGGGGGGAGTTTGTTGTCAACAAATCAGGCATTCTCTATTTCGTCGTAAACCTTCACGGCCAGTGTTGTTGCGATTTTAAAAAATTAAAGCAAATTTGATTTTTCTTTTTTTCAGATTGCATCCGCCAGGGTACCTCATTCATCACACTACCAAAAGCAGCTCGATGAACAACCTATCTAGCTATCTTCATAACAAAAAGGATGAACCAGAACTCGTCAATTCGCAGGTTGATCTTGATAGCATAATTGTTTCACACGAAACAACAACGATCGGGGACGAGTACGGTGATTCAATTCTACTCTTCGGCCAAGACATTGGGGAGGTTGTGCACGTTTCTTCTGAAAGGCCCCACGGCCTCTTCAAAAACATTCAAGGTTCAAATGGAGCTTGGCATTCCTGCAGCACAACAAAGGTGCAGCAGATACGCAAACAATCTTCCAAAAACAAGAACTACAAGTACTCTGATCACGTCGAGTTTGCTATTGTTGATTTTGGCGGGGACGGCGATGATATCTATGAGCTTGACTACATGTGGCTTCGAAATGAGCACTCCACTTCTTATTCTGTCGAATATAAGGACCTTCACGGCACTTGGATTCTCTACCAGCCCTGGACGAGCGTTGAGCCTTTCGAGTTCATTTCTCTGTCCAAGCCCAACATTAAAGCCGCGGAGCTGAAACTTCTGATTAAGGGAAGTTCTTTGTGGGACGCGAGCTGGGTAATGCTGAAAGTCTACGGGCGATCTGATCCAATAACTAACTTTTTGCGAGACCTCAATGCCCAAATTTTCAGCCACGACGATTTGGACCTTATGAAGCAGCTCTACCAGGAAGGCTTAAAGCTAAACTTGCGAGATAGAAACGAAATGCAAGAAGGTGAGCGAGCGAGCGAGCGAGCGGGAGAGATTCCTCTTATCCCTAATATTACCCCTGCGCAGCGCTAATCGTTCGCGACCAGTTGATTCTGAAGGAGCAGTGCTGTTTCGCAATGGAAAGGCTCGACATGGTTGCTCTGAAGAAGCTCATGGAAGAGGCGAGCGAGAAGAGTATGCTCACGGACGTGAAGGTTATGGAAGCGCAAGACGTCTTAGCGGCGCTTATTGCCGAGCAAAATTACAAGTACTCCCACCCGGCGTACAAGCTCATGATAAATTGCGACATCGACGAGGCCTCTGCAACTAAATATCTGGCCGAAATGATAAACACGGGCTACGACTGCATGTTTGGTATGTGTATGATTGTTGATAAGGTTGAAATTGACAACGGCGAGGAAGCAACGAACATTCTGCGGAACATGCTGTACATAAAGAACACCAAGTACAGGGACAAGCTGCTGAAAATGATCCCACGAATCAAGCTACCGAGGCAAGATTTGAACAACGGACTAGAGAAGTTCATCTTGAGCATTGGCATCAACAAGAAGGATTGCAAAAAATACATGGTCGCGCTTTGGGACAACAGGAAGTACGATACATTATTTGATCTGCTTAACTGCGAAAGGGACGAGATGGAACTGTTCAACATGAAGCAGGGACACATAGAAGCAGTACTGTTCATTACCAACGGAAAACATGCAGCTTATCCTTGTGACGAAAACGATTAAGATTATGATTAAGATTAGGGTAGAATAGAAACTCATAATTCAATGATTTGGTTATTAAATGTTTGCGCTGCTGTATGCTATGTAGCATATAGAAAATCTAATACCACACTTGTGGGTCCGTCTCCTGCTCCAGGGAGTTGGATGCACATGTTCAGGAGGGACATGCCCTTTGGAGGGTGCTAAATCGCCTCATCCCTACCTTCACCAGCTCGGCCTTGTCGTACTTCATGTGCTTGATGAACGTGCAAGCGGTGTTGTAGGTGCCGAAGACCTCTACGTCGACGAACTGCTTGGGGAGGTGTTGTCGGAGGAGGGTGGGGAAGGGGGTGGAGGAGATGTGGGTGGGGGTGAGGCGGAGGATGTTTCGGATCTCACTGCACGCATTGAATTGGGGGTGCTCAGCAAGCTGAAGGGACGTGTAGCCTTGGAAATTAGTGGCAATAAGGGAAAGTGGGAGCCGATGGATCATTCGAAGAGCAAGAAACACGAGGGAGTCGCTGTATACCTGGCTATTGCAAGCAACAAGTAGAAGAAGAGTAGAATTGTAGCATTTGAGCACTTCACGCACCAACTCGTCATCGTGCTCGTTGATGAACTTGTGGCAGTCTGCCCACGATCGTGATTGGATCCACCCAGCCATCTCAATCTCCCAATGAGCCACTGGTGCGTACAAGCGGGCCATCCCCTTCCATTCCAACGAACGAACTTCCTCGGGAGTGAGGGAGAGCAAGCCGATGATCTCAGCACAGGCTTCACTCCTACGGGCAATGTCGAGGGGAGTTTTGCCTTCATTGTCTCGTGTGGTGAGGGCCTCTGGATTCCAGCAAATCGACTGCGCGCCCACATAGGCAAGAGTATGTGTGTGTGTCTGAGCTTTCGCTGCGAGCCAATGATGTGGCAGTCGTCCATGCTCATCTCTCTCCTTGTACTTTCTCGCAAGCAAATCTAAGTCCCTATCTGGGTGAACCATGGCTCCTTGCACCACGGGCCAATCACGCTTCTTGAGCCACTTGTGGTGCTCATTGGTTTCCATATTGGGTCCGAAGATGGATAGTAATACGTGATTTGGTAGTTTTTGCTCCTTTTGTATATACCAATTATTTAGAAAATCACCCGGGCGGTGATGTGATTGGTGTGAGTGTGATACCCAAAATATTCAGTTTTATATTTCTAATTTTCTCTGAACCAAAACCCCGCTAATATATAAGCCTTCACATAACAAAAGTGTTCTTATGGACTTCCCCTCCTCCTGGGCAACCAGTCATCTGAATTCGGAGGATTTTTCACAGTCTCCTACAGGGTTGTTGACGAAAAACCATCCCCGGGATGATTCTGAAGAGCACTGCAGTCTGGTTGCTAGTCTTCTCCTAATTAGCGAAAGTCCGATTCCATCTTTGATGAGTATTATTGAAAAGACGCCATTCCTTAATATCTCAATTGACGAGAACGGGAACCTTGGCCCTCCTGCATCGACCTTTGCTTCACCACCTAGTCCAAGTCCAAGCCCAAGCCCAAGCCCAAGCCCAAACTCAAATCCAGACCCAAGCCCCACAACTATAAATGGAAAAAATCGCGTTCCATCGGCAGCTGCTGCCCAGTTTGCAGAAGAGCACAACCTCAACTCCCACAACAACACGAGCCCGATCCTGCCAATTCCTATTCCTTCTCCAATTCCTTTCAGCTCGATATATTACTTCGAAGTAACCCTCTTGACGGATCCGTCTCCACCGTCTGTCTTCTCAATAGGACTGTGCTCCTCATCCCAAAACCTCCTCCCCACTTACCACTCGGCCCCCCTCGGGCAGTCGGCCTCCTCGATTGGCTTCGACTCCACAGGCGCCGTTTCAACGTGTGACGGGCGAACGAAGCTTCCCTGCGTCCCTCTCTCGCCTTCGGGCATTCACCGAGGTGACACGGTAGGCTGCGGCCTCGAGGTTTCCCCGGGCGGTCAGTCTCGGCTGTTCTTCACTAAAAATGGGACCCGCCAAACGACAGAATCAGAATCGGACAACGGCGGGTACTTCGTCTTCGGCGAGGGCGGCGAGACCGTCTTTCCCGCCGTGTCCTGCCCGTTGGACAGATTTGAAATAGCCACCAACTTTGGCGTCGGCGGTCGCCCATTTCTGTTCAAGAACGCCGCGTTGACAATCCTCAACGCGGCGTCTTCTGTTCCCACAGCTACTACCGTAACTTGGGGGAGCAGCGGCTTTGATTCGAGCCTCTCCAGCGTCTACAACATTGGCGCCCAGAACGGCAACGGCAATGAGAGTCCTCCACGGCCTGCAAACTACTCCCGCCGTTCAACGTTTGACAGTAGATACCCTGGCGACATTACCAATACCAATACCAATACCACCAACACAACCACCAACACAACCACCAACACAACCAACACAACCAACACAACTTCAAACAAAATTCCTACCACACAAGCTGAGATCGAAGCGATCTTCAGCAAACTTTCCCTCCTCAACGACTTCATAATCCACAACCAGACCGGCGAGGAGTCCTCCGACGGCGAATCCTCCGACAGAGCCAGTGACATTGAAAACCTCACGATGGAGCTCATCCTGGTGAAGCAAAATTTAACGGAGGGAATTTCCGAGCAGACACCGAACCTCGGACTGCTATTAAACATGATGGACAGAATCACGGAAACTCTCAGGCTCCAATCCGACAGCGAAAGGTCGTTGAACGAGCTGTCGGCCTGGCAGAATCAGCTGCCCCAGGTGAGCGAAGCGAAGCGAGCGGACCACCCTGAACAACAATCTCGCACAGAAAATTTACTTTTGACCGAACTAGAGCCACCGCGTCCAATTCATTGCGTCTAAATACGTTATGCGTTGAAGGTACGGCCAATTCCAAACAACTAACACATTCACACTCGGCTGCTTACAAATTCGCTTCGCCTCGCTTCGCTCGCCGCTCCGCTCCGCTCCGCTTCGCTTCGCTTCGCTCCGCTCGCTAGGAAAATATCCCGCAGCTGGTTGCGAAGAAGGATACTCTATCCTTAATTTGCCTCCTGCGCGGACCCTCCCTTCCCTCTA
>Ga0302116_1001419_pt1 | contig 14482 bp, 11 predicted proteins | sample AG5_SCM_MG_FD_203124 | JGI IMG/M metagenome (GOLD analysis project Ga0302116, IMG submission 203124) | Marine microbial communities from Western Arctic Ocean, Canada - AG5_SCM | ecosystem: Environmental > Aquatic > Marine > Oceanic | place: Canada: Western Arctic Ocean | collected 2017-10-01 | reverse complement strand
TGCGATACCACACTGTGACCACCGGGGTGGGGGGCAAACCAAACTGTCGTCTCACCGATCGTGACTCTGAAGTGCAACCGACTGCGTTATCACGGCAGTTCTCGGTTGTCAGTTGCGAGGAGACGAAACTCCGTGAGCTGCGCCACGTCATACCGCGCCACGCCCAGGCCGCATCAGAACGTATCCGACCGCCGTCATGCACTGCATCGGTCGCATCGCATCGGTGACCGTCGCGCCCACCGCGGCGCCCGGCGCGAAGAGGTCCCGCGGAAGGTCCGCGACGCGCCCCGTGCGTACCCGCGCCAGCTCGGATAACGCGAGCGGTGACGACGAGGATCGGAAGGCACGCGCCGTGATGCCCCGCCGGAGGCTGATCAACCTCGCGGCCGCCACGACCGCGATGGTGGTGTCCAACAAGGCGCTCGCGGGTTCCAACGAGTTCGCGGGCGACGCCGCGATGGCCGTCATGAACCGCGTCGGCAAGGTGAAGATGGCGGACGACGAGTGGAAAACGAAGCTCAAGGACGAGCCGTACGCCTACGAGGTGCTCAGGCACGAGGCGACCGAGCGTCCGTTCTCGTCGCCGCTCAACTCCGAGAAGCGAACCGGCACGTTCACGTGCGCCGGGTGCGGCGTCCCACTGTTCACATCGTCCGGCAAGTACGACAGCGGGACCGGCTGGCCGTCCTTCGTGGAACCCATCTCAAAGAGCGCGGTGACGGAGGTGCCCGACTACGGCATCATCTTCCTGCCGCGGACGGAGGTGAGGTGCGCGAACTGCCAGGGGCACCTCGGCCACGTGTTCGACGATGGACCCAAAGATAAGACGGGGCTCAGGTACTGCATGAACGGGGTGTCCCTCCACTTCGACCCCGCGGTGGACGCCTAATCTAACCGCCGTTGTCATGTATGCTCTCTTATTGTGATCTCGTCTTAAAAGTCTCTATCCAACCGCGCTCGTCTATCAATCGATGCCGATGACGTCTCTCACTTGGCCACGATCGCCTCGAGGGCCTCCTCCACCTTTTCGTATTTGAACTCGAACCCGAGCTCCTGCGTTCGCGTCGGCAGCACCTTCTGGCCGTCCAGCACCACCGTCGCGCCCTCCCCGAGGAGCACCTTCAGCGCCAGCCCCGGAACCGGCAGCCAGTTGGGCCTGTCCGTGGCGGCGGCGACAGCCTCGCACAGCCCGTCCATGGTGGTGGGCACCGGCGCGGTGCCGTTGACCACGCCCGCGTACTTCTTCGGCTCAGCTAGCGCGCGAACGAAGAGCTCCACGAGGTCGTCCCTGTGGATCCAGCTCACGAACTGCTTCCCGCTGCCCAGCGGACCTCCTCCGTACAGCTGAAACACGGGTAGGATCTTGGCGAGCGCGCCCCCGTTCTTCTCGAGGACGACGCCGGTGCGAACCACCGTGGTGGTGGACTCGCACCGTGCGGCTTCCTTCTCCCAGTCCACGCAGAGCTTGGCGAGGAAATCCTTGCCCGGCTTGCCCTTCTCGCTAAAGCCGGCGGCCGCCTTGGAGATCCCGTAAAATCCAACCGCGGATGAGCTCACGAGGGTGGGGCGCTCGTCTACGGGCAGGGCGTTGATGGCGTCCACCACTCGTTTGGTGGTGACGATGCGTGACTTGACCAGCGTCTTCTTGTACTCCGCGTTCCACGGGGAGGAGATCGGCGCTCCCGCGAGGTTAACCACGCCGGTGCACCCCCGCACGGCTTCGTACCACTCGAGTTTTCCCTTCATGGTGTCCCAGCTGTAGAACTTGGCGCCGTTGAGCGCCGCGTTGGGCAGGGCGAGCCTGGCGGAGATGGCGTTGCGGGTGAGCACGCGGACCTCGTGGCCGTCGGCGAGGAGCCTCTCGACCAAGGCCTTGCCGACGAAGCCGGTGGCGCCGGTGACCGCGACGACCATTTTCCCATCATCGGTGGCGTCGTCGGCGGTCGCCGCTCGGACCACGTGGGAGGTGGACGCGCGGAGCGGGCGGCGGGTGGCTGAGGCGGCGCGGAGGGGTGCGGCGGCGCGGGAGCGGCTCGAGAGCACGGGCGCGGCCTGAACGGCGGTCGCGGCGATCATGGTACCGTGAGGTGCAACTGTAAAGTGATTTGCTCGGACGAACCGTCGCTCCCATCCACAAACAAACAGGACACGTGGCCAGCCCTCTGGAGAGGATGAACAGCCGTGTCTATTTGGTCACTCACGATGGGTGTATTTATGATTAGTCTCGAACTGAACGCCGTACGTTTTGTGACTTTTGATGCAGAACAGAAGACTTTTGGCAGCCAAACGAATGCCAAACACCCCCGCACGAGGACCGCCATGCTGCGAACCGTGTTGTCCCGTGCGCTCGCCTCGCGCGCCCCCGCCGTCGCAACGCGCGCGGGTGGTTTCACCGCGTGGCGCCGCACCCGCCAGATGGGCACCGCCGACTTGGGAGCCGAAGCCGAAGAGGGCGAGTTCGCCCCGAGCGACGAGATCAAGTTCGAGTCGTCCGAGCCCCGGTACATGACCACCCTGACCTTCTCCGAGGCGGGTCTGCAGGCGATGATCAAGGCGGACATCAACAGAGAGAAGGTGCGACCTTAAACCCGTTGGCGTGTGTCGGCACCGTCCATCTCTGCACACTCCGCGGACGGATCGGAAACATTTTTCTTCACCAAAACAGTCAAAACATCAGAGCCTTGACCCTCCCCGTCTCCGACCGATACCACGCAGTCCGCGGCGAAGATCATCGGCCTGTGCGGGGGTAGGCTTCAGAGCTACCACGTCACCACCACCGGCGACGCCAACGCGGTGGTCTCGTACACGTTCCCGAAGAACCACAACGTGCAGACGCTGCTGTACACCCTCATGGCGAGCGGCTCCTACTCCAAACAGCACACGGTGAAGCTGATGACGTGGGAGGACGCCGCCATGTCCTTGAAGCAGTCCAGGGCGATCTACGCCAACGGTGGTGTGAGCTGCAACCTATCCCTCGCCGTGCCCAAATGAAAGGGCTTTGAAATCGAGAGTTGATCTGTACATCATCGTACGTAGCCTCGCGTGTCGCGTGTCCATGCTAAAAAATTGCCTCAAAAGAAACTATTCCTTTCCATCTGGCGCGAAAAGATATCTCCATTTGTTATCCGCGTTTTGAGGGTAAATGCCCATACGGTCTATGGCACTACCCTAATCCAATCGCCACGTCCGTCGTGGCGAAATCCCTTCGTCCGCCCCAACGCGTCAGATCTGACGGCGCTTCGGGAGCGAAAGACGCGCCCGAACCCCGCGAGAGCTTCACCGCGCATACTCATCGAGTCCATTCGGTAGTTGAAAGCGCGAAAGCGAGTCACGATGGCCGCGCACGTCCGCGCCGGGCCCGTCCTCGTCAAGATGGCGAGCGAACTTCACAGGTGCCACTACAGGTCCTCCTCGCTCGCCGGGGGGGTCTCCCCGTGGCGCCGCGCGGGTGCCGCGGGGCGCCTCCGCGCCAGGTCGTGCGTCGCGGCACCCCCCGCGGCGTTCGGATCGCGCGAGGTTCCACGACGCGACCCCGCGTCCTTCCGCCTCTTCGCGTCCGGCAGCGGCGACCCGGGAGAGTCCTCCGACGACGACGGACCGAGGGATTACCTCGCCGAGCTGTCGTGGCTGCCCCCGATGGATCCCACGAAGGAGGTGGAGGAGATCGACGCGGAGGCTAACCCGACGACGATGGTCATGCCCTTGTTTCCCCTCGGATCCACCGCGTACCTGCCGCACAGCGACCACATCCTGAACATCTTCGAGCCGCGGTATCGACAGATGTATTCCGACATCCTGTTCAACGGATCGCGCAGGTTCGCCGTGCCGGTGTCCAACCCGGAGACCGGGCGCCTGGCCAACGTCGCGCCGGTGTTCTACCTCGAGGACTTAAAGGAGGTGAGCGAGCAGACCGACGACGCGGTCAAGTACGTGTGCTCGCACAAGGTCATCGGCCGAGTCCGCATCGATCGGACCCTCAACGACAAGGTCTGGAGCGACAGGACCACCTACCTCAAGGCGGTGGTGGAACCCCTGGAGGACGGCGATGACGACGAGGATCTCAGCACGCGCGAGGGATCCCTCACCGATCGCTTCACGAGCATCATCGAGAACCAGACCAAGCTGCAGGAGCCGGTGCGGTTCACCGAGAGTCTCACGTCCTCGCTCAGCGCCGAGCGCGGCGAGGACGGGCTGTGGCGCATGGCCGGGCTGTGGCAGTCGCTGATGCAGAACCGTCTGGGCGCCAAGGAGAGCGAGCTCAGCGACGAGATCCAGAAGCTGCTGAGGCAGTACCTGGAGTCCCAAGGGCAGGACATGAGGTCCAAGGTGTCGGTCCAATTCGACTCGCTCCCGGCGGAGATTCGCGCGGAGTTCACCCGTCTGCAGCAGCAGTACAGGGAGGAGAGCGCCGCGATGGTGAGCGCCACCATCTACCCTTTCGTGCTCCTGGTGCAGTGCGACACCCACGCCGAACGGCTCAGCGTCTTTGGGGAGATGCTGGAGGAGGAGGAGAAGAGGCTGCGGGCGAAGGTGGCGCTGCAGGCGCTCTTCTCGGGCGGCGGCGACACGGAGGACGCCAAGGGTCTGGACGAGCCCCCGATGGAGGCTTAGGTACGCGTTCAGTCGGTGTGGGTGGGGAGACGGGAGACGGAAGCGCGCTCACGTGTTGATTTGATTTTAGAACGTCGAGGGGAGGCCTCTCGCCGCTGATGAGCAGACTATTTGGGTCAAGTCAACGTGGCTTTGCGATAAAAAACACGTGTCTCGTTGTTACACCTCTAAAAAAACACGTGCGTTTGCGTGGTTGCTCGACACACCGCCGAGACCCGAACCCCCACCTTCGCGTCGATATCATGCCCGGCAGGGGCCTCATGTCGTCCAGGATCGGTCAACCCGGCCGCGGATTCTGCGGGGCGGGCCGATGCCAGTTCGCGTTCTCCGCTTTCTTCCTCATCGCCGCGCTCTGCACGGCGGGCATCGCGGTCTCGTTCCATTACGAGTCCGAGGAGGACCCGAGGGCGAAGAGGGTCGCGGAGTACGACGATGTGGTGAGCGCGTGGACCGGCACGCACCGCGCGGCGTACGCGAGCAAGTGGCAGGGCGCGAGCTCCACCCCGAACTTCACGATCACGCGGGGCACCACCGACGACCCGTCGCCGGTCGCCGGTACTTTCGACGAGAACACGTCCGGCGGGCTCGGGCTGGACACCAGCAGCCAGACGGCGCTGGGGCAGTACGGCGCCGACGTAGGCAAGTACTCGCAAGGTATGATCGTAAAGGCCAAGCTACAGGGTTTCCACACCAATCCGTACAAGACCGAGGACGAGTTCCAGATTACCCTGGGAAGCATAGCGGGCGGCGACGTGAGGACAATCAGAGCGAAGGCGTACCGGTGCGAAGTCGCCGACTACCAAGGACGGCACGGCAAAAAAAAGGCGACGATGTACCACGCCGTCCCGATGCACTTAGAACAGGTCACGCTCGTGGAGAAGTCTAACGACGCCGACGAGGGCGTGGAAACGACGCTGCCCGCGTGTCCTTACAAGTGGGCAAAAAAGTTAGCCACGCCAGCCGCGCACCTTAACAACTACAAGGCTGCGAAGGCTGACTGCGACGCCATCGGCCGGATCCCGCTCGTGAACGCCGACGTGGAGATCGTCATCAGGTCCCCGAACGATCCGTACATCGCCGCGGCGACCATCGCGGCGAAGTACGGCGGCGCGGGGGGCGAGCCAGGGTGCGCGCGAGATTTCGGTCCAACGCAAGCGGAGCTCCGGACGGAACGCGACAGCAACGCCGGAACATCGGCCGTCGCGTTGTTCCTCGCGTTCATACTGTACTTGAACGGCAAGAACGCCGCGAAGGCTGCGAGGGAGGCGGCGGGCGATGGCACGGGCGTAGATGCGGGGGTGCAGATGCGGCAGTCTCCGCCCATGTTTGGCGCAAACGTTCATCGACGCGGGCAGTATCCGGCTCCGGCTCCGGCTCAGGCTCAGGCTCAGGCGGGCGGCGGCTATTACGCCCCGTTCGGTCAGGCGCAGCCGCAGCCGGGGTACCCCGCTCCGCCGCCCGTGCCCGTGTACACCGCGACGATCCAGCCGCATCAGCAAAAGCCGCATTACCCTCCCGTGTAGATTGAGCGTAGCGGCGTTTTGGTTATTTTTTGGTTATTTCAACTTTTCGCGTCACGCGTGGTCCCTCATCCCCTCGATGGTGTAGCTCACGCGCGTCGTCCCCTTCTTCACCCGTACGCCCGTCACGTCCACCCCGCCGATCTCCTTGACGTCCGCCACGTGCGTCCCGCCGCACGGGCACCCCGCGGTGTCCGGCACGATGGTCACGACGCGCGGAGTGGAATCCCGCGGGATGTAGCTCGGCAGCTCGCCCCCGCACGCCTCCGTCGCCTCCTCGTACCCCATCATCGCCGCCTTCGTGCCGCCCCCGGCGGTGACCAGGCTTGTCAACTCGGCTTTCAAGTCGGCCATGAGTTTATCCTTGTCTAGACCGTCAACCTTTCCCGTGTACTCAACGTACGCCTGGTCGGGTTGATGCAATCCTTTCGCCGGCACCATGACGTTCGGCCCGAAGCCGATGTTTGTCATGGCGACGTCCAGTAGGTGGCCCGCGGAGTGGATCCTGGCGTGCAGCAGCCTCCTGTCCGCGTCCACGGTCACGGTGACCTCGTCGTCGACCGCGAACGGCGTGGCACCCTCCGTCTCGAACGACCCGAGGTGGGTCACGGTGCCGTCTCTGGTGGATGCGACCGAGGTGACGACGAAGGCGACGGCGTTGGGGCTGACGATGCGGCCGGTGTCCGAGGGTTGGCCCCCACCCGCGGGGTACGCGATGGTCCTGTCGAGGACGACGACGTGCGTGGGGCCGCCATCCTTGGGCTCATCCACCGGCTCGCACGACAAGATCTTGCACTCATCGCAGGAGGTCTTGTACGTGTCTCCAAAATACACGAGCTCCGTCTTCGGCGCGGTCATCGCGGCGCGTGTGCGTGTGGCGAGGGTCCTCGAGGTTGTGCCGCACGAGCGTGGTGTGGCGCGGGGTGCGAGGGATGCGAGTCGCGGGAGGCGAGAGGCGAGATTGTCGATCGCCCTTAACTGTGCCATGCAACGACGGCTCGACGATGGAGTGAGAAATCCGAGCTGTTCGCAGCCAATGGCTCGCTTCACTGCTTCACTCTGTCACTCTGTCACTGTCCTGTCCCTTTTCAGTGTGCGTGATCACCTTTCCGGTTTTTGGCACTTTTTCATTGCACGTGTCTCATATGATATCTTACCACAGATCGCGTTGATATTTACCTTTAGCGTTGATATTTCCCTACTATTTCCTTTTGACTTCTAAATTTCTATTACGCGTTGGACGCGATATTTTGCCTCGTTTTGTATGTGTTTTCAGTTTCATTTAATAAACGAGGCAAGTTTTCTCGCGCGCTCATTTTTTCGTCCATTGGAAAAATAGAAGCTTGGATCCGAGGGAAATTCCATTCTCACGAGATATTTTCACTTTTTTGGTTGCCCGCACCAACGAGGCGCGTCCACTCTCTCGGAAGAGGTCGACGCGTGCGTAACGTTCGACGCGAGATAAGAGAGCGAGACCGTCAAAATGAGTTATAATGGGCCTCCCCCGCCGCCCCCGCCGTACGGCTACGGGACGCCGAACATGCCGCCGCAGGTACGCCGCGATCGCCCACTCCCGCGACGTTGGAAAAAAAAGTGCTTCGCGCGGTCTGACTGGACAAACGCGGTCATCGCGCCGCGTCTTTGACGCGTCCCCGTCGCGCGCGCGCTCCATCGCGTCCGTCCCGACCACCACAAATCGACCGCGGAAGGCCTTTCGAACCGTTCGTATCGCTGACGCGCGTTTCCCCCATCGTTTACCATCCCACGCAGGGCATGTTCCACCCGTCCATGACCGCTCTTTACGGCAACCCCTACGGCGGGATGCCTCCGAGCATGATGGGCTACTCCGGGCCGGCGCCGCCCAGCGCGTACCCGGGCGGCATGGAGTACGACATGATGGCGAGGTACGCGCAGATCTACAGGGCCCACCAGCAGGCGCACATGGGGCACTCCGGATCCCCGGGCGCGCGCTCGCCGTCGTCGTCGGGGCGGTCGTCATTCGAGTCCCAACGAGGGGGAGGTTCGGGGCGACCATCCTTCGAATCTCAGCGAGGACCGGGTTCCGGCAGACCGTCCTTCGAATCTCAGCGAGGACCGGGTTCCGGCAGACCGTCCTTCGACTCCCAGCGAGGGGGAGGCGCGGCTTCAGGCAACGCAGGCGGCGGCGGCCCCCACCCGCCCGCGCCGCCCCCCTTGCCACCCGGCGCGGCGCCCCCCGGGCAGCACATGAACCCGCATCCCCCTCAATACCACCCGATCACCGCCGAGGCGCTGGCGAGATACCAGGCCATGTACCACGGAGGCGAGGAGTACTGGGAAGGGGACGGCGAGGAGGAGGAGGGGTCCAACACCGACTCCAGCAAACAGAGCGTCGCGCGGAGACGGCACGCGCGCAGGCGCAGGCAACTCGCCCGGCTCGCCGCGGAACGGCTCGAGTGGGAAGTTCGCAGTCGGCAGATGGAGGCGGCGCTCATGCAAAAGTCGGGCGACGGCGCGGAAGGACCGGGCGCGCTCCCGGAGAACCTCTTCGCGGACTTTCGCAAGGCGCTCGCCAAGGCGCTCCTGCTGACGTCCGAGGTTGTCGAGCACGACGACGGCGACGACGACGGGGATCCCTACGAGGAGAGCACCGCGACGTCGCAGACGCTGAGCGAGGCGGACAGCGAAGAACTCGCCAACCAGCTCGTCTCTGAACTGCGCGGCGTGTCTCTGGACGACGAGGCTGAATTCAAAGCCCCTGTTGAGGGAGACGCGAACGAGGGGAACAGAACGGCGAAGGATTCCAACGGCGAGGGAGTCATTCCAGCGCGGGTCTCGCACGGCGGCGCGGCGAGGAGCTACCGCAGAGCCTCGGGCGCGGTGTCGCTGTCAAAGTACCTCAACTCGTTCTCGCTCGACGCCCGGGGCGCGATGTTTTCGCCGTTGTCGCAGGCGTGCTTCGACCCGACCATCGCGGGCATCGAGGGCATCATCGCGCTCGATCACGGCCTGAACATGGCGCAGGAGAGTGGGTTGTTCGCGCCGGGCGAGTTGCTCGTAACCGCGGTTTCCACCAAGGATCTGTTGACGCGGTTCTCGGGCGGCGGCTGCGGCGACGTCGTCGGAGCGCCCGCGGAGCGCATGGTCGGCACGTCCTTACTCTCCGGCCTTCACGCCGAGGACATCCGGAACCTCGTGTTTGCCTTTCACCTCTTTCCCACCATCTTACCCGAGGTTGAGTGCGACAAGGCGGGTAAAGACGGGGATGCCAAGGAGAAGGATGGATCCGACGGGACGAGCGGCCCGGGCTGGACGCCGGCGCCGAGTCAGGTGAGGCTCCTGCCGCACGGTTTCCTCCATCGCAGGCACGTTTCCGGCGCGTTCGTCTCCATGGAACGCCTCGGAGGTGTCATCATCACCAACGACGCGGCGGCGAGGGCGAAGGAGGCCAAGGAGCAATCCAGGGGTGCCGGACCCGCGGTCGGAACTGAGAAGGGTGAGACCGACAAGAACGGTGAGACCGACGCCGAGGCGGCGACGGCCCCTACGGATAAGGAGGAGCGCCCGTTCCCGACGGAGGAGGAGATCGCCAAGACCATCGTCGAGGAACCCGCGGTCGAGGCGTCGCACGCGCCGCCTCCGACGACCGCCACGGTGTCCACCCCGACCGGCGACATCACCGTCGTGCTCAACAAGTACCACCCTTCGAACAAGAAGGACGCTACGCCGGCGGGTTCGACGTCCGCGGTGCGTTCCGCGCTCTCCGCGCTGGTCGCGACTACGGGTCGGTCGTCGTCCATGACCGCGTCCGCGTCGCCGTTCGCACCGAACCTGGCCAGGGAGAAGAGCGTCACGGAGGGTTTACCGGTTAAGGTTGACGTCGGGTCGAAGCCGGCGGGCGCGGGTGATACGGTTGGGGTTGTGAAAAAGGTTGGCAGCGTGGGCACGGATGCCAACGCGAAGACGTCCGAGGCTGACATGTCGTCACTGGTGGCGCACTGCGTGAGGCACGCGAAGAAGGCGACGGTGATGAGCGTCGATGGCCGCGTGGACGGCGACGAGCTGCCGGAGGGTATCAAGGATGTGCTCCTGCGGCTCACTCGGGAGACTTTCAGCGAGCACACGATGCTGGTGACGATCGAGCGGGTGCGGAAGGTTGGGGGCACGGTGGGGAGCGAGGTGCGGCATAACTCGCAGATGATGGTGGTGTCCAAGTTGCTGAACGATCTGGCCACGAGGAAGCACAGAGCGCTGCCCGAGAAGACGCCTCACACGATGAGCGCTTAGAGACCGGAGTGTCTCGCACAATTGTTTTTCGCGCAACCTTTTGTTGCTGCACATTTGCAAAAGTTGGAAAGATTTCTAAAGAGATGGCAAGAGAAAAGCAGAGGAGGACGCCCGGCGGTCACGCGAGGGTGTTGAGAATAGTTTGAATGCAAGACGAGAATCCTCCTCAATTTTATGTAGTCTCACATTCCCGGGAGGAGCTCGTCGTCGAGCACGCCGCCCATGCCAAACTCGTCCGACATGACGCTCTGATTCAGCGCCTTGCTCGGCGTCTCCGGCGCGTCCGGCGACGCCTCATCCGGCGGGAGCCCACCCTCCGGCATCTCCAGCTTGGCGCGGCCGATCAGCGGCTTGCGCATCCCCGCCTCGCTCAAAGCGTCGCCGCCGTCGTTCGCCCCGCTCGACCCGCCCCCTCGACTCCGCGACTCCGCGATTGACAGCTTCGCGTCAAACTCCGCAGCCTCTGACGTACGCCCCAGGTCGGTCAAGATCCCCACGATGTGCTTCAGGCACTCGGCGTGGTCCGGCCACTTGGCGTGGATGTTCTTGTACGTCTCCAGCGCATCCGCGAGCTTACCCCCGCGCCGTTGGCAGCTCGCGGCGAGTAACGGCCACTTGACGTCCCGCGGCTTGACCTCGTTGGCAAAGGCGAAGTGCTTGTACGCCTTCTCGTACGCCCGCTGCTGCGCGTGGTAGGTCCCGAGCCACTCGATGACGTTGATGTCGGGCGGGTAGACCCTGTGCGACTCGTTGTAGCACTGCAGCGCCTTGGCCTCGTCACCGGCGGCGGCGTGCAGCGCACCGAGCCTGGCCAACACGCCCGGGTCGGTCGGTACCCTGGCGTGTAAGAGGTCGAACTGCTTGATGGCCATGGACGTGTTCCCAGCGCGCTCGCAGACGTCCGCGAGCTGCCACGTGGCCTCCGGGTCGTTCGGTATGATCGCGAGAACCTTCCGGAAGTTGACCAAAGCGTCCTGGTACTGCTCCAGTCGCTTGTTGACCAGGCCCAGGTTATAGATGGCGTCCACGCAGTCAGCCTCGACGCCCACGGCTTCAAGATACGAATCCCTCGCGCCCTCCATGTCCCCTCGCTGCAGCATGCAGTTGCCCTTGTTCACCAGCGCCCGTGCGTCGTACCTGTTGCTCTCCACGCTCATATCCGCGTACTTCTCCGCGTTGTCGTAGTCACCCTCGGCGAAATAGAGGAAAGAAAGGTTAGTCGCCGCCCTCGCCTTCAGTGCGTGCTCCTTCTTCTCGAATTCCTTCAGCGCGCGCTTACCCTCCTCGAAGTTCGCCCCGCTGCCCCGCAGGTGACCCAGCGCCTGCTCCATCTCGAGCTCGTTCGCGAGAAACTCGTACCCGTGCGCGTGCATCTCCTCCAACAAAAACTCGTACCCGAGCTCCGCGTTGCCCGCGATCTTCGGCCCGATGAGCTTAGCCGCCTGGATGATCTTGCGCCTCGCCTCCAGCTGCTTCTCGCGCATCATCTGCCGCAGCCCGTCGTCGCCCAGGACGTCGTCCGCGGTCGCCTCGCGCCGCACAGCGCCCGGCCCGACGGCGCCGTCCCCGTCCCCCGCCTCATCCGCGTCGTCGGACTCGTACGCTCTCAACTTCAACAACGCCACGAACGCGCGCTTCATCTTGTCCTTGTCCCCGAGCGCGTAGTGGCACACGATGAGGTTGAACCCGGTGTTGATGTCCGGCTCGGCGGCCATGATCTCGCCCAAGGTGTTGGCCGCGTCGACGTATTGGCCCATGCGAATGAACGCCGTCGCGACGTTGCGCGTGATTTTCATTCGTAACCCTCGTTGGTTCGCGGGGACTTGGTCGAGTGCCATCCTGTACATCTTGATCGCCTTTGGGAAGTCTTTTTGGTTGAAGTGGACGTTGCCCATGTTCACGCGGACGCGCCCGCCACCCACGAACGCCTTGTTCTTGACGATCGTGGTGTAGATCTCGAGAGCGTCGGCCACCTGCTGGTTACCCTCGTACGCGTTGCCGAGGTTGAGCTGTGTGGCGAACGCCAGGCCGAGGTTCTGCGCGTCGTCCATGCCGGCGTTCTCTCGAACGCGGTGGACCTGCCGCTCGCGCTTGCACGCCTCCCTCGCGGTCTCCACGGCGCGGACCCAGTCCTTGTTGTGCTGCGCGCGTGACGACGTTTCCAGGAGCTCGTGGCACTTGGCCTCGTGCTCCTTGATGGCGACGTCCGGTCCGTCCTCGGCCTTCTTGCGCAGGGGCGGCGCGGGGCCCTTGCCGCCGGCGACGGCGGGTCCGCCCGCGACGGCGGTCCCGGGCCGCCCGCCGGAGTACCCCGCCGCCTTGTTCGACGCGGTCATCGGCCGAGATCCCGACGCCGCGGTGCCCATCCGCCCGGGCCCGGCGGTGCCCTGGCGCGACCCGGACGCGGCGGGCGGGGCGTCGTGGTTGAACTCGTCGTCGTTCGCGCCGGGGTTGAAGGAGGATGCGGTGGCGGTGTAGCCACCGTAGAGATCGTCGTCGTCGTCCATCTCGTCCGAACGATGCCCGTGCCTCCCACCGCTCGGCCTCTGGGAGTGGTCAAACTTTTTTGAAAACGGCTCTCTTATTTTCCAGTCGCAAACGTGACTGGAATGCACTGGGATTGAGAAAAAACTCTTTTTCGTCTGTGACTCGCCAACCACGGTTTAATTTTCTTCCTGTTCTTGTGATTATTTTTGGCAGACCGCCCCTTTTTTTTTCGCCGCGAGGTCCAGTCAGCATTGGGGATAACCCTGCAGCGGCCACGACACGCTTTTCATTCTTTTTCGTGGCGGCGGATAGGGTACACTCGCAATGTCTGCGGTGTGTAGAATCAGCAGCTTATCCGCGATCTCGCGCGGCGCGACCGGGCTCAAGTCCCGCAGGTCCGCATGCAGCGCGCAGCCCCGTCGGGTTGCCGTTCGTGCCATGGCCTCGTTCCATGACTTCAAGGGCAAAACCCTCGGAGGGGGCACCCGAGACAAACCCCAAGAGGGTGAAGCCTTCGACTTCGCTTCTCTCAAGGGGAAAGTCGTGCTTATCAACAACGTCGCCACCATGTGAGGCACTACCGTCAGGGACTTCATTCAACTGAATGCCCTGGCGGATAAGTACGGCGATAAGTTGGCGATCCTTGGTTTCCCGTGCAACCAGTTTGGCCATCAGTGTTACGACAGTGATTTCGAGCTCATGAACACCCTCAAACACGTTCGCCCCGGCGATGGCTACGTTCCCAAGTTCCAGATAATGGCCAAGAGCGTCGTTAACGGAGAGGCTGAAGAGCCGCTGTGGACGTATCTCAAGAACGCGATCCCCGCCCCGGCTGACGACCGCGGGGGTACCGGGTCTGATTTCATCTATGCGATTCAACCCAACACCATGCCGATTCAGTGGTCCCCCGTCCGTCGATCTGACATCACCTGGAACTTTGAGAAGTTCCTGATCGACCAAGACGGCAACCCCGTCAAACGGTACAGCCCTAAGTTTGAAAATGCCGACCTTGCTGCCGACATCGATGCTCTGCTCAAGTGAAGAGTCTTCACTCCATAAAGGCACTTACGTCGCGATCGAATAAATCCCGCCGTCTTCGTTGGAGAAACACGGCTGCAGCTCCATGAAAGTTTTTGCGCTAAAATCTGTGTCGCATTCGACACGAGCACTCAAACCTGATTCCTGCAGTTCTCAAACTAGACGGTCGTGAATTAGATTAGCTTAGATATGTGAATAATCGAAGCTAGACGGTCGTGAAAATTACAACTCTTTTGATGACATCGGCGGCGACGGGAGGGGCGCGGGCGTCTACGAGTACGAAGGGCGCGTTGACGAGAGACGAGGTGTTTGCGTCGTATGTATCATCTTTGCATTTCAAAATAATAGTGATGCAAATGCGCAGACAAATCCTTCAAGCAGCAACTAAACTATAATACGTAGCCAATCTAGAGTTTTAACCCAGACCACACCCCTTATTGACCCATCAGGGGTTGGCCCTCTAGTATGCGTATTATTGTCGCTTACTTGTCCTCCTTGAACTGGACCTTGGTGATCTTGCCAAGCATGACGGCGGTGTTGCCGTCAAGGAACGCGATGCG
>Ga0302116_1001418_pt1 | contig 14484 bp, 6 predicted proteins | sample AG5_SCM_MG_FD_203124 | JGI IMG/M metagenome (GOLD analysis project Ga0302116, IMG submission 203124) | Marine microbial communities from Western Arctic Ocean, Canada - AG5_SCM | ecosystem: Environmental > Aquatic > Marine > Oceanic | place: Canada: Western Arctic Ocean | collected 2017-10-01 | reverse complement strand
GGACTGACCCCCGCGGAGAGCATGATCAACTCGCTCGTGGAGTGCCAGCTCGCGCACGTCAACACCGCGCACCCGGACTTTGTCGGCGGGTCCAAGGCGCTCCGGATGGCGCAGCAGGAGCTTAAGCGACGACGGGGTGCGTCGGCATCCGCCGGGGCGGGCGACGACGACGACGAGGAGATGTCGGGCGATGAGAACGACTTTGGGGAGGATGTCCTCGCCGACGTCACGCAACGAAACGCGATGTTGAAGAAGCGTGACGCCAAGAACAAGGCGAAGACGGCGCTCGGCCGCAAGCTCTCCGGAGGGTCGGCATCATCCGTGGACGTGTCCGTGGACAAGGAGAACGACACGAAGGCGCTGTATTCGCACGAGAACGGGGTGGTGTCGCTCAAGGAACCTCCGGGGAAGATTCAGGCGAGCGAACCAGAGACGGACGAGGAGCTCCTGCAGGTGCTGGTGACCAGGATCTTACTCGGTAGCTACTTTGCGATTTCCCGTGGGGTGCTCGCGGATACCGTGCCCAAGGCTGTGATGCACTTCTTGGTCAACAGCGTCCAGCGCGGGCTGCAGCAGCACCTCATCCAGTCCCTGTACCATCCCAACCTGGTGCCCAGCCTACTGACGGAGCATCCGGAGACGGAGGCGAAGAGGCTCGCGGCGAGGAACAAGTACAAAGCATTATCCCAGGCGGCCCAGGCGATCGGTGCCATGCCCGCGGACCTCGCGGCGGCGGGCGTCACCGTCGGGGGCAGGCGATGATCGAGACGCGCGGGGATGTGATCGCGTGCGTGTATAATGTAATTAAATCGAAAGTCATTTTCGCGGATATCTAACACTTAACATAAGTTACGTCGCCCGTCTGTCCTCGGGTCCCGGTGTGACGGCCATCTCGACGTCGGTGACCTGGCGGACGCGGACGAAATCCCCGTTCGTCGTCGCCGGCGCCGGATCGGCGTCGCTCGCGGGCGCCACCTGGGCCGTCGACGGCGATGTTGGGCCTCGGCGGCCGAAGAGGAAACTGAGCCCCTCGGGGGGATCACCCGGCGGCGGGCTGGGTGACCCGGGCGCGGGTAACAGGCTGGCGCGGCAGTTGGGACATGTGCTGTGCTGCGAGAGCCACTCGTCGATGCAGTCCTTGTGGAACACGTGCTGGCACGTGGGCATCGTCTTGATGATCTCGCCCTCCTCGAACTGGTCGATGCAAACCGAGCAACTCGGATCCTCCCCAGCCCACTTGCTCGCGTTCCAATCAGCCTGCGTGAACGCCAACTGCGGTATGGCGTCGATGATCGCACGCGGGCACCCCGGATGCGCCGCCCTGTTCCCGCCAGCCTGGTTCCACACGAGGTTCTCCTCGTGTCGCCGCCGCCGCCGAAGCACGTGCCCCTGCATCATCCACTTACACACGCTCAGCAGCAGGCACATGAACATCGCCATGATGATCACCAGCACCACGGACATGAACGAAGGCGGCATCATGTCATCGTCCTTGTACTCGCTGTTCAGCGTGACGTGCCAGTTGCACGTGGAGTCGCGGTAGTACTGCATGTTGAACACGCCGAGGACGTAGGAACCCGCGCCCTTCAAATCCCCGGGGGATATTGAAAACGTCGCCTCCGTTCCCAACTCCTCCGTCGTGCTCAACACGTAGTGGTTATCCAAAAGAGAAGGCCAGCCGTCCTTTTTCATCAGCACCACCGGGTGCCCACCCTCGTGCCAGAACTTGATCGTCAGCCCTTTCCCCGCCGCGGCGGCGTCGACGTCGAATTTCACGTACGCCCACCCTCCGGGGTTCAAAATCCCCGCCGCCGTGCCCCCGTCGACGCTCGATGAGATCATCAGGCCCTCGCACATGTCCCCGCCGTACCCTGGCTTGCACTCGCACACGCCCTCGCGTGACGCGCTCATCGATCCGCTGGGCGTGGTATCCGCGGCGCACTCGCCCCTCTCGGGCGCGTAGCAATCGGCGGGGCACAGCGGCGGATCCGCGGGGAGCACACCGGGAACCCCGGGGAGCGCCACCGTCACCTCCACGTCGTACGTAGCCTTCTCCTGCAGGTACACGTTGTTGTTGAACACCGCGATGTAGTATTTGCCCGGTTTGGCGTCGTCGAGGAGCCTGTAATGGTAGTTGACACGTGTCCGGAAGCCCTCCGTGTCGGCGTACGCGGCGTAGTCGGACACCGATGGAACAGCTCCAGCCGCCGGGACCTTCTTGACGAACAACACGGGATCCCCGGCGCCGCGTCGGAGCTCCGCGAGCAGCACGATCTTGGTGTTGGAGGCGTACTGCGGCGGGAGGACGACGTCGAACTCGTAGTAGGTCCAGTCCCCGATGCCCGTTTCCCCGTCTTTTTTAACCCCCGAGGACAGTGAGGTCAACGCCTCGTCGCACCCCACGTCTCCGTACCCCGCGTTGCACGTGCACGTCCCGGTCGTGGCGTCCGCGTTGTACGCTCCGTTGGCGAGTGTCGCGTTGATGCACGTGCCTCGCCCGCCGCACACGCCCCCCGCGCCGTCCAGCGCCGGCCGCGGGCACGGCGGCGCGTTCATCAGATGGCACGTGACGACGACGTCGTACTGGAGCCTCAGTTTGAACCACCTGTCCACGTTCTTGACGACGATCTTGTAGGGTAACACGCGCTTGGGGGCGTCGCATTTGGAGCGGCATCGCGCGTTGCTCTCCGCGTCCGCGGCGGATGGGTATTTCTCGTCGCACCGCACTTGGCAGTCCCTCATGTCCACCGAGACGTGATGGTACGAGCGGAGCAGTCTGTGCCCATCCTCGTCGACGTAGGTCTCACTGGCGGGGGACGGGCCGTACCTCCACTTGTTGTCCGCATCCCAGAACGTCGCGGTGGGTACCACGCCGTTGCGCACCATGAGCATGGGGTCCGCCTTGTACGAGTTCTCGTCGTAACCCGGCGTCAACCGGATGCGGTCCCAGAGCTCGACGTGGAGAAATCCGTCGCACGCGCTCGCGTCGTAGCTGTACGTCGCGCTGTTACCGGCGTCGAGGAGCTTTCGGGGCAGCACCACGCCGTTGTTGAGCGTGACCTCCGCCGCGTTGACGAGAGGAACCGCGCCTGTTGTCACGGGGAGGGGGGCGAACGGGAGGCGGCGGGGTCAGCGCGGGTCGGGCGAGCGCGGACGCGAGAAAACAGCCCCGGGTGACGTGTTTGTTCGAGTTTCATCGAGGCGGGAGTCAGCGCGGACGACGAGGCGGGTTCGCTCACCTAGGACGAGCACGAACAGCGCCGCCAGGACCGCCGCCGGCATGGCGCGTCCCATGGCTCTGAGAAAGTGAGATGCGCGGCCCGCGGGTCCCCTCTCGACCCGCCCCACAGGACCACGTTCGAATGACCACGTGACGACTCTTCGGAGTCCCAAGGGCAGATTAGCAATAACAAATCCGGGACTGGGACTGGATCGATGACAGACTGGCGAAAAAATCGAGCTCGACCCGTGTAGGATCTGTATGGGTCTTAGTCTCATATTTCCGTAAAACGTCGTTTTTTTTCACGAGTCGCATTCTCGTGATGCCCTCTTCAACTCCCGTCTGCGTCGCCTCGTTCGCGCGATTTAAAGAAACGCACGAAAACTCACACCCTCGTCTCGTCCCGACTCTCAGAGCCCCCGTTCAACGTTGCCCGTCGTCTCAGAACCCCATCACCTTGGAAATCTTCCCGAGGAACGACGACGCCGATCTCGTTCCTCTCCCGCCACCACCGCCACCGCCTCCTCCGCCTGGCGCGGCGCTCGGTCCCGCGGGAGCCTCGCCCCTACCCCCGCCGCCGCCGCCGCCGCCGCTCGAAGCGCCCCCGACCCGCCCGTCGTTGACCCAGGGGTGCCGGACGATGTCCGCGATCCTCGCGCGCCGCCTCGGGTCCGTCCTGCACATGCCCCCGATCAGGTCCCGCACTTCAACGCTCAGGCCGGCGGGCAGCGGGGTCATCCGGCCAGCCTTCACGCGCATCAAGGTTGCGGTGACGACCCCGGGCTGCTTGGGATCTTCAAAGGGGTACCGCCCCGTGAGCATGAGGTACAGCATGACCCCCATGGCCCACACGTCCACAGCCTCGGGGTCGTACGCCATCTTAGACGCGGCCGGGTTGGATGCGGCCATGAGCATCTCCGGGGCCATGTAGTCCGGCGTGCCGATGCCGAGCGTTCGCGCCGAGTCCAGGTGTTTGCTCAGGCCAAAGTCGATTATTTTCAACACGCCCGTCGCCGTCTCGATCATGCAGTTCTCGGGTTTGATGTCCCTGTGGCAGAACCCGTTGTCGTGGACGCACGCGATGCCGGCGAGGAGCTGGCGGAAGAGGTGCCGCGCCTCGTCCTCGCCCACGTGCCCGCCGCGGTCGTTCAGGTAGTCCAATACGTCGAGGCCGCGGACCAGTTCCCAGACGAGTATGAGCACGCCCTCCCCTTCCTGCACCACGTTGAGCAGGTGCACCACGTTGGCGTCCTCCCTCTGCTTGCTGGACTTGGCGATCTTCCGCGCGTAGTTGATCTCGCGCCTGACGCTCTCCAGCGGGACCGCGATGGTGCCCTCGGGCGTGACGTTCATCACCTGTGGGACGGGTGTGGGGCGGGTCACTTTTTTTCTCTTCGCACAGCTGTGCGCGCGAGGGGGGAAAGGAGGGGTGGGTGACGCGTCGGCGCACCTTGAGCGCCACCTTCATGCGCAGCGTGGAGTCGTAACCCTCGTAGACCACCGCGGTGCCTCCTCGGTTGATCTCCTGGCCAACCTCGTAGCGCCCGTTGGCCAACTTGTACCCCTGCGTGAACCTGACCTCGACGTTATCGCTGTTGCCCGTGCCCGTGACCTTGAGGGCCACCTTCGGGTGCGCGCCGCCGGGCGGGTACATGTCGGTGCCCTCGGGAGATGCGTGCGGAGGGACGTGCGAAGTGCGCGGGCGACGATACGAGAGGAGGGTGCGGCGCGCGGGCTCCGGCGCGCGTGACGCGCGGCGTCGGAGTGTCGAGGTCCAGCCTCGGGGCGACCCTTTTCAGGAGCCAGCTGGGCAGATTTCGCCGGGCGTTTTCATCAGATCAGGGGAAAGAAGCCTCATCGCGACTCGGACCGCCCATACACGAGGTCGCGTGGGCGCCTCATCGACACGACGCGCGTCTCACCGCGCGTATCCATCCCCCAGACACCCCGATATCGATGGCCCTCGTCGACGCAACCAACGTCGTCGCCACCGACGCGCCCTCCAACGTGCCATCCAAGCCGATGATCTCGGACTCCGCAACTAACGCACCCAACGCCGAGAAGCTGGGCGCTGCGCTCGACGACGTCGCGAGCTTCGACGCCGCCGAACGCGACGCCGCGGCAGCCAAGCTGGACGCCGCATCGGCTAAGGATGCCCCGGGGCTGTGCATCGCGCTCCTCCGCGTCGCATCGGACGGCACCGCGCCATCCGCAAGAAGGCTCGCGGCGGGCACCTTCGCCAGGAACCTCCTCCGCAAAGCCTTCTGGACCGCCGATCCGAAGGAAGGCGGCGGCGCGTCGTTCCCGGACGCATCGCGCGCGTCCGTCCGCGTCGCCTCGCTCGACGCGCTCTGCGCCGCGCCCGACGGTCCATCGCGCGCGCTCCTCGCAGATTGCCTCCGGCTCGCGGGAACGGCGCCATGTGCATCCGCGTCTGGAGTCTCATCCTCGACGGCGGACGACCCACGCGCGGCCCTCGCGAACGACGTGTGCGATCGCATCGACGCCATCGACGTCGCGTCATCACCCACGGGTCTCAGCCCCGGGTTCCTCATCGCGGCGCACGTCGCGGTGCGTCCGTTTCAGTACTTCCGGGACGCGGCCGTGGCGCGGGAGTCGGCTCCCGCGGCGCTGGAGAGGCTGTGCGCGCGCGTCATCGCGCCGCACGTGGTGCCGATGTGCGACGACGGGGACGCTGGGGTGAGGCGCGTGGCGCTCAAGATTGTGTTTCGCGCGGTTCGAGCGTACATGCCGGAGTCCATGCGAGGAGCCGCGATTCAATCGGTTTTGAGTTCAATCGAAAAGCGATGCCTCGCCTTGGATCCACTCAAGACGTCCGAGGAGGAGTGGATCGCCGCCAAGCGCGCGCTCCGACTGGCCAAGGCGCTCGTCACGCGCCATGCATCCACCCTCGATGGATGCGCCGAGGCACTGGGACGTATCGTGGGCGCGAGTGTGGTGGTGGCGAGCGCGAAGGCGGCGAGTGACGCGGCCGTCGCCGAGGCCTTCGCCAGCCTCGAGTCTGTGCTCTCCGCGACGCGTGACAAGTCCACGCGGACAGCCGCGTGGTGCGCGCTCACCGGCGATGCCGCGACCGATGAAGCGCGGAGCGCTGCGCTCCGGCGTATGATCGTGACGTGCGTCGTGCCCCACGCTGCGCTGACGGATCGGGACGAGGAGCGCCTGGTGGAGGATCCCGAAGAGTACGCCCGGTTGAACGCGGTGGGTGACGCGGCGACGTCCGACGCGATCGAGGAGGCGCTCGCCGACGACGACGGGTCGTGTGGGGCCACCGCGAGGGCCGCCGCGCTCGACTTCGCCGCCGCGTTAGTCGCCGCCAAGGGCCCCGTCGACCAAGCGGACCACCATCCGACCAAGAAGCACAAAAAGGATAACGAGGACGGCGAGGGCAAGGCACCCCCAGCCACGCCCGGGGAGTCTGCGCTGAAGGACGTGGTGGATGCAATCGTAGCGGAGGCGCCCAAGGAAAAGATTGAGAAGGTTGGTAAATCCGCCGCCGCCGCGGGAGCCGTCGCGTTGTACGCCGCGCCCGCCGCAGAGAACGCCCTCGGCGTCTCCCGGTACTTTGGACTGTTCCAGCTCACCGCCGCGCTCGCGTCCGCGGGGGCGAGCCGAGGGCGGCCCATGAAGGACAGCGCGATGAAGCAGTTCTGCCAGAGGCACGCCTTCCCCGCGGCGGCCGCCGCGCGGTCACCGCACGTCGCCGCCGCCGCCGCGAAGTTCATCGCCGACGCGGCAGCGAGGTCCAAGTCGGCGCCGCTGCTGCGGGAGTGCGTCGCAGCCCTCATCGCGGCGCTCGAACGCGAATGGAAAATAATCGACGACGACGACGACGAATCCATCGACGAGGAAGGCATCGCGGTTGTCAAGGAGATCGCGTCGTGGGCGGCCAAGTCCGTCCTCGAAGACTCGCCCGCGTCGGCGGATGCCTTTGGCGTATCGGCCGTCGGCGCGGTGGACGCGTCCTGCGATCGCCTGCTCGCCGTCGTGGAGGCGTCGCCGGCGTCGTCGGCGCCCGCGCTGAGGGTGCTGGGCGCGATGGCGGAGGCTGCGGCCGGTGCGATGCGACCGAGTGCCGCGGCGGGACGGGTGCATCGGGTCGTCTCCGCGTTCGCTCCTTTCGCGACGGATGAAGACGAAGAAGGATGCGACGACGAGGACATGACCTTGGACGCGTGGGAAGCTTCCGTGGACGCGGCCGCCGCGCTCGTCGAGGCTGCGTCCACGTGGGAGGCTCCCGAAGGTGCCGATGAAGCCGAGGAGGGTGAGAGGATGGCAGCCGCCGCCGCGGCGGCGGCGGAGCACGCGGGAGCGTACTGGCGCGCCGCCGCCTCGCTCGAGCCGCCCGACGACGACGAGAACGAGGACGACGGCGAGGTTGACGCTCCGCCTCCCCCCGCGCACGCCGCGATCGCACCGCTGCTCTGCTCCGCGTCCGAGATTCTCTCACGCCGTGCCGCCGACGGTAAGCCGGTACGCCACGACCTCGCCGCCAAGGTGTGGACCGCGAGCGCGCAGTGGGCCCGCCATCTCCCCGCTTGGAGACTTCTGGGCGACGCCGGCCTCGTCGATGAAGACTCACTCGATAACCTCGGCGACGTCGTCGCAGCCGCCGTCGCCGCAAAGGCGGGAGATGCGGCCGTGGGTTCGATCGCGGCGCCTGGAGCCGTCGCCGCGGCGGGTGCACTCGACGACTCCGACGACGTCGCGGTCCGACGAGCCGCCGCCAGGGCGCTCGCCGTCTGCGCCGCCGCGTCTGTATCCGAATCGGGAAGTATGAATCTGAATATGGATCTGGATTGGTTCCTGGCCGTCGCCGTCGATAACGCGGAAGGTGCGAGCGGGTCACGGTCCGCGCGCGCCGCGCTGCACCTCCTCGCCGCCGTCGCGTCGGTACCGGGCGGGTTGAAGGATGTCGACGCCGCCGCCCGCTGGCTCCGCGCGCGTCGCGAGTGCGCCGGTGTCGCCCGGTGGACCGTCGATTCAGGGGTTGATTCGAACGGGGCGTTGCTCGGCGTGCACGTGGCCGCCTTGCACGCCGCGCTGTCCACGCTCGTGGCGTCCGGTGCGCCTCAACCGGACAAGAGGGTCTTTGGAGCCGCGCTGAGCGAGGCGGTGGAGGTCGCCGCGACGCTCCTCGACGATGGCCCCGAGGAGGACGAAGACGCCGACGAGGGCGACGAAACGGAGGGGGACGATGATTCAGAGGACGATTCAGACGATGAAGTCGGCGACGCCCTCGAGAACGAGTCGGAGGAGGAGTTTCTGCAGAGGTACGCGGCGATCGCGCGCGACATGGCCGACGGCACCTCTGCTGACGCCGCCGACGAGGACGACGATGACGAGGGACTTTCCGAGGAGGACGCGTCGTTTGGGGCGAGTTTTGATTCGACGCGCGGGGACGGCTCGAAGGATGCGACGGCGTTCGCGCGTTGGTTCGAGACGTGGCGCGCGGGTGACACCGGGAACGTGCGAGTGTCCTCCCTCGTCGACGCGTCCTCGATGAAGAAGCTGGCCAGGCACGCCGCTCTCTCCACATAGCTAGCTAGCAGAGGCTTGATTCGGCGATGTCGTACCCGATCGACCGTTGATTAATTAAATTAGACTTTCTCTCGGTTCTAATACTCGTGCCCTATACGAACAAGACCGACGCGCGTCAACGTAACCTGAGGTCCAGCACGAGCACGTCGTCCGAGGACCCACACCGCGTCACCGTCGTTCGCCGTTCACGCACCAGAGTCATACCGTGGTCCGTCTCCGCCTGCGCCAAAAAAGCCGCCCGGTTCTTGGGCGCTCTGTTGGGCGGATCCGCCACCATCCACCGCCCGCGTTCACTCGTCAACTTTGGGATCAGTGAACACACCGGAGACACCGCGTGCGTCTCGTACAACACGTCGCACGCCAACACCAAGTCGAACGTGCGCTGAGTATCACTTACGTTGTTCCAGTCGAAAACCTCCGCGACGCAAACCGTTCCCATCGACGATGACTCACCGGGTTCATCTTCATCACCGTCCCGACCCACGGGCTCACCGGCCACCACCGCGAGGCCGTTCGCCTCCGCGCTGAGTAGACAGCACTGCAGCGCGAGGGGTTCGCGGTCGTAGAACGCCACCGTCTTGGCGCCGCACATCGCCGCCGCCAACCCGGCGAGACCGAGCCCGGCGCCCACGTCGCACACGCTCATCCCACTCATCAAGTTCCCACGCGTTCCCGCCACCGATCCTTCGTCCATCGCGTTCCGTTCATTCACCCCATCACCGATCACCCCATCGCCGACGCCCGCGACGCCCTTGGCGAGCGCGATGGACGAAGGCCAGAGCGCGGCCCAGTACGGGTCCGCGTCCTCTCTCCCCATCTCCACGTAGAGATCCAGCACGTCATCTTCAGATTTGGGCCGGACAACCTTGATGAACGCGCCTCCGATGTCCACCTCGTCGACGACGAGGTCCAGGTCGCGGATCGTGAACCGGCCGCCGGTCTTGACGGACATGATCGGGTGTGTATCGAGCGCGCCGCCTTGGGGCGGATCGTACGCGGCCGCGTCGGCGATGGCCCACCACCCGCGAGGTTGGTTCGGCTGATGATGGCGTCGGCGGGTTGCTCCACGCGGCGCGCGATGCCCCGAGTCGTGATGCGACCGGCGATGAACACGTGATGCGCCGCGTGTCGATGCGCCGATGGAAGCCGCGCGGCGCATGAGCGACGCGGCGACCCCGAGCGCGGACATCGTCGATGCGCGCGCGCTCGTGAGTGTACTCGGCACCTGACCTATTTTTCCACGTCAGATTCTGAGACTCCGAGAGATAACAGCAGAGGTGGGCGCGCGCCGTACGCGTGGACGCGCGAATGTTCCGGCGGATCTTCGGCTCGTCGTCGAAGACCCCGAAGCCCGGGCGCGAGTCCGCGGCGCGCGAGGGTGACACGGTCTACCGGGATGCGCCGCCGGAGCCCGACACCGTCGACACCGTCGACGCCGACGAAGACCACGGCTTGCACTCGGACGAAGAGGACGTCGCGGCTGAGCCCTCCAACACGGACGCGTTCGCACCCGAGCTGAGGGCCCTGTTCAACTCGAACCTCCTATCGGACCATCGCGCGCACGCGGGAAAGATCTCAGCCCTAGCCCAGTCGCTCGAAACCCACCCCGCGGTGCGCACTCACCCCGCGACGACCCTCGTCAATTCCGCGAATCACATCGAGCTGACCCCGTTCCCTCGACCTTTCAGCCCGTCCCGAAGGATATCGCACCAGCGATCAGCGACGCCATCGTTACCACCCTCAACGCGAAGGGCGTCTCACCCGCCGCCCGGACGCAGGCCGCGAGACTCATCGCGGCGATCGCATCGCACCCGTGGAACCACGACCTCGCGCTGGGCACCCTGCGACGATGCGATGCGATTTTCGAGCACGCGTTCGAACACGAGTCGCTCCACTGCGAAGGGCACGGGTCCAAGGGCGGCAAGGGTAGGAAGGGTAAGGGTAGTAAGGGGGGCGGGGGTGACGGTTCGTATTCCAGCGCGTGTTCCAGGCCGCTTCACCTGCACGTGTTGGTCGCGACGCTTCGTATCTTCGGCGACGACTTTCGCGCCCGGGAGCTGTTGGAGATGCACTCCGACTCGTGCGACGCGGCGGTGTGCGCGACGCTTCAGCTCCTTGACCGTGCCGCTTCATCTTCGAGTGCCACGGCGAACGGGGGGGACGCGCGTCGGCTGGCGTCGCGTGCGTGCGGGTTGCTCCACTCGCTGACGACGCCGCAGGCGCACTTTTTGGAAGGTGACCGCAACGAAACAGCGATGACGGAGCTGGCGAAACAGTTTCGTCGGATCGTGGGTGACCTGACCCGCGCGTTCATCGAGCGGGACGCGCCGCGCCGGCTCGTCGCCGCGCTCGAGGGTCGCATCGAAGGGTCGCGAAAGGCTCATTCGAAGGACGCCGCCTCATTCGAAGAGGACGAGATGAACGCTGCGGGTTCGGCGATTATGGCTACGCGGAACCTGTTGTTACACAGCGACGAGCGCGGGGCGCAGTTACGAAAAGCGCTGGCGCAGAGCGAGATGACGGTGCGGGTCCTGGAACCGTTCCTAGCGCGCGCCGTCCGCGACGCGCGCGACGCGGAGGCGGCGTTGGACGAGGAGGACGATGGGATCCGTGAGGAGGACGATGGGATCTGTGAGGATGGGGATGGAGCCGGGGACGACGGGTGGGGCGAACGGCGGCATTACGAGCGCACGCGTCGGCTCCGGTCCGCGTCCACCGCCGTCGCCGAGGCCCTCAACGCCCTCGTCGTCGCCACGCACAAGGACGGGACCCTGCGACAGAGGCTCCTGTGCGGCGCGGGCGGCGAGGGCGCGACGATGGCGTCCGTCTTGATCCCGGGCGGCGTGTTGAGCGTGGAGTCGCTCGCGTGCAACCTCGGCATCGTCGACGCGTTGTGCCGTCTGGCGTGTAACCTTGGCGTGGCCGTCGGCGACGACGGGGGCGGCGCGCCGGCGGCGGATGGGCGAGCGCGGTGGATCCGTGAGCTCACGGAGCGTTGTATCGATCGGCTCGACGGCGACGCGGCGGTTATTTTATCAACACGGTTCGCGGAGGATGTTCGGTCGGCGCCGGTGGTGCGCGACTGCGCGACGCACGGGTGGCTCGTGACGCGTCTCCCGGAGCCCACCGCGCCGAGGTGTGCCGTGGAGGAGGCCCTGAAGGGCGGCGGTGGAGGCGGTGGAGGCGGCGGGAGGAGGAACAGGCGTAAGGGCAAGGGCAAGTCCGGCGGCGGAGGCGAATCCAAGGGTGGCGGGTCCGGGGGTGGCAAGACGGAACGGGAGAAGGCTCGCAAGCGCGACCAGAAGCGCCGGAAGAAGCAGCGCGAGAAGGAGGCGAAGGAAGCGACGCGGAAACGGGACGAACTCGACGCGTCATCGGAGATACGTATGAGCGCCGTGAGTCCCCCGCGCCGAGTCGTCGGCTCAGACGCGGCTGACGTCGTTGAAGTTCGCCGAGTTATTACACCGGATGAAGATAGTGACTCGCTGGGTGGTGACTCGTCGGGGGATGATGAAACGGGCCCGAGGGTGAACGAGTTCAAGATTGGGTTCAGCGCGCCGAGGACGTCGTCGCACCGGCCGGTCTTCGTCAACCCGCTCTTCGGGGGCGGCGAGAATAACGACAATAACGACAACAACGACAAGCTGGACGAGGTGGACGCGTTGCTGGATGAGGTTGACCGCCTCGGATTTAATTAGCCATTCATCGGCTTGAATATTACTACGAGCCTCGAGGAGGAGCGACGGTATTACGTGTCGCTCATCCCCGTGAACCGTCTTTGAACTATACACACGCGGCGGGTCTAATATGATACGCCCCCGCGGATATTGTACCTTTTAGATACAAACGCCCTGCATCCTCACGCGTCGCAGCCTTGCATCCTCTTCGCGATGCGCTCCAAGCTCGCCACCCGGTTCATACTCGCGGTTCTCCCGTTCTTCCCGAGCGTTCCACCCGCCTCCTTGCCGTCGGTGACGAGCGCGGCGGCCCAGTCCTCGGCGGGTTGGCGCCAACCGTCGATGCCGTCGTCGGGTCCCCCCATCGGGTCAATCGGCGTCGCGAGAAAATTCACGAGCAAAGCATCCCCGTCACCCGCGTCGACGCCGTGGTGCACGAGGTGCGGCTTGACGGCGATTGGCGTCGCGAGCGGGGGTACCTCGTGGTCCAGCCCTGCTGGGTCGAGAACGCGCGACTGCTGCTGCTGACCGCCGGAGTTGTGGTTGGAGTCCCCGCCGTCGCCGCTGTTGACGCCGCTGCCGCTGTTTCCTCCGCCGCCTCCGCCGCTGTTTCCGCCGCCGCCGCCCGCGCGCGCGTCGCTGGAATCGCCGCTACCCGCGCGCTGCTTGCGACGCGCGTCCGCGCAGGAGCCGTCTGACGCCTGGCGACCGTTCCGGCCCTGCGCCGCAGCCTGAGCCGCGGCTAACCCGGCGGCGGCGGCGGCGGCGGGAAGCTGGAAACCTTCGCCGCTCGGATTGGATCTCCCGTCGTCGTTCGGCGCGGGCGACCTGGCGTTGAGCTGCGCGGCGAGGGCAGCCTCCTGATCCGCGATCACATCCCCGAGACCGAGACTGGCGGTATCGACACCGCCATCATTTGCCATCTGGGTGCTCATCTGCAGCTGCGCGGCGACGGCGGCGGCGAGCGCCGCTTCACGCTCGGCGATTTGCCCCGCGGCCAGAGCCGGGCCGTCGATGAACTGCCCGTCGCCGTGGATGTACCCGTGTTGACCGTTGTCCGTCTCGTGTACACTCGCGCCGCCGCCGTTCATTTTGTTCAACTCGCCCATCGATCCTCCTCCCTTGGGTCCCGGGTGTTCGTTCGGTGTGCCGCCCATCGTGTTCATTCCGTTACCCATCGATCCTCCCTGCGCGTGCGTGAGTGAGGATCCGTTGCTGAACTCGCTGACTCCGGCGCTGGCACCCGGCTGCTGCGGCTCGAGCTTGAAGTTACCCAGGCCGTTCATTCCGTTGGAGTTGGACGTCATGCCTTGTCCACCCATTCCGTTCATTCCGTTGTACCCCATGTTTTGAGTCATGTGTTGTGAAGGATGGTTCATGGTTTGGTTCATCTGCGACATCTGGTACGGAGTTAGCCCCGCCGGTGAGTTGACCCTCATCTGCCCCATCTGGCCCACGGGCCCGCCGATGCCTCCATGCGGGCCCGGCACCATACCGCCTTGCATCCCGCCCTGCATCATCCCTCCCATGGCGCCCATGCTGGCACCCGTGTAAGGGACACCCATGGACTGACCGTTGGGTTGCATCATCATCGGCGTCGTGGCGCCGTTTGGGCCGAAGAGCGTCGAGTTGAGATGCGCCTGCAGGTTAGTCTGCTCCCCCACGGCGACAGCCTGCGTGACCGCCGCGAGCGCCTCCCGCGACAGGGGTTTGCCGCTCATGATTTGCATGCGGAGGAACGCCATGTTGTCCTTGATCATCCTGTTGCGCTCCATCATGGTGTTGAACGAGCCGTGCAGCTGGTGCAGCTTGTGCAGCAGGTCCTGGTTCTCGCACTGGAGCTGGTTAACCTTGAGCTGCAGGTGCCCGAGGTGCGCCTGCTTGCGACGCCTGGAGCGGCGCGCGGACTCGCGGTTGGACAGCATGCGCCGGACGCTGCGGATGAGGCGGGGGAAGATGAGGTGGGTGGGTGTGAACGGTCAGTCGTCGTCGGGCATTGAACTTTTGGGGGAGGAATGGAAGATT
>Ga0302116_1001417_pt1 | contig 14492 bp, 14 predicted proteins | sample AG5_SCM_MG_FD_203124 | JGI IMG/M metagenome (GOLD analysis project Ga0302116, IMG submission 203124) | Marine microbial communities from Western Arctic Ocean, Canada - AG5_SCM | ecosystem: Environmental > Aquatic > Marine > Oceanic | place: Canada: Western Arctic Ocean | collected 2017-10-01 | reverse complement strand
GACGAGGACCCGTTCAACAGGGCCATAAACATTACCTTGGAGAATCAGGACGGGGCCCAAGCGTACGAGCCGGTTGTGGTGGACGGACGGTGCTTGCTGAAGATGAAGAGGGAGGAGGTGTTTTGTTGCAAACCCATAATAGCGGGGATGCGGATGAGGTTCTTCAAGAGCATGATCCCCGAAATTGCAGTGGCCGTCAGCCAGCCTTGCCACAGGTTTTTCAACGAAGAGGACTTCGAGTTTGTGTATTTGAGGGATGGTGTCTGTCCAGTGAGTAGGCTCAAGGACGTTGGCGATTACGGTTCGTTATAGATGGGGTGGGGGGGGTGGTGGTGAGGGGGGAGTGGGAATTGTTCACCATTGGAGCAAAAAATTGGAGCAATAATTGGAATATTTAATGGAAAATTGTTCGCCTTTAAAATGTTGTTCGAACCTCCGAACCATCCTCAAAGAACACGGAAATGTTATCGCCCAAGTTGTTCATCATGTATTCGTTGAGCTTCACTCGTCTCTTTCTTATAAAGGAGTCATCGTTGGTCAACAAAGATGAAATCGGTGAGCGAGAAGGAAACGATTTGGGTTTATTTGCCTTGGTTTTCATTTTCATTCTGGAGCGAAGCTCACTGTACCGCCACCAAGTTTCATGCCTCTTGAATTCGCTCTCGCCGCATTTGAGAATAGCAACGACCATGAATTCCACGGGAGGTTTGCCATTTTTGCAATTCTTCTCGCCCTTCTTCAGTTTTCTAATTCGAAAGGGTCCAGGGACAGTGAGCGCCACGTATAGCAAAGGTGATGTAGCGGAGGACATAATTCTAGTTCTATCAAAGTTGTTCTGGTTCAGGAAATAGAGATGGTTTTGATTTTCTGCGCCGAGCGAAGCGAGGCGCATTTTTAATTGAAGCACGAGCGAAACGAAAAAGGCGAGCCAATCGAATCGAAATGGGTGGAATAATGTTAGTTTAGTAGTGGATGTAGCCATTATGTCTGTAGCCATTTCGCGTGATCCATCGCGAGTATTCTCGTCTTCCTCAAGGCGAGCGGATACTGAGTGAGACTCACCTGGAAGCGGGTGGAAGAATATTGATTTGGGTTGCGCGCGCGTTTGCAATTTTTTCTTGAGATTGTGATTGTGATTGGGTGATAAGGGAACGTTTCTACGCTTCGGATTCGGCATGGATTTTCGTCGCACAAGGGCGGAAAAGACAGTATCTTCAGAACCAACATCGTCGTAAAACCCCCGCCCCAAGGAGTATCGATCGTCCGTTGCACGCGAGTCGATATCGTCGTAAAAATGGTTATTATCATTGGCACTGTCATCATCGTTGTCCCTCAAGAACGCCTGCCGCTCCTTCTCGGGGCTACAACCCGTTACTTTATCCCAAAAGCGACCGATCATAGAGGCAAAATTGTTGTTTTGAACTTGGATTGACGAGCTTGAGCTTGTGTTGGGAGGTATGGGATAGTTGGAGTTGGAGTTGGGGGGCTGAGAAGGCTTGTTGGGAGTGAGCAAAATTGAAGTCATGAGCTTCGAATTGTCATTCCCGCCATCTTCATCTTCATTCCCGCCATCTTCATCTTCATCTTCTGTAAAGTTATTGCCATTTTCGTAAATGTTGTAATTGTTATGATGGGGATGGGATCGAAGAATTTTCTCTGGAGTAATTATTATGGGTTTCGGAGCGAAGGTAGCGAGGGTCGACCGTGCATTGCATAAATCTAGTGGAGCTGGAGGAATCAACAGACTGGAAAATCGTGGAGGAGGAGGAGGAGGAGGAGGGGATTTCTTTCGCTTGATTTTTATGCTGGCAATGCTGTTGTGGGAAGACGCTCTGGGCATGGGAGAGAGAGGTGGCAAGGCTTTGCTCAAATTAGAAGAAGGACACGCCGACATCGTCTGGCTGAAGAGGGTTGGAGACAGTGATACTCTATTCGTGCGAGGGGAAGAAATATCAAACATTTTCAAATTGGAAATCTGGGAAAAGAGTTGAAGGTAGGTGAGGCTACAACCTGTGAACCTGAACTCAGTGAACTTCCTTTTTCGTGCGGAGGGTTCAAAATTTTAATTTTGTCGTTTGATTTTATAATTTTTTTCCTCGGTAAATGGCTTCGTTTAACGTCCTTCGGGCCTCGCCAATCCCCAATTCTATCAAAGTTACACTAAATGATGCTGGAGAACACACGAAAACGCCTCTCGTTCGTGGTAACGCCGACATAGGGACGAAGGAGAATTTTACACCCGCCACATCAACTCCAACAACCCTCTCTTCAAGTTCATCAATTTTAACAACAACAACAACTCCTACGGATATGATAATTTCCCAAGGAAACTCACCGTCAGGCGAAGAATTTGCGACACCTGATGCGATTGCCATTTCTTCTCCTCCGGCCTTCAACAACAATGTCGATGACACCCTTTCGTCTTCCACCTCCTCCTCCTCATCACCCTCATCTTCACCTTCATCTTCACCTTCATCTCCACCCTCTTCCTCGCCCCACCAACAACAAGAACAAGAACAACTCTCCCCAGCGTCCCAACTCCGCCACGAGGAGGAACAATCGATGGCACTTGCCCGCCAACTGATGGCCGAAGAGGCAATGGCTTCCTACACGGTTGGTGCAGAGTACCTTCGTGAAAACCAAGACCAGTTCTCTGGTGAGGATCTTGCAGCTCTTCAAGCAGTGATGCAGGAGGAGGATCCGAACCATCCGAACGCCGATCTTGCCGATCAAATTGAGAATGACGGCGAGGATTCGGACGGCGAGGAGCGCGAGTTGTCGTACGAGACGATGCTCACAATTGGGGAGAGGATCGGAAACGTAAAAGATGAGAGGTGGGCAGTGATTGCTCAGCAGGAGATCGACAAATTAGAATCCACCACGGTCGATTTAGCCTCCACGAAGAAGAGGAATGCGGACTGCGACGATTCGGAATTGAAGTGCCTGGTTTGCCAGTGCGATTACGAGGACGGAGAAGAGCTCCGGAAGCTCAACAACACGTGCAATCATGTATTTCACAAGGAGTGTGTGGACGAGTGGTTGCTGAAGCGCGATCGGTGCCCGTATTGCAGCACCTGCATCATCATCAAGAAGGAGGAGGAGACGGAGACTGAGAATAAATAACTTTTTTACCTCATTTCATAAAACCTCAACATTATTTCCATTCACAAAGTTCATTCTATTCGCTTTCGGAAGGTTTCTTCCCTGTTCTGTTCAATCGACAACCTCCTCTTTTACGGCAAGTCTTCCTCTTTCTTTTCGGGGGTAGGGGCAACCGCTGCGCCTCCGCCCATCTTGTCGTGCTCGGTCTGAGTCTTCTTGATCATGGCCCCGAGATCACCGCTCGCGAACCTGTCGTTGGGCTGGTACAACTCCTCATCAGCAACGAAGCACTGCAAAATCGTGCTGATGGCCATCCCGAACACCTCGTTGAACATCTCGGCGGTGAAGTAGCTGATGAAGCAGGTCAAAAGCGTTGGCCACCACAGGAAGTTCAGCTGATCGCCGATCTGGCTCTGCATCACCGTGTAGGCAGCAAACGTCGTTGCCGACATGATGAACAGCTTTCCGATGACCAGAACGATCTCACTCGCCAGAGCAACCGCAGCAATTCTCAGAATGTTCCTCAGAATCAAGAAGAAAGCCTTCCTCGCAGCCTTGCAGAACGAGTAGCCGAAGATGGCCGTCTGAATGTAGGCGTTCTTGTTCAGGAACTTCATGCACTTTTCCAAGCACCACATGCAGCACTGAATTGCGCACAGAACTGCCTGGGCCATCTTGTTTCCGCTCTTCTTCGCTTGATGCTGCGCCGCCGAGTGTAATGTTAGTTTTCAAAACCTGTGTATGATGTGGATGATGTGTATGATGTGTATGATGTTGCTGGCTCGCTTCGCTCGCGGCTCACCTGCAAGTACGCAACGACCACCCTGATTGTCTTAATGATGGCAATGATCAAACTTCCAAACGCGGCAGTGCCGAAGTGGTAGTACATGGCCTTCTTCGCCGCGGCGAAGAATGTCTTGTTGCCGACGGTGCTCTTGTCCTTGGTGAAGTACCACATGCTGACGCTCATGGCGACAACCAGTTGTCCCACGGCAATCACGAACTGCGAAGTCCAGAACCAGCTGAACATCATGTACAGTCCGGCCCATTTCATGTTTCCGGTGTAAGTCATAGACTTGTACATGATGCAACCGTCCGGGCAGGTGTCGTCCGGCTCCTCAACTGTGCGGTTATAGCCACCGTACATGGTCGCCTGGTTGGCAAGACTGTCCAAAGTTCCCCCCGTGCCAGATGCGCTGGGAGGACAAAGGCAATCTGGTGTGACCTCGCCAGCCGACGCCAGGTAGGTCATGTACACAGTCCAGGGAATCAAGAAAATTAGAACACCAATTACCTGGAAGACGGGGTAAATTGTGATGATCGGCATGGCAGCCATGGCCTTCGCGGCCTCCTTCACGCACCCAATTGCGAGCTGAATGCGCTTCCTGATGCAGCAGATGAAGATGAACCAGATCGCCGCGCACCCACCGAAGAAATATCCGGTGTACAAGACACCATTTATCTCAGGGTCACTGTGGAGGCAGGGAGGTGCGTAGTCCTCAACCTCAGTTCCGTTGACCACCATGGTGACCATGGGAGGTGGAATTAAGTTGCTGCAGTACTCGGGGTCCTTTTTCCAGTTCTCCGAGGTCATGTACATGTAGCCTCCAAGGCCAAGGAGGAGCAGCTGAATCGCCTCGATGATGCCCCAGAGCATCAAACAGAGGACTCCTGGGATGCGAAGAAAGAAGAGATACACAAATCCAAGTGTCATGGCAAAAATCGTTCCGAAGCCCATGAAGTACACGCGAGCTGTGTCCAAGTCAGCCGAGAGCTGATCGAAGAAGCCGCCTTCAGTTTCAGGGTCTAGGAAGGTGGCGTTGACCTAAATGGGTGTGGGAGAGGGGGTGGGGTGGGGCGGGGGGTGGGATTAGTTTAGGGATTAAATGAAATGTTTCGTTTTCCTCCTCACCGTAATTCCTGTGTGGGCCGAAACAGCCGCTGACGTCGCCTCTGTCAAAGCCTGGACTGCCGCTGCAGGGACGCAGAACCCCATGTACAGACGCGTCTCCACGTAAGGCATACACTTCATGGCGCTGGTAGCCTCCATGTTCTGCATCAGCACAGCAGCATCAAAATCGGGAAAATACCCTCCATCGACCATCGCATTCGCGTTGATCTCAATTTCCTTCGCGGTGTCGTAACGGCAAAAGAAGGAACTGAAATCATCCTCCTTGGGGCACTCGGCAACGCAGACGGGAGCACCGGACGGCAAGTAGTAAGCGTACGGCAAGTCCTTAATGCTGACATTCATCTTGTTTAAATGATCGTCGTAACCGCAAATCTTTCCATTGCTTTGAGTTTTGAGCGAGCGGAGTTGAGTGTACTGTTAGTATGTCGTGACTAGCGAACTGTGAGCGAAACGAGCCGCGAGCGAATCGAGCCCACAACACCATACACAAATTATGCCTCGCTTCGCTTCGCTTCGCTTCGCTTTACTCACTAATCCATTCCGTTGATCAACCTGGCAGGGTCGCCAGCAGGCAACGACTCGCTGCTAACCACGCCCATAACGACCATGCCAAGTCCAGTCATTGCAACCCAGCATGCAATCAGCATCAAGTTGCACAGTAGGTCTGTGCAACCTCTCTTGTCTCCTGGGGCAGGGACAGCTGCCACAGCTTCGTTCGCTTCCTCTTTGTCTGTTACAACAATTCATTTGTAAGAAGGAAACATATAGGGTTAGAAAGGGTTAGGAAAAAACAGGATGGTGGGGGATTTTGGCGACTTGAGATAACTCCAAGTCCGCTTTTGGCAAATTGATTTTTGTTGAATATGTGATTTCGAGGAGTCAACTAACGGCTTTGTTCAATGAGGAGAAACATACCATCAGCCATTTTTGAGTGGAACCAAAAGTGGTGTTCTTTCACCGGCGGTTGTTGAAAAAAAAAAAAAAAAGCTTAAAAGTGAAACCCACTTTCCGGGTTTTTGTCCCACACCTTATTCCACCACAACCACAAGACTCAACACCATTTTAGGCTTTTAGAATCGCGACAATAAATCGAGTTTAGAAAATTGAGTTGATTAAAACGACACCACATCACCACTCGACATTATTATTGGCACCTATCCCTAACTCTTGACGGTATATGGGTCTGTTTAAGCGAATCCTCGGTGCTTTTGGGTTCTTGAAGCACGAGGTTCGCATCCTTGTGATTGGCCTGGATAACTCAGGCAAGACGACACTTATCAATCATCTAAAACCGAGAAAGGCTGCCACATTCGAAGTGACACCAACAGTAGGGTTCTCCGTGGAGGAGTTCTCAAAGCACAACCTGAATTTTACCTGTTTCGACATGAGCGGAGAGTCGCGGTACAGAAATTTGTGGGAGCAGTACTACAGCGACGTGCAGGCTGTCATTTTTATACTCGATGCCACTGACAAATTGCGGATATGTGTGGCCAGGGACGAGCTCGACGAGCTACTGAATCACGAGACAATAAAAAACAGAACCATACCAATTTTGTTTTATGCCAACAAAATGGACATGGCGGGTGCCATGACACCAGTTGAATGCATGCAAACCATGAGCTTGGACAGAATCACAAATAAAGCCTGGCATATCACAAATAGCAACGCCCTGACAGGCAGCGGCGTGGACGAGGGAGTAGCATGGGTGAGTGATTGTTGACTTGGTGAACTGAACTGACTGAGTGGCGGGAAGGCCTTTTGGGGGCCGAGCAAAATGAAATGAAATGGAAAATGGAATTCAATGGCACGACCTGGTTTGTGTTTATGCTTCCCCTGAACAAACTACCCAAGCCTACTAACCTAATCTCCGTTTTCGCTATTTTCCGTAACCTGCCCCGCAACCTGCTCCGCGCGCTAGCTGGTGGACAAATTGATGGAGCGTCAAGAGTCTATAGGCCACAAATAAAAAAATAAAAATACAAGTTCAAGGAAAAAATTGGGGGGGCTACAGACCGGCGATATGTTTAGCTGTAATGTTTTTGTGCGTGCTTGTGCTAAAAAATGCGACGCGTGCCTCTTTTTGTGCGTGCTTGCTTTACGAAGCGTGCCACGTTGCGAGTAGCTTTTATTAATAAAAAAAATTAAATATTTCCCAAACGAAATCTTCGTTATAAAAAGTAAAAATCCTCTTTGGGATAACTCACAGGACAAACACCAGGACCCATACCATGGACAATCCTGCCATGCAGTCCATCATGACGTCTAAGTTGAAGAGAGATGCCAATCCAAATCTCACACCAGCCCGGAAACAGGCTAAGATCGACCAACAACATCGACAACAACAACAACAACAACAACAACAACACAACTCCAAGCAAGCCCAACTCAACTCCAAGCAAACCTCTTCCAAGAAGAAAAACCTCACAATAGAAACTTCAAAAGCTACCTCCACTTCCACTTCCACTTCCACTTCCAACTCCTCCAACTCCTCCTCAAACTCCCCACTTCCCAACAGCAAGCAGACACGCAACAAATTAATGGTATCTCCAAGCAACAACAAGAAGCGGGGGCGCAACCAAACTACCTTCGACCCCAACGCCAAAACATCTGTAGAGCTCCTCACAAACATTTCCTCCCAGAAAGCTTCGATTCTTGACAGAGTGGAGACTTTGACTAGAGAGTATTCAGACTCCCCTCCCGAAGCTCCAGAGACATCATCAAATTCCTCAACTTCCTACAGAAACAGTTCCAGCACTTCCAACAACCCCACTAAAGAACCATCAACCGAAGACCTCCGCTCCAACATTGCGAACGCCATCAACCTCGCTCTCGACTCTCAGCGACTTTCGGTTTTGCAAAAGGTGTGTTCTAACTCAGGCATACACACATCAACTACTGAAAAAACTAACATTATTATCCACTCGCTCGGCGCGGCGCAGGACGCCCTCAATAATGTCATGGACTGGTTCGACGAACTCCGCCGTTTGGACGCATCGGACGACGTGCAGGCTGACACCAGCGTAATTTTCAACGACGATACGCCATCCCTCCTGCAGGATACGGAAGAATCTCGAGTTTTCCTAAAGGTGAGCCTTGTGTGTGAGAGAGAGAGAGAGAGAGAGAGAGAGAGAGAGAGAGAGAGAGAGAGAGAGAGAGAGAGAGGAGAGAGAGAGAGAGAGAGAGAGAGAGAAAGAGAGAGAGAAAGAGAGAGAGAGGGAAGACGAGAATGCTCTCGACGAAGCAAATGACTAACATTTAAAATTATTTCACTCGGTAAATAAGGCGAATTCCTCCGTCGTCGCAAAGTGCTCCACCAACCTCAGTAGCATCCTCAAGAATATGGTTGCTTCTTTCTCCGACGAGAACAAGCGGATTTCTTCCGGCCTCACAACCAAGGTCAAGTCAAAGGACAAGACCATCCACACCCTCCAAGCCGAAATCTCCAAGGCAATGTCGGACCTCGATCAATTAACCACTTTCAATACCAACCTAGAGCGCCGGTACAGAACGGCCGATTCCAGAGCGTCCCAGCTAGATTCCACGAGGCAGAAAGACTTGACAGACTGGAGCGAGCTGTCGACAGACTTCAGTGAGCGAATAATCCATCTCGAAAAGCTGCTTGCCCAAGAGTGCAGCAAGGGCAAAATGATGGAGCAAATTCTTCGGTCTGGGGGGTTGGAGCTAGCAATGGAGAAGCAAAAGGAAGGAGAGGAAGGAGGGGAGGTGAGCGCCACTACTACACCACAAAATAAAACAAATTAACTAACGCACTCTCACTCCAGGAGGAAGAATCCGACGAGAAGAAGTCCTTGTTGGCCAATTTAATGTCCCAGATCAACGATTTGAACGACCGAGTGCAGGACAAGGACATGCAAATGACAACAATGATGCGCAAGGCTGAAGCTGACATGGCGAAGGTGGTCAGTGAGCTTAAGAAAGAGCGGGCCCAGGGCAACGAGGGTGCAAAGTTGATGGACGACGAGTTTGAATCGTTCAAGGCCGAGGCTGTCAGCGAGATGAGCAAGCTCAGCAGTCTCAAGGACGGCGAAATTGCCGAACTAAAAACCAAACACGAGGCTCTTTTGGACAGGCAGAAGAACGTCATCAAGTCGCTCGAGCAGGAAAAGAAAGAGTTTGAGGATAAACTCAAAGAAATGGAGCAGAAAATAAAGTCTGCGAGCGGTGCCAGTAGCAGTGCCGAGGGCGATTTGAAGAATCTGCAAGGTGAGCGAGCGAAGCGAGCGAGCCTTGACGAAGACTAGAATACGAGCCACTACTAAACTATCATTATTCCACTCAATTCGTACTCGCACCTTCTTCGCCTTGCGCAGCCAAACTCGACGAGAGCGTGGCGGAGAACAAGGAGCTCAAGGGCGATGTCCACGAACTAGAGGTAAAAATCACCAAGGCTGATGCAGCAGCCGGCCTGTTGAAACAAGAGTTCGGGGAGAAGGCGAAAAAAGTCGACACCGAGTGGAAGCGAAAAATGGAGGCGCTTCAGTACGAAAACGACGATAAAATTTCAAAGTTGGTTGACGATGTGGAGAATTTGACCAAGCAGGTGAGTGAGCGAAGCGAAAGCGAGCGAGCTTTGAGGAAGAAGCGAGCGATTGATCTCGCGAAACGGCTGCAGACAGCTACATACACAACTAAACTAACAGTTTTCTCAATTCGTTTGGTTCGCTTGGTTCGCTGGTGCTTCATTAAAAATGCGCCTCGCTTCGCTCGGCGCAGCTTGCGGACGCGAAGAGCCAGAACAGCGAGTCCGACAGCACGAGCAGGGAGCAGAGCAGAATGAAGGAGAAGTACGAGGGTGATTTGGAGGAACTGAGGAAAACTCTGAGCGAGAGAGAATTGCGAATTAGCATGCTGGAGACTTGTCAGTCGGAAACCGACAATTTGATCAAGAAAAGTAGCGATGAACTGGAAGTTGCGAAATTGGAGCTCAAGAGCGCCAACGAGAGGCTGCAGCGCACGGGCGGGGCCGCGGAGGGTGCGATCGATGCGATCAGGGAAAAGCATGCGGAGGACGTGAAATTGCTTAATAACCAGAAAGAAGAATTGGAGGCGAGCCAAAAGCTCGCCGAAAGCGATAATGCGGCAAAGCTGAAGATGCTGGAGGAGGTGAGTGAGCGAGCGAGCGTTTTAGCAGTTATACTCACGAAATTTCACTACGCCCACCACTAACCCACATTCCAGGAGAAAAACGCCGAGATAGAGGCGCTGAACAAAATACTGAACGGGCTGAGTGGAAGCAGCGAGGAAAAGGTCACGGCGATGCAGACCCAGAACGACACGTATTCGCACAAGATTGACGAACTGACCAGGATGCTCGGGAAGGAAAAGATGAAGATGAAAGCTCAACAAATCACGAGCTCGCAGCACGCGACTGAAATTGAGCGGCAGCTGCAAGTGAGCGAGTCGCAGGGCCAAAGAAGTATGTCGGACAATGCGAGCATGCGGCGTGCGATCGGGGAGCTCATGGGCACGCTGAAAAATGTGGGAGGCTTGCTAGGTGACTTGCAGCTAGATCAGGGGGAGTTTGAAAATTGGGGTTTGGTGGACGATTTGTACGAAGAAGTTAAAAAGCAAACCAAGGGCGGCAAGTCGGAGAAGATGGAGAGAGCGAGGAAAAAACTGGAGAAGGAGAAGCGGAGAAAACAGAGGATGCTGCTCACGTTCATGAAGAAGCAGAGCTTTGCGCTTCTGGGAGGGCAGCGAGGAGAAGAGAACCCGAACAACCGTAAATTTTGGACGCACGAGAGAATACAAAAATTCATCGAATACAGCAAGAAAATTGCAGACCAAAAGAAGGGGGGCAAAACGACTTTCTTCAGCAGCCCACCAGGGAGTAGCGAGGCGAGTAGCCGCCCAGGGAGTGTAGGAAGCGATTTTGGTGGGGGTGGGGGTGGGGGTGGGGGCTGGGTGGGGGGCGGGCTGGGAGCAAGCAGTCGACCAGGAACAGCAAGTATTGCCGAAGAAAACGAGATGGAGGAAGACGAAATTGATGCAATAGTCAGTCGGGCGGCTAGACCAGCGAGTCAGATAAAGGTGCAGGCGAAGGTGGAGGAGAAGGAGAAGGTGGAGAAGGAGAAGGTGGAGAAGGAGAAGGTTGAGGAGAAGGTGGAGGAGAAGGAGAAGGAGATAGTGTTTCAAGCAGTAACTGTTGTGGAAGAAAAAGAGATGGGAGAGAAGGCAAATATTGTTGTCGAAGAACCTGCGGTGGTTGTTGTGGAGAAGGAGAAAGTCGAGGAAAAAGTTGTGCAGGATGAAGACCACGTGGAAGAGGCTGAGGTTCCGGCGGCGGCCGAGGAAAAGCCATTAGTTGCTGTGGATGTGGATGTGGATGTGGATGTGGCATTGGAAGTTGAAGTGGAAGTTGAAGCGGAACCAGAACCGGAACCAGAACCAGAACCGGAACCGGAACCGAAACTTCCAGAACCAGAATCTGAACCTAAAGCTGACCCTGAACCTACTGAAATTGAAATTGAGCCCATTATGGATGCTGTGGTGGATACTAATCCTGTGGTGGAGGCCAAGGCTATTGCTGAAGAGGCACATGTTGTTGCTGCTGTTGAGGAGGTGACAGCGGTTGAAACACCGATTGTGCCGGTTGAAGAAACACAAAACATTGTTGCAAATACCGAGGTTCCGGCTGTTGTTCCCGTTGAGGCACCAGTTGAGGCGCCAGTTGAGGCTACCGAAGCCTTGGTGCCAGCTGCAGCTCCAGTTGAGGCTATAGTCGAAATGGCCAAGAAATCTTCCCCGGTCGAAATTCCAGAACCCGTTGTTGCCTCGACGACCCCGGCACCTGCCCCAGTTGTAGCTCCTCTTACCCCTGTACCAGTGTCGACTCCAGAACCGGCTCCAACTCCAGCTCCAACCCCTGCACCCGTAGCAATTCCAAAGAAGGCACGAACAACCACAGTTGTGAAAAAGCCCAACCTCCACCAGATCGAGCTCTCTGCTGAAGTCAAGGAGATCATCAAGATTTGCAAACGCAAATCAGAGCTGGAAAAGAACTTGCTTGCGACCCAGAAGGAGCTCCAGACCAAAAGAGCTAAGAAAGCTGCGAAGAGAGTCCTCCAAGATCTCATTGCAAGGGAGGAAAAAGTAGAGGAAGACTCCCACGCGCTTTCCGAATCGCTCGAAAATGTCGGACTGTCCGAGATCATGTCCGCCGTAGACGCGCTTGCCAACAGCAACACTGACAAGGTCAACGACCCGTTACTCGAGGTCTTGAAGCTTACTCTAAAAACCGCAGATGTTAAGGAGGTGTCGCTCCTAATTGCCACCAGTCAAATTCACCACGCAACTTCCTCCAGCTCCGAGGAGCCCTCCCTCAAGTTCATGGCTACCTGTTTGGCCTCCCAGAACATTGCTGAGCTGCAAACAATGTGCCACGGGGTTCAACAACTCTGCAATAGCTTGGACGAGCTGGAGAAGAAAACGCACGGAGACGACGAGATGAAGTCTCTCGTCAAGAAGCGTCTGTTGGCCATTGCCCAGCGAGAAGTGCTTTCCCAGGCAGTGAAGGAGGCCGGAGGATGGCGCCAGGCAGTCTTCTTGGACGACGGAGTCATTGACGTGGAGGCTGATGTAACCATCTGGCCGATCGACGATCAGGTGCAAATGCTTGCAATGATGAAGGACCACATCTTAATCCAGATGGAGGAGAAGGAGGACAAGTTTTCGGAAATGATGAGGAAGGAGCGAACTCGGGTGAAGACTCCTCAAACCAACGTGTCTCAGCTCAAGAAGCAGGAAGAATTGCACAAGACGGTTAGGAGAATGCACCGCACCCTGTCAGACGTTGTCGGTGACGGTGACGGCGACGGCGACGGCGACGGCGACGGCGACGGCGAGTTGGACAACTTCCACGAGGCCCTTGACGAGGATATCCAAAATGCCCTTGAGAGAGATCGAGCGGACTTGACAAGCCTCAACCAACAGATTGAGGCAAGGTTTGAGTCGATGCAAGATGATTACGCCAAGGCGAAATACGAAATTGAACGGTTGAGCCAGGCACTCGAGACCAACGTCGCCGTCGATCCCAGCATCATCAACGAGCTCGAAATGCTGAAGTCTGAGCTTGCCAAGAGGGAGAACTTGGTGAAGGATTTGACGAACGCCATCAATGAAAAGATCGGAGAGATTGAGAGTCAACAGGAGAGCATTAACAACTTGACCGAAACCATTAACAGCAAGGATGGCGAGATGGAACAGGCAAGTATTGCGCTGAAGGAATTGGAGGGCAACAGCAGCAGCGACATGGAGCAGCTACAGGCCATGAAACAGACAATGGACGCCGCCGATAAATCCCAAGAGCTTTTGAGGAGCCGAATCAAGGAGTTGGAGCTTCAAGAGAAGGCCTTCAGGTCCAAGTTGAACGACATGCTGGCGCACGAGAAGGAGTTGGAGGAGATGCAGAACCAACTTATGGAGGTGAGTGAGCGGAGCGGAGCGGAGAAGGAGGCAGAAAAAGCACAAATAATTAACATATTTCCGCAGCTGAGGAAGGCGGACGAGTTCGCGCTGAAGGAGCTGGAGGATCAGCTGGGCATGGCGTTGGATGGGGATGGCAAGACGCGAATCGAGGCTTTGAGGCGAAGGAGGCAGAAGAAACTGGGCAAATACGCCTCGGCGATTGACGACATTAAGAGGAAGCGGGAAGATAACCTGGTCAAGGTTATGAAGAGCATGCAGTGGATTCACCACGTCCCACAGGTTGTGTTCAACGGAGTTGCGTACAGCAGCATTGTCGAGTGGGCGAGGGAGAGGCACGCGAAAATCTTGGCAGAGAGAGAGGGTGGGAAGGGGGGTGGGGGAGAAGAAGTTGAGGAAATGATGAAGAACCGGAGGCTAATGGACGCTCTGCATCTGGAGGGGAAGGGGTACGAGGAGCTGAAGGAGAAGCACCAGTACGATTATGGGGGGGGGGTGTTTTTTGTGAATGGAGATCAAAAGAGTACGAATTTCAGGGACACGTTTGATGCGAGTTTCAGTTTGGGGGTGGGAGGTCAGGGTCAGGGACAGGGACAGGGACAGGGAGCAAAAACGTTACTGCAGTACAGGCATGGCAAGGATGTGGACATGCAGCCGGTTGGTGCCTGGGGCAGACACCCGTCATTGCGATATCCTTATGCAGATCCTGCCGTGCCGGCGGACACTAGCGGCGGTTTGAGTATCACCGAGAAGAACTATTATAACGATGATGCTACAGAAACTGCGGCAGACTTCAGCGGGACTGGGAACACAAATAAAAACAACAACAACACCAACACCATGACGCAATCCCAAGCCATGATGAAAAGCAAATCAGACTCGTCGTTTCACTGGAAATCTGGCGGATTTTCTGCCAAGAAAAGCGACGATATGGTGCCGGTGAAGAGGGTGCAGCAGACGTGGTTTGCAAAACCAAACACCCAGCTGGATGACCCGGAGAAGCTGCCAAAAATCCACAGGGATAAAGCTGGCG
>Ga0302116_1001415_pt1 | contig 14504 bp, 10 predicted proteins | sample AG5_SCM_MG_FD_203124 | JGI IMG/M metagenome (GOLD analysis project Ga0302116, IMG submission 203124) | Marine microbial communities from Western Arctic Ocean, Canada - AG5_SCM | ecosystem: Environmental > Aquatic > Marine > Oceanic | place: Canada: Western Arctic Ocean | collected 2017-10-01 | reverse complement strand
CTCCCCCCTCCTCCCCACACACAACACACAGGGCCACCCCCCACGAGAAGCAGGTTATGATGTTCTCAGCCACCCTCTCGAAGGAGATCAGGCCTGTGTGCAAAAAGTTTTGCCAGGACCCGATGGAAATTTACATTGACGACGACACAAAACTCACCCTCCACGGTCTGCAGCAGTACTATATTAAGCTTGCCGAGTCTGAGAAGAACCGCAAGCTAAATGATCTGCTCGACACCCTTGAGTTCAACCAGGTGGTCATTTTCGTCTCCAAGGTCCAGCGCGCCAACGAGCTCAACAGGCTCCTCGAGGAGTGCAACTTCCCGAGTATTTGCATCCACGGTGGATTGTCCCAGGAGGAGAGGATCGGCAGGTACAAAAGCTTCAAGGAGTTCGAGAAGCGAATTCTTGTCGCCACTGACTTGTTCGGTCGCGGAATCGATATTGAGCGTGTCAACATTGTCATCAACTACGACTTCCCCGATGATAGTGACCAGTACCTCCACCGTGTTGGACGTGCTGGCAGGTTCGGAACCAAGGGACTTGGCATTTCCTTCATCAGCAACGCGCCTGACCAGGAGATTCTGGATAAGATTCAGAGTCGCTTCGAGACCTCGATCCCCGAGATTCCGGATGAGATTGATTGCAGCAGCTACATGGCAACGTAAATGGAAAGAGTGGGAGATGGAGTGGGAGCGAGAGCGAGAGCGGGAGCGGGAGAGAATAAACAGAAAAAAAGAAATATTCTTTCTCCACAAATAATTCAATCTATATCATTCACTTCCCTAGGAACCCGGCCCTAATCAGAAATCATCATCAGAGTCCAAGTCGTCGAGAGGATTATCTCCCCTCTTCTTCATAACTCTAAAGAACTCATCCTCGTTGATTAAGCCATCGCCGTCCCTGTCCGCCTCGTCAATCATTTCCTGCAACTCCTCGTCCGTCAAATTCTCTCCCAATTCGCTCGCGACCCGCCTCAAATTGCGGAAGCTAATAGCCCCTGTGCCGTCATCGTCAAACAGCCCAAACACCTTCATTATTTCATCCCTAGTGTCCCTTGACGTCATTTTTGGGCCACACATTTCAACAAACTCATCAAAGGTGATATTATCAGCACCCTCCTTGTCAACATCGCTCATCATCGTTCTGATCTCAGCTTTCTTTACCTGAAAGCCCAACGCTCTGAAGGCAGCCTTCAGTTCTTTGATGTCAATTTGTCCTCTTCCCTCCGTATCAAAAAGCTGGAAAGCCTCTTTGATTTCCTCTAAGCCTTCCTCATCCAAGGTAGGTTTGGCACTTTTGCGTCCTTTTTTAAGGTTAGATATTGAGAAGGCAAATAAGATAAGAGTAGAGAAGATGGGAGGAGAAGAGAAGTTAGGTAAAGTGAAGAAGATTCGAAGAAGATAAGGAGAAGATATTGGGGGGTTAGATGGAACCCACAATGAGTATGAATTGCGTGCCATGTGTTCCTTCACTCTGCATCATCGTCACATCGGTCAGGAAAGTTCTTGAGTTGTAGGAAATGGAATCACAAACTTAAAACTCTTAAAGTAAAGCAGTACTCACCCCTCCTAGGTGGCGACAGGCCCTGTCTGAATCGAGAGGTGGACATGCTTAATTTTGAAAATTGAAATTTATCCAAATTTTATTTTTTTTAAATTTTTTTGTTTTTAAGTGAGAATATTCGTTTAAATCATTTGTGCCACGCTCGCTAAAGAGACAAATCTAAATATTTTCCTTTTATCATGGCGAAAGCTCTGGCGGATCAGGCCCGAATGGATGCCAAGGAAACGGCAGAAGCATTGAAAATGGCCAAGTCTACTACTCATTCCGGAACAGAAAATGCAACCGAAGAAGAATTGAAGAAGATGGCATTCACGCCTGATCGGCACGCTGGGGTTTGGGGAAATGAGGATTTGTACCAGAATGCCATGGAAGCCTACACTTCGCACCTGGGCAAGCACCCAGTTTGGGGGCCTGAAGGTGAGCGAGCGAAGCGAACGAGCTTTGAGGAAGACTTGTGTGATTAATCCCGCGAAATGGCTGTTTGACGGCTACATCCACTACTGATACATTATTCCACTCGATTCGTTTGGCTCGCTTGGTTCGCTCGTGCTTCATTAAAAATGCGCCTCGCTTCGCTCGGCGTAGCTCTGGAGACTCAGTACCCATCTGTGAAAGGGCAGAGATTAGTCTACCAGCAAAAAACTTGGTGGCCGCAGGGTCCAACTCACCTGGCTCAGTTTTGCAAGTGTAACGAGAAGAAAGAAACCGCGCAGTACAAAAAGCCCAAAGTGCGTCGGAACCACTGTCCTGATTGTGGCCACTTCAAGTCAAAGAACGAAACTGAGTATGATTGGGACCCAGTTGTGGACGACAAGAAGGGTAAGCCTGACTTGGGTGACGTTTTTGTCCAGCGCCATATCGTGACTGGTGTTCATTTCGACAGATCCCACAAGAACGGTGGAAATTTGTCAAAAATTCAACTACAAGCTGGGAGCGGACGACAATTAGGGGCCAATGGCCAACTGGGGGAATCGTACAACGCAAACATTGATTGCCGACAAATAGACACTTCCGCTCCGGACGGTCCAGCTAGTATCAGGCAAGCTGAGAGAAACAACGACCTGGATGCGCAACTGCTGGCCAAGAAGAAGGCAGATTTGAGGAGCAAAATGAGGCCGAAGACGGAGGTGAGCGAGCCAACGAGCGGTTCAACTAGAGAAAGAAACTAAATCTTAATCCTTCGTTTTGCTCGGCGCAGTCCCAAATTAGGAATGCTTCGCGGAGCGAGGCGGACAAGGCGAATCGGCTTCAAGCGGACATCAGCTCTTACAACTGGGGGGTGGGAGAAGCTTATCCTTACGGAGAGCGCGACAAGCCGTCAACCATTGTTGAGGGCCCTGCGAGAGATCGACACGACAAAAAACGAAAAGTTAAGGAGGAGTTAATGAAACAGCCTCACAGCAAACTCGACAGACCCGCCTACACCTCCGGAAATGTTTTGGAGGAGCTTGACGAGGAACAGAAATCGGGGAGAATATCAAAGGCGCTGTTGTACTACGAGCTCGTGAGTCAAGGTCGAACGAAGGTATTGAAGGAGGTCATGGATCAAGATGAGAACGACAATAAGAAGAATAAGGAGGAGGAAAACAAACTTTTCAACGAAAGGAGAAAGGCCAGATTGGAGAAAGAGGCTGCTAAGAAGGCCTCCATCATGGCTGCGGGAAACAGCGCGAAGGCGGGCGCTGGCACCAGATCCATGTCTAAAACTACCTTCAACCAAAAGAGCTTGCACAGCGGCAAGCACCAAGACAAAATCGAAAAAGATGTAAAAAAGCGGAACAAAAAGCTCAACAAGCTCATCAAACGGGGCAGCAAAATTCATCTGGGCGATGGAGACGGCGACGGTGACGGTGACGAGGGAGGGGAGAGCAAAGAGGAGAAGAAGAAACGTAGAAAGAAGCGAAAAAAGATACTCGCCGACGACGGCGAAGACGAAGGAGATGGCGAATTTGACGAGAAAGAGAAGGGGAAAGATAAGAGAGATAAGAAAAGGGCAGAGAAGAAGAGATCTAAAAGCAGCAGCAGAGTTGTTGCGAAAACATCATCTGAATCTGCTGCAGCTCCGTCAGCTGTGAGAATTGTCGATTCTGACGAAGATGAAGATGAAGAGGGCGGAGGATTGACGAATCTCGCAGAGCAGCAAAGACTTTACCAGGAAAAATTGGACAAAGAGAATGCTGAAATTAAGGAGGCGAAAAGGTTGAAGGAGGAAGAAGTTGAGAAAGCGAAATTGTTGGCAGAGGCGAAAAGAAACATGGTGCAGGATAAGGACGAAAAGGGGGGGAAGAAGAAGTCTAGACGGGCTAGTGCAGTAGCAGTGGCGGGGGGGGAGGGGGGCGAGGGAGGAGTGGTTGAAGGGGAAGAGGAGGGTCAGCTGGACGCTAATAACGATCAACTCGCTGAACCTCAAATAGAGCTCGGTGATGACGGGAATCCCGTTGTTCCCATCGCGTCGAAGGAAAGTGTAGAAGCGCAAGCTCTTCAAACTGAACGGAAAAGAAATCGAGACATCCTCGTGAAAAAAATCATTGCCACCTTTTGGTTCTTCGTGAAGATTCTTGAGCAGCCACTCCTTCTCATCCCTCCCTACAAAAGATTCAAGGCAAAGCTTGCAGCTAGAAGAATTCTTCGTGAGAATGGTGCATCCAAGCTGAACAACAACAAGTACGATAACGTATTACAGCACATTTTCGAGGTCGTTCGGATAATTGTAATGGAGAAGCTTGCCCTTCTCCACGTTTTGCTGTTCATGGCCTACATGGAACTGACGCGGTGCTGGAATCGGAGGCATAGGGTCTTTACGATTGACGATTTGGAGGGTGGTGCCTTTGATGGCGACAACCAGCTCGTTGTGAAGTGCGTAGCGCAACGCCTCGGAAGCCGGCAAAAGCCCCTCGATGTGAATGGCAGAACTCCGGAAGGAAAAACTCCTCTGCAGTGCTGCTTCGAAGGTTTGCTCAAGGCCGACAATGGAGAGAGTCAATCTGCGTTCAAGACCGTGAAGCAGCCCACGCTAGCAGAAATGACGGGAATTTCGAGAATTGGCAAATTGCTCGGTGTGATTGACGATCCAATCACCAAGTACAACAAGACGCTGGCGACCCTTCTAAGCATGAAAGCCGATATCCACACCTCTCAGGACGGAGAACAGTCGGAGGGCCACGCGCTCATTCATTTGGCTGCGCTAGCCGGAAACACCAAGCGAATCGCATGGCTTCTGGCGAAGGGGGTCGACATTCACAAAACTACGTTCCAGCACCAGTGGACTCCGCTCCACTGCGCCTGCATGGCAGGTAAAGCTGAAGCTGCAATGATGCTACTGACAAAGGGCAGCATAATTGATCAAAGGGACAAAGACGGTGCAGCGGCACTTCACCTTGCTGCGAAGAGGGGCGGGACGCACATTACGAGAATGTTGCTGCTTTGCGGCGCCAAAAAGTCGATTTGGAACAACAACGGTGAAACTCCCTTCAACTACGCTGTCAAAGCCGGAAGGAAGTCAACCGTCGAGTCTTTGCTGGTTTACAGGCCTTCAACACTAGGCAGCAAACAATCAATCAATTTTCTTTTCGCAAAGATGATGGATGAGGGCGAGTTCTTGGAGGGCGATTCACCAAAGAAGAAAATAGTCGCAACTAAAACTACCAAAGTGGCTTCCACCGCTGCCAGCATGTTGAGCACTGGCTTAACAAATCTCTTCAAAAAGGCAGCCAACACTGTTATGGTCGCAAACGGTGGAGATAAATCGGTTGGAGCCAATCAGGTTGCTTCAGAATTTGACCGTTACAAATAAATAGCAAGGCTTCATAGGTCGGATAAATTTAGAAATATTTATAAAAAAAAACATTTTCAACCCAAATTTATTTAATTGCTGTTGTGAAACAGCTTCTTAAAAAAATTGCCTTGATAACGCTACTCTTCAAATAATGGTTATGCTTCAGAGTGCGGCCCTAGGAAAGGAGGAGCAAAGAATTCTTGCAATGAAGGCGAGAGCGGAGGCTCGGACACACCGATTCCTCAATGCTCGTTCTCGGACAATTGGAATTGATGTGAATGGCCTGAATGCGCAAATTGCCGAGAAAAAGCAAATGAAGGAGGCGCAGAGGCAGGCTGATGCCGACCAGTGTAAGTTTTTTAATGTAGGGCCACCGCCGGCATGACACTTGTCGCCGGCTCGGTTGAACAATTTGTTTCATAATGAACCCTCAAAGCCATTCTCCTGGTAACCACCTTTTATTTATTTCCCCAAACTAACTAACCCAACCCAACCCCCCCCCCCCCCTCCCCCTCCTATCACAGCTGCCTACGATCAACATGTTATTCGTGTTCTCGAGAAGAACGAGGAGGATGCTCGTTCAAAAAGGCATGAGGACATGGTGCAATTAAAACAGGATCTTCTCGCACACGCGAAAGAGCCAAAAAATAACTGCGATAAGATTGGAACATCAATAGTTGCTGAGGACTGCAGCCGTGGCGCTGCCCAATACTTCTCCGGAGAGGACAAACTAAGGGCTGAGAGGATTAGAATGCAGCATGCTCAGATGAGGCAGTGGACACGGCAGCAAGTTGCTGAGAAGGATGCGAGGAGTTTGGAGATTAAAGAAGAGGCCCTGCGCTACGACCAATACATGAACGCGGTTGATACGATGAGAGGAGAAATGGAGGATAATAATAATAGGCAAGTTCACGAGACTCGCATGCAGGTTCGACACCTCAATGAGGAGAGGGCTGCTGAGCAAGCCGAAAACAAACGTAACGACATGGCATATAACGAGCAGCTGAACCGAATGCAGATCGACTCTGCTGCCAAGTCAGCTTTCCTCAACGAGGAGACAGATTATGGAGTAAGTGCTCTTGCATCACACCGTCTGCGTCCTGACCACTTCAAGGGTTACAACAAGGAGCAGCGGTTGTACATTTTCAAGGATAACGAGAGAGTGCACAGAGAGAAAATTCAGGCCGATGAGAGGAATGCCGACGAGGAAATGGCATGGGCTGCTCACCAGGAGCGAGTGTCCAGGATGATGGAGGCTGCCGAGCAGCAGGACAAGGAGCACAAGGATTACATCAACCAGGTCCAGGCTCAAGATTTGGAGGAACAGACGATTGAACTCAAGGCCAAGCAGCAGAAGATGAAGGAGGACAAATTTGGGGCGATTGGTGAGGGCTTCTTCCAAGGATTTGGAACAAGTTGCAGATAGACTGAGGTTTGAGCAGGACAGGATGAGATTTGTTCAATTTTCATTTTAAATAATACTGCATGTTTGAAAATAGAAACTCCGGACTACAGAAATTGCTATCTATAATCTTTAAAATGTGCTTGTGTGTGTGTGAAAGCTATCTAATTTTTTGTTGTCTTTCTCAATTTCCCCCCTTTTTTTCCAAGCTTGAGAGAAGATTTCCTCGTCTCGTGATCAGTGTCATAGTAGCTGGCGACAAAAGCAGGGGGGAGTTCACCCGTGTAGCAAAAGTATTCCAAGAAAGCTCCACAATCTTTTGAGAACTTGTTGAGGAGCGCCGAATTCTTCTCCCAGGAGCGATCCTCTAGCAAAACCTTCAACACTCGCCACTGCAGCTTTGTGCTGGAAAAAGAGTCACGAGAGAAGGGTAGACCGACATAAATTTTGAGCAATTCGTGCCAGCTCCCTTCGTAACTCTCTTTGTATTCCTTCATCAAGTCTCCAAGAGAATCGTACTTCATCTCCTTGTATGCTAAAGTTTTCCTTCGACTGATTCCCAAGGCGCCCCATTTATTCTTGTGCTCAACAGCTAAAATAATATGCCTGTACACCTTGCCGTCCACTTCGCTCTTGAAGCTAACGGGAATGCGAGTCACTGACTTAATTTGAGCTGTTAAATAAGTGCCCAAAAACACTCCCTCGACACATTGAATTGGAAACGCGTCTCGCATAATTTCCTTTGCTATCGTTGTAACGTGCTTCATTCCCCTGTCCCGCTTCATGCAAAAAAACGTTTGGCCAGTGTGGTTGTACTCAAAAGCGTTAATATACTTTTGAATCTGGTACAGAGACTTTGATATTTTTGTGCTTGGCTCAATGATGGGGCAGGTTGGGATTGGTGGTTCCTTCAAAGGGACTTCTGAATTTGTAATTCGCAACACTTTTTCTCGGACTTCGGGGTCCTCGAATAGGCTACGTGCTGTCGTTTCCTCGTCCGCCAAGTCAGTGTTTTTGACTGCTCTTTGAAGGTTTTCAGAATCATCATCGACAGAGGTGTTCTGACTTTGTAGATCTGAGTCGTCTTCGTTAAAGTCGTCGAGTTGTTGCACTTCGCCACGCATCGCCCTGTCCTCAAGTGGTTCTGGCCACGAACAATATGGTCGCCATAGGAATAAGAAAAAAACAACCAAAAAATGAAAGCAAAAAATTGAAAAAAAATTTGAAACAACACGACAATATAAGGACTTTTGGGGTGTTGATTATCTCATTCCTGACAACTCTAAACAAAAAACATAATATGAACATTGAGGAGATCCCTTCTGGGGCAGATAACAAAATTGACAACAGCAACGAAGAATCCGTGAAAAATGAAGAACAAAAAGATGCTGCTGCTGAACTTAAACGACAGGTTGAAGAGGATAGAGCTACAATAACTTCAATCCTGACTGATGTTGTGTCTGAGGCAATCAAACGCGAGGAGACTCGCCTTCGAAAGTTAGAAGAAGCGCGTAAGAGACGTGAGGAGCTTTTAGCCTTTGCCAAAACAATTTTTGATGACGTTCTGGTTTGTGTGGAAACTGAAATAGATCGTCTTTGGGTTTGGCCATTTGCCCTTCAAACAGCTTCTTCAACCTTGTTGAGGGAGTCAGAGCAGTTCATGCACAATGCCAACCCCATTAAAATTCACATTGATGAAATGTGCGTTGAGGTTGAGAAGATGATTGAAAGGGAGAGGCGGCAGATCTGCCTGAACTCGATTGACTGCATCATAACTTTGGTGAAAAAAAGGCAGGGCTTCGAACCCTTGTTTGTGAAGAGGAGGGCTAGAAATATGAGAAACAAGCACCGAGATGTGAGTAGCTCGACCATTGAGGACATGATTTGCAAGCTGGAGAAACTTGAGGGGCAAGAAAGGAGACGGACTGATGTGAGAAATGGAGTTTACAACCCTGATCCAACTGTTCTTGAGATTGCCCCGAGGGTTCACGAACACTTGTTGAACATGATCTGGTGGGTTGAACAGACGGTAAAGATTGAAAGCGACCAATCAGTGCTCCCGAATCGTCGCGCGGGGGGGTTAAAAAGCTTGCTCGAGAGCCACGAAACGAGCAAATTGGAAAAGGAGAGAAGCTTGCGCCAAGAGCACAAGGAGACTTTGAAGCACAAATCGAAGGAAGCTGTTTCCAAGGTTCAAAGCGCTCGGTCGAAAGAGCGCGCAAACCAGGCAGAAGGAGAATTTGACACGGCCTCCTTCGACCAAAAGACGAAAGAATTGGAGAAGGAGGCTCAAAACGAAATCGAAAAAGAAACAATTGGGGCACAAGATGCTGAGTTCAAGAATTTCCGCCGGAAGCTGAAGGAGGAGCAACAAAATGAGGTTTCAAAAGTCGAAGCGGAGTACGAAGAAAAGAGTACTGCCCTCGCGAAACTCTTGGACAACCACCAACACGGAAGACCGGGGAACTCAAAAGAGCCCAACATGCTTTTCAACCGCACTAACCTCTACTCAACAATGTTCCACAACATCATGTACGATGAGGCTCTCAACCTGGTCTGCGACAACATTTCGTGCTACTTCGATCCTGAATCGTACGCTGCGCTGAAATGCGTCAACAAAACCTTGAATGATTTTTCCAGTTTCTGCACTGATAGAAATTACCAATCCACGTACATACAGAGCTTGAGGCGTAGGCAGCTCGCAAAGCGGAAATTAAACTGGCTCCGATTGCGATTGAATTCCTGCCTTTGCGTGCAGCGCATCATGAGAGGGTGTAGCGGGCGAATAAAGGCGACAGCGTACAAAAGGGACAAGAGGATGGAAACCATTCTCGAGACTCGCTTCGGCTCGAACGCGAGCATTGTTCGCATAATAACAGACGATAACCCCACGATTGAGTCCAACATTGCTGCTGCTGAAGCGCTCGAATTAATGAGCAAGTGCAAAGGAGGATTGAGCCTGGTGCAGGACGCGAAGATTGCCGAGCAATTTTTCGAAAAATACAGTGAAGAATTCATAGACAATGGCGGCAAGAAGAATAAAAACAGTCGCGATGCTGAGTCGATAGCGAAAGAATTGCGACTATCCGCCTTGGCCAAAACGGCGAAGTCGGGTAAGAACGAATGGGCGTCAATAATTAGTTTTGTTGGGAGCATGGAGGTAAACGATGCAACGAAAAGTTTGGTTATGGAGAAAAACGGAGCAAAATCGATTCTCAACATGATGCAGAGAGGCAGTGGCCTGGTGAAAATAGAAGGAGCGAGGACCATCATGAAGCTTTGCGAAAATCTTACACTTTGTGAGTACTTCGTTGGGATTGAAAGGTTTCCGAGGATTTTGGTTAGAATGTTGAGCGAGTGTAACGAGTACGTACAAGTGAGGAGAGGGGGGGGTGGGAAGGGGAAGGGGAAGGGGGGGGCTGATTTTAATCTAGTTTACACTCAACAGCTACAAGCAATCGAGACGGTTCTTGCTTTGCTTAAAACAATGCCAAATGACGGCAGAATAACGAATTTGCTGGGGAAATGCGGCATCTTGAAGCAGCTGCTTCGAGCAGTCAACAACGTTACATACCACCAGGAGCTTATAGATAACGATAACGGAAATGAAATCAAGTACAGCGAAGGAGAAGAAACACCGTCAACGAAAAGGTTTTCGCTGCTCGAATTGTGTTCCACGTCCATCTGGAAACTTATTGTTGACCAAGAAAACGCCCAGAGGCTCCTTTCTGATGGGGCGGCGCTCGGGAGCTGTTTGAGGGGAATGCTCGAGAGCAGGATTATTCTCGCAAACAGGCTGGGGTGTATTTTAATTGCTTCCGTTGTCGAGACCAACAAGGGAAAAGCTCTGATGAACGAATTCCTAATTCCCAGCTTCCTCGACCATCATACTTTGAGCAACAATCCGGCAGTCAGGGAAGCCGCCATTGTTGCCATTGAGGCTCTTGCTCAACTCGCTCCTAAAGGTAACGAGGGTGAGGAGTTTGACTATGGGGCAACAAACACTTTGGGAGCGGGAATCGACATGAACATTCTTTTGGTCAGAGAGCCGAGAGGCTTAAATTTGGGGCACTTTGGCAATTCCATCAAAAACACCAATCAATACCTCAAGAAACTTAATATAGTGGAACCTCCGAGCAAAGCATTCCGACTGCACGCGATCCATCACAATTCCGAATACTTGAAAAAAATGGAGGAGAAAGATGGGGCGGTGGATAGAATGAGGAGAAGATAGTAGATCCCTTTTATGTTTTAACAACTATAACCCTACCATCAAAATTTCTACAACAACACCCAACACCACCACCAACAACAAGATCAACTCTCTTTCGCATGGCTTTTCACCTTTCCACCTCCATTTGCATTTGTCGCATCTCCGTCCTCTTTAATACCTGCTATTACGCTCTCCAAATAGTTGAGGGAACAAGCGAGACCAATAGAGAGCAGACTCATTACAACCATGTGAATTCGTGCAATCCCCAAGTAGAAACAAACTGAACAAATTAACATAATGATATATGTTACTCCCTTCGTATATGGTACTAAGGCTTCGCTAGACCCAGGACTGAGGAGATTGCTCAGGAACGTGGACATCGCTCTTGATAAGGAGAGAAAGAGAATTTTCAAGAATTTGAAACATGAGAACCAAAAGGAACATTTAACGATGTGTATGCTATGATTTCCATCCGCCCACGGGAAGATTGAAGTTTGCAGATACTCACGAACGACTGTGCATCAACCTAATTGCTGAATTCAAAAAGCATAAATGGCAATATCAACGAAGGTTTTAATTGTGGGTGGTGGTCCTACTGGCCTCTTCCTATCGAAAGCGTTGAGTTGTTTCGGCGTGGATAACATGGTTGTAACCAAGAGTGTTGACGTCAATAATAATAACGATACCACTCAACACACTCATCGAGGTGGAGCACACTTTGTCAACACTCGCACTGTTGAGATCCTGAATGCATTCTATCCGCACCAGCCGCTGGTTACCCCCCAGCCCCAGGCACCATCTTCTTGTTTGAGCTCAAAACCCAGCCCTTGTCCCCCCCTTGACCATTGGTCGCACTTCACTTATGGGCATACTGCCTTGAATGTTGGCTCGCAATTCGCGAGGGTGAACCAGTTTACTCCAAGTTTGCTTGAAAAGTTGAATAAGTGGAGCGAGTTCATTCCGGTTCATTTGGGTATTGAGAGGCTGGTTGGTTGGATGGGAGCTGGCAATGATGGTAATCGTGTTCTGTACGATCTGAGTCTCTCGTCGTTTATAGAAACAGCATCACCAGACGGAACTAGTTTGGGCATAGAGGCACAGTTTACGACAACAGCTACAAATTCACCCGCCCTCACCGTCAAGGCCAAGTACCTAATTGGCTGCGATGGGTCTCACTCGAAGGTGCGGGAAATACTGAAAATTCCAATGAACGGCACGACCCACGAATCTACGGACGCGCAGCACCTCGTTAATATAAATTTTTCAACGACAGAGCGAATCAATGATCTTTTCTTCCACACGAATAGAAAAACAAACGATATTGCGTCGATGCTCTACTTCGTTTACAATCAGAATGTCGTTGGTGCCTTTGTCGCATTAGATTTGGCGCGGGGTGAGTGGGTTTGCCAAGTTCCTTTTTTTCCACCGCTCCAAGAATTTTCTGATTTTTCTGCTGAGCACTGCCAGAAAATCGTCGCGAAGGGTTTGGGCGTAACCGATGACCTTCAAGACGACGTTCGAATCAATTCTGTCTCGAAGTGGGTAATGACGAATTCCGTGGCGAGTACCTACTCGTCCGAAAGCAAGCGAGTGTTCCTTGCTGGCGATGCCGCCCATCTTTTTCCTCCCTCTGGTGGTTTTGGAATGAATTGTGGCATTCAGGATGCGCACAATCTTGCTTGGAAACTGGCTGTTTCTGAAAACTTCGTCAACAACAGCAACGAACAACTATTAGAGTCGTACGAGCTCGAGAGAAGAGCAGTTGCCTGCGAATACGCAGCTCTGAGCGTACGAAACTACGAGAGGACCTTGGACATTTCGAAAACAATTGGCCTCAACGCCGAATATCCAAAAACTCTCGTTAATCTCTCCGCCTCGAGCAGTCTGCCGTTGTCTCTAAAGCAAAAGTCATTTCAGTTTTTGGTGGACGCTGCCATGGCGCCCCTTGGTGCTCTTGATTCGTCAAAGGCTCTTGCCCGGGCTAGTGCGATTCCCCTAAACCTGGTGAAAAAGAGATTCTCGAAAATCCTGGAGAGCCAGGGCAACCTTGGGCTACCCTTGTTGTTTCCGAAGTACGAGCTTGGTGCTGCATACACCCACGAGGCCCCCTTCCATCATTACAACGAATCTTCAACGACGAGCGACACTGATGATTACTTGCCTTTTCTGAAGGTCGGCCACCGGATTCCTCATTGCTTTTTATCTGGTGTGCATTCGTTCTCCACCGTTGGCTTGTCCGCACGACTCAGCTTGCTTAGAGAGGAGAACGAGTGTTTTTTTGTTCTCCTCGTTGTGGATGAGGACGAGCGTGATGAGGATTGGGTAGAATACTGTGAACGCTTGAAAAGCGAATTTGGGTTAAATGTTACTCTAGTGAACGTCAAAAACGAAAGCGAAGTGTTCAACAAGGCGACGAACGGCAAGGGCAGCGTGGCCGCTGTGTTGCTGCGACCTGACGATTACGTATCCCAAATTTTTTACACGGACGACGACGACGACGTCAAAGCGAAAGCTCATCCATTTTAGTTTATTGAAAATTTCAACATTAAAAAAACATTCTCAAATCATCCACCCCGACAACCCCACCACTTCGCTCTCTGGCTCTGGTGGTATTTTTAGCAAAAGCTGAAAGGCCGACTCAACCTCAACAGAGACGCTACTGTGCTGCTCAAATTGTCGTTGTTGGTTTCTACGCGATGCATCGCCTCGGGGTTGGAGGTCTTCTCCACGCACTTCCCCAAATACAACTCTGTGGAACTTCCAGCTACAAGCTCGTCATCAAATGCTCGGGAGGAGTTCTCCTCTCCGCCGTTAATGAGCGAGCACTTGACGTCTCCCACGACAGAACCGATGCCGGGGGCGTCCTTTGCACTTTTCGAAACTTCGTCTAGCTCGATCATTCCCATGCTGTAGTCCTGCAGTTCAGATCCCCCAGTGAAAGCGTCCGTCTCCTTAATCTGGAAACAGCACCTGCTCCCTCCAATGCTATTGTTCCACCTCGAGCTCGCGAAGTCAAAGCTGGTGCATAGGTAACTGAGTTCGTCGCAGACCTTTTCCTCGATCTTTTTGTTCTTGAGCGTCAGTCCTGAAACTTCGGCACCGTCCAGTTTCGCCTTCGCCGAGTCCGCGTCTTCCGGCATTAGGTTGATGCCCGCCGATTTCAGGCCAAACAACAGCTCAGCAGGGTCGTACCAGTTGCCGTTAAATTCGCTCAAGGCAGGCAAGGTGGGGCTCAGCAACTTGCACTTACAATCCTTCACTACGATTGTAACCTGGAAGCGCGGGGTTGTGAGACTGAACCTAACGCTATCCGGCATGACTGGGCACAAGCTCCACTCTTTGTAGCATAGATCGGCCAATTTGTCCTGGACGATGGCAATGGCCCCGATCGCCACGGTGTGGAAGTGTAGAATTCGGGTTTCGGGCTCGTACGACGCCTCCAAAATTGGGTCTGTCATCCACCTTCCGGCGACCGTATTGAACCAGGCCACCTTAGGCTCTTCGCCGACCAGAATTCCTGCGGGGAGTTCAATCGAGAACTTTGGGGAGGA
>Ga0302116_1001412_pt1 | contig 14510 bp, 2 predicted proteins | sample AG5_SCM_MG_FD_203124 | JGI IMG/M metagenome (GOLD analysis project Ga0302116, IMG submission 203124) | Marine microbial communities from Western Arctic Ocean, Canada - AG5_SCM | ecosystem: Environmental > Aquatic > Marine > Oceanic | place: Canada: Western Arctic Ocean | collected 2017-10-01 | reverse complement strand
CCGAGGGCACCAAGGTCGAAGCTCGATACAGGGGGAAGAGCAAATACTACAAGGGAAAGGTCGCCAGAGCGAGGCTCAACGGCACGTACGACATCAACTACGACGACGGAGAAAAGGAGCTGGGAGTTGCGCGGGAGCTGATCAACAATATTACTGCTGAGCAGCGCTCTCCCGGTTCCCGGTCCCGCTCACGTTCTGTATCAGAAGAATCCGACCATCGATATGGTCGGAGGTCAAGCCGCATCGACGCGACCAAATCGAGCTCTCGTGGTAGCTCTTGTTCCAAATCTAACAAGCTTTCGGGTCGATCTTTGTCTAGCTCTGACGGATCCTCTTCGGAAAGATACGGAAACGGAAGCAGACGCGGCAAGTCTGGGTCCACTTCTAAAAAGAAAAACGGCAAAAATCTACAGACTCGTCAAAATCGTCGCTCCAACTCTAACTCAAAATCCTTTCCCGACACCTCAAACTCCGACAGCGATCACCATGACTCGTCTTCGAATGCACGCCGAAACAGGTCGAGGGAGCGGCAGAAGCGACTCTCGCGTTTCGAACAAGGCAATTCTTCTCCCCATAGGAAAAAAATTGCTGGGGAATTTTGCCCTGGTGACGTGGTGGAGTGCTGCTACTTCCGACCAAAGCACGCTTCGAAATATACCAAACCGACAAAAAATGTCGAGTTTCAATTAGCGAAGATCCGTCGGTTCAATTCGGACGGCACCTACGCTGTTGAGCTCGCTTCTGGATCCCAAGACCTTCTCGACGCTGTGCCCCCAAAATACATTCGCGACCCTGGTGATGCTGATAATGAATCCAATTCTGATGCTAGCTCGTCCTCCAAAAAAGTTCAGAGGAAGCGTTCTAGGACGTGGGAAAATGTAGCCAACCTGGCACAGTTCGAGTATGATTCCAAGAACTCGCGGGGGGAAAAGCCCTCACTCTCGAAAGCCACCAGGGAATCTCGAAGGGATGACCATAAAAAGATTGAAATCTTGCTTGGTCGTAAGAACCTCAACAACTACCAGGACGTGTTTGAGCAGTACGGCAATGGTCGTACTGGTGAACTCGAGTACGAGGATGTTGTCGACGCATACGATGCTCTTGGAAGACGCTGTTCTCTGGGAGACGTCAAAATGTACGCAAAGGTGAGTTTCGTGTAAGCTTCTTCTTTTTCCGTTCGTCACATACCAATCGACCAATCGCATTGTGCTTTCGTGTCCTACAGAAGGCAAATCTCAAATCTCGCTCGTACGGATTCATTGATTTTATGAAGTGCTACTCCACATTATTTTTTTCTAAGTTTGAGAAATCTGATGATGATGGAAGCTCTGATTCTGACTCGGCCGTGACCAGATTCAAGTTCAACAAAAAGCATTCCTCGTCGGCAGCCTTCGTCAACGACGAAGCTTCTGACCTGCAACGATGGGCGGAGGTACTGGGGGAGAAACAGTTGTACAAGTTAGAGCAGGTGAGAAATCGAATCTTTTTTTTAACTTAAGTGCAAAGATTATTCTAACACAGGCGCAAAACCCCCCAGATTTTCGAGGAACACGCTACTCCGCTTCGACGGGCTGACGGTTCCACTTCCTCTCGGGTCGGGCTTCGAGTTCGAGAGCTTCGAACTGCTCTCCGTGAACTTGGAAGAGACGTTTCTGCGCAAACGCTGTCGTCATTCTTAACCGAAGCTCAGTTAAAGCCGGGCGACGCTCTCTCCCTCGCCGACTTTGCATACTCCTTTCATTCTCTGTTTGGGGATGGTGGTGTTGACAATGTCTATTCCGGCGCAACCGAGGATCGAGGAGGGCCTTTTGGTCAGTTTGACAAGCGCTCGGCAGGGTCAAGGCTAGGAGGAGAATCTTTGCTTTCGATCGCTCAGGCGGCCGCCCTCGTTTACTCTCAGGAACGCAAGTGGACCGGGACACCTGAGCAGCACCTGATGCTCGTTCGGAAGCTGTCCATTGGCAGGGGAGACTCAATTCAGTCGAGTTTGCGAATTGCCCGAGATGCTTTTGAGACATTGGACGAGAACAGCGCTGGGGAGGTTACCCTAGACTTGGTTGCCGACTGGATCAAAAGTAGTTTGCCGGCGCGAGACCTACAAAAGGACAAGGCGTTGCAAACGATGGTCAATACTGTTTTGAGTAAAATAATTGACAGCCCCAGCAAAAATTCTTCCGGAGATAGCAAACAACCCGACAGCAGTGACGACGGCGACGACGAAAATGACAAGAACAAGGGCAACAAGAATACCAGTCGAGGTGCACACCGTGGCGAGACTCCCGAAATTGAAGTTAGAAAAGATCTCCTTGCAGCAAAAAGCATTTCCCTTCCCGAACTGCTGGCCAGTTTCGGAACATTGTTCGAGTCGAGCGGAGAAGGGTCGTCTTACGCACCCCCATCGATTGCAACTGCTTTCGCTCAGCTTCGCTTACACAACAAGGGTACTGATGTGCGCGAAACCGCTGAAGTCGTTCGCCAATATCTGACAAGCATCGTTGATCACGTGAACGATCAGTCCCGCCGCAAAATCATGGCCGCATCAAACCCGTTTGCCACTAAAGTTGGACGGTTTAAAGGAGGAGATAGTTTGATGCTTGCTGCCGGTTTCTCCAAGCTGCGACAGGCAAATTCGAAAGGTAGCGGGAGTCCTCTTGTGGACTTTTTTGTTATGGAGGGTTCGGCCAACAATCAAGACAACAAACAGAACAAACCTTCATCTGGATTGTCAGCCGCTTCAGCTTCAGCCCCTGGGAAAAAATCATCGCACCAACAAAACTTGAAGAAAAGTAATAACAAAGAGACAGTAAATCAAAGTTCCCGCAGTGGCGAAAGCAGCGCGTCGTCGTCAACCTTTGAGTTGACGCTGCTCTCAAAAATTGAGGAAATAGATTGTGAGCTGCAGGCTCTTGACGGCGTTCCTTCAGTTGCTTCGGCCATTCGACAACTTCGCGAAGGAGACCCTACGGACCCCATGGGTCCAACGATTACCCTTCAGCAAGTTTACCAGGCCGCAGAACAAGCCTTCCAGTGCGTCACTGCCGTTCTCAAGAACCCAAAAGATTCTCGTCTTCACCGAATTCGGGCAGCCAATCCCCAATTTCAAAGGCGACTTGGCAAATTGTATGGTTCCTCGGCGTTAATGGAGTCTTGTGGGTTCGAGTCAATCGAAGGAGGTACAATTTTTGCTTTGAAGCGCCTCGGTGGATCATCCGAGGTCATGAATTTTGCTCGGACCTCATTGTCGACCGCATCTTCAGGTCCCTTGGCAAGCTTCAAGTTCCCTGATCTTGACAGCAAGACTGAAGCCTTTCTGTACAGAAAACGCGCAGACCTGGAAGCTGCAGTGACTTCAATATCTGAGATGCTTGATGGCGACGCATCTGGGACGATGGTTGATGGTGGTCAAGACGTGCATAACCGCGCGCAGAATGATTTGCAAGACTCTGGGGTTTCTGGGAAGAAAACAAACTCAACATCGTTGTCGGCGACGCAGAAAAAAGACAAAACTGTCACCAACCCTCTCGCCAGTGAGCTGGATTTGTTCCTAAAAGGTCGATCAGGTGTTCAGCGCGCACAGCTCGCGATGCTAAAAGACGCTTTCGATGGTTTCGACCAGAACAAAGATAACTTCATCGACGCAGTGGACCTAAAGAACTACTGGAGAAACACCGGGGAGGACTCGAGCGATAGACGTGTTTCTGAATTCATTCGAGAACGCGACATCAACAACGATGGCAAAATTTCTTTTGAGGAATTCGCTGTTTCGTACTCGTCTCTCCTTCAGCCTGAAACTGCCGCTTGGTTGGCGGTCGAAAAAGGCGGGAAAGGAAATCGAGGGGGCAGAGCCAAGGCCGGAAAGCCAAAGAAAAGGTTAACGGCAAGAGGTGAATCGGAAGGAGAAATGAACGGAAAAGAACTCCAGTCCGGTGAAATTGACCCGGAGGATGTTGATGATGGGGCATCAGCAATTTCTGCGGCTTTTGGTGCGCTGCGGCTATGCGCTTCGGTCCCTCAGTGCTTGACTGCGGTCACCGCAATCACAACGATTATAGGCAAAATTATCGACGTTCCCTCGGCAAAGAGCTACTGGCGAATCAATACCTCCGACCCCAACTTCCACAATGCTGTAGGCAAGCTTTATGGCGGGACAGCGTTGCTGAAAGCATGCGGTTTTGCTCTGGAAGAGAACGGGTCTGTTTTGGCACTTTCGGGTCACCCAGACGTGCACCTTGTGACTGTCAACACCGCAGCATCCAAGAGTAACACTAATCCTCCCGCGCAGGGCCACGCACGGTGGGAAACTCCGCCCGAAAAGGTGATGTTAGCAATGAAAAATGATCTGCAAACCGTAAAGCAGCATCTGGCCGGCTTGCTCTCACCCGAAATTAGTGATGTGGCTGCTGTGAGCTCTGCCGTCGCTAGGCTACGCGACTCAAAGAATGGTGAGGCTTCTCCCGCCTGCATGGTGGTCGAGACGGCCGTTTTCTACATGGAAAACATTCTTAAAAGTCCCAACGACTTGTCTGTGCGCATCATCAACACGGCGAATTTGAATTTCCAGAGGCGCATCGCGGCTTTCGTGGGAGGTATCGAGTTACTGGTTGCTTGTGGGTTTAGAGAAGATACAGAGTCTGGATCACTGGTATTTCCTGAAGACGGAGACCTTCGCTACTTGAGGGCTAGAAAACTGGAGCTCGAAACTGGATTGGGCTTGCTGCAAAAATTTGCAAGGCACGAAGCGACAGTGAAGGAAAATCTGCGACACAAGGACGATAAAGAAATTGCAAAGAAAGCTGACCGTAAAGGGCGTAGTAAATCGCCCTCGAAAAGTTCTTCTTCTACCCGGAAAAAAATCTCTAATTCGCCGTCGCGCGTCAACAACAAACCTTCGAGCACGGTTCTGGCGGGAAGCGAACGAAACGGATCGACGTTGGAAGCGGCAAACGACGGCAATTCGGTCAAAAAAGCTCTAATTGAAGCCAAGGTGGCCATGGACAAAAACGTGCAGGAAATTAAACAGGTCACCGAGAGAAAAGTGCGAGACGCCGAGCTGAAGGCTGAGCAACTTGCTAGAGAAGTCCAAACGCTGCACCAAAAGCTAGACAAAACCATACCCAGAAGGGATGCGTCAACAATAGCGAGGATGCAGCAACAGGACAAGAGCTTGATGAACAAGGCCGCTAGCAAATTTGGTCTACAGTCCAGTTCATTCAAAGCGAGAGCAGAGAAGAAGGGGATAGCCGCATCGTCGTCGACGTTGTCGCAAAGGGGTGGGAAATCGCCATCGAAGTTGTCCAGAGAAAAGAAGGGAACGAGCAAAGTGTATGCCACAACCAGTCTCTCTTGCGCAGCTAATCCGGGGAGCAACACCATACGTATCAACGCTGTCGAAGGATTCGCCGTCGGACATCGAGTTCGAATTGGAGAAAACAAAAAGACAGCTGAAGAAAAATTCGTTGTTGCTCTTGGCAGTCTAATTTTGGATTCGCCCATCCAAAATGGCCACCACGCTGGCACCAACGTGGTGAGCTATGGACCACCAACTACCGAGGTGCAGCAAAAGGCATACGAGAGGGCCTCTGTTAGTCACTTCATCAGTGTTGATGTCATTCTCGAATCGATTGTGTTTCCTGCTGCTGCCGAGGGAGAGCGTATCATCAACGACAGAAAGGCACAAAGAAAATACGAGAGGAGGAAGGTCGAGAAGCACATTATTAGTGCCGTTCCAGTGTTTTGTGACGCAAAAAGTGGTGGCGGCAATTCAGACGGCGACGAACCCCCCCCTACACCTTTATTATTTGCGCTCCCGAATCTTGGGAAACTTTTCTCTATTGAGGGCAATAAGAAAATGAAGTGCTTTCAGGAGGGCTTTTCGTTTGTGGACCTTCATTCCATCTTTGAAATTTTTGATTATGTCGGCAAGGGGTACATCATCGAAGATGACGTAACCACCTGCGTGGACACAACGTTCTTGCCCCTCTTGTGCAACGACGGAAACACAGGCAGTAAGTCTAGTTTATCCGAGCTGTTTTGGGCGATTGGTGGTGGTGCAGAGAGAATCGATTGGAGAAGATTTACCCGGTTCTTTCGAACATCATCAGCGGTGTCTTCCTGCGCACGAGCAGTGAGTGACGTTGACAGTGTGCATGTCTCCAAATTTCATGACCAACTTTGGGCGCGTAGCTTTGCACGTGACGATATTTTGACTTTAACAAGAGCTTTTGACTTGTACGATAACGACGCAAAGGGCAAGGTTTCAATGGCCGCGGCCGTCTCAGCTATTCAAGAAATCTGCATGGACTCAAACATCAATCTCGCCGAAGAATTGATCTTGGAAACTGCCACAAAGTTTGCCAATCAAACATCGACGCTGAGCGTGGAGCAGTTTGCGAGGACTTTCGCTGAGCTAGAGAAAAACTCAAGTGTGTCTCTCATTTGGAAAAGACAAACTATCCTTGAGTTCAAGCAACTGTTTTCTGAGTTAATGGTCGACAAACCCAAAGTTGGTCAACCTGCTGAAATTTCGGGAAGTTGTTATGTAAGCGAGCTGATTGCTAAATTGGAGCAAAGCGCGTCATACAAAAAGAACTCACAATTCTTGGAAGGCGGCAACAAAGCAGGTAGCAACCTTGAAATGCGCCTGGGTTTGTTAGCGGGGAAGAGCTGCATCTCTGTGCAGCTCCTGGAAAATTGTGTTTACCCGAACAAAAACTTGTCGGTGTGCTTTCCTCGTCCTCCTTCTTGCACCCCCCTTTTACCAATCTCGAGTTCGCCATCTTTCTCGTCCGTCTCGGATTTGATTGCTCACGAGATATCCGTTGACAACTCAAACAATAGTGTTTTTATTCTATTCTTAGATGGCACTTTGCAGATTTGGGACGCTGCTGCCTCAACAGAAAAAAGTGATGGAACCACCGGTAACGCCGAAGGCTATGTGGAGCGCACACTGGGACCCCATAGCTTAACAACAACCACTCGGGTCATTACACACGAGCCCACGCCAGACAATGCGGGGCAAAACCAAATATCGTCAAAGCGAAACGAGGACCAGGCAACTCACTTCAAATGGCGCCAAGAAGCGCATTTGGACCCTATTTTGGGCGCGCAAGTGAATAAAGAGAATGCTGAGGCCGAAAAACTATCTGCATCCTTCGCTAAGGAGCTCCTAACAATGAAACCGCGCTGTGATATTATGCACTTTGACGAACAATCGAGATCTCTGTTGTTCAACACTACAGCTGGAGACTGTTGCTTCAGGTTCCACGAGCCCAAATCGCTTCGGCGGACTCACCGAGTTCGGTTTTCATTGCCTAACATGCCCTATTTCGACCATGCGCTGTTTGACATTGGTTCAAGTGGGCCGACTGGTCCCGGCGTTTCTCATCGCGTTTCATCTGAAAGCGAAGACGAAACAGCCGGGAGCGTCCAACATTTTTTCTACTTGCCGCATTCGGACATCATTGTGGTGTCAATTGTCTCTTCCCCGACCCTCGTGGCTTTCTGCTCCGTCACTGGCTTGCCGCTTGCCCGACTTCCCGGTCACAGTTTGCCCACGAACGTTGTCAAGAATGGAGTTGCCATTTCTGCCCTCATTAGCACCGCTGCCAACGGTCACGCAGCCAGTGGTGGAGTTGACGGAGATATACGAGTTTGGGATTTGGGAGTGGAGTTGCTTCCTACGGTCAAGAGGAGGTGGATTCCGACTCGAAATGCTCACATAAAAGACGGAAATAATGTCAAGAGAGACACATTTCTGCCCTCGAGTACAATGCAACTAGAAGATAGAATTGCGAGCAACAATAGCAATTGCGAAGGCGAAGGCGACGGCAATGGCGCAGATATCACCACCAAAATGCTGAAATCTTTTGTTTCCATTCGAGCCGCAATCAAAAATACGATGCACGAGAAGCAAAGCGATAAGCATTGGCACTATGGAAGAATCTCGGCAATCCTTGACGCCAACACTACTAACAAGAGCTTATCTCTGTCAAGACACCAAACGGTGCAAGAGAGTGTGCACAAAGCAACGAACAAGGTAATAGTTGAGGTAGTTTTTGAGGATGGGTCGACCCTCTTGAATGTTCCCCATAAGATTATCAGAAGCACGTCGGAAGCGAACAAGAGGGGTACAAGAGGCCCAGACTTTGAGAGGGTAGAACCAGTGACCGTTTGCGTTACTGATTACGAAACCGTTGTGCCCTTGAATTCCTCTATCGGAGAAAAGGTGGCGGTCTGGATGTCCAACACCAGGATGAATGAGTATACGAATAGTTTATTCACATTCGTTGATAGCAATGCGTCTTTTGACGTGCCCAAACGCGTATTCGTCGACACCCTCAACCAGCTGTTGGCAGGGGACGCGACAACGCACGGTCTATGTGACAATTCCAACGCCATTGCAAGAATGGGTGTTGAGGATTTGCAGGCTCTTGGTGATATTTTCGATGAGCTCAACACAGGTTTTGTTGACGTGAATAGCTTCAGCTGGTGGGTCGGTGGCGCGTTGCAGCTGCCGAAGACTTCGGTTGGATGGAGTACTAGAGTGGTGCCAAGCTGCAGAGTTATTCAAAAAGCGCACCAACACGGCGTGTCGAAACTCTTCTACCTACCCCTGTCCAAACTTATTGCCAGCGGTGGAGTGAATGATAGAGATATCAAGTTTTGGGATCCAGTGGCTCATCGCCACCGCTTGGTCAGACCAGACTGTGGCCCCGTTGTGAGGTGGAGAGGAGGGGCAAATGAAGATGCCTATCAAGTGCTTCCTGACGAGTGGACGGAAAGCGGGTGTCCTTACAGTCAAGTTGCAAGCGTGGACGTCGTTGATGCTTTGAGAGATTTAGACATGGTATTCGAGAATGATGACGATGATGATGACAGCATTGTCGAAAATAAGATGCAACAGAGCGCACAAGATTTGTACCAGAAAAGAATCGAGAAGCTCATGAGCAGTTTTTTCACGCCTCTATCGTTTTCTTCAATGAAGTTGGCTACTCTGAGTTCATGCGTAGTTACCGTACGGTGCGATGCAAAGGGAACGGCTGCTGCAAAGCAGTTGGATCTTGATGCAGCACAAGGCAGTAGCAGCGCTCATGCTGATAGCAGAAAAATTTCATCTGGCTTTTTGTATTGCTTGAACAATGGCGATCTGTTGGCTGTTGTCGCCGAGGAGGGGTTTGAGGCAGCTTTCGTCACTATGGAGCAAGAGCTTCTAACAGTTAGGGTACCTCTTTTCTCGAACAATAGTTTCGAAAATGGCGAGGAGGCGAGGAAAGTTTTCGAAAATCGCAAGAATGTTAGAAGGGTGGCGTATGTGTCTCTGGGCAGCAACAACGATGGCATACCGAGCAGCAAGTTGAGAGAACTAAAAGCTGCTGCTAGTGAAATTGGGGCTATGGTGAAAAGCGGCCCAACGGCAGCTTTGTTGAGTTTGGGGGTGCGGGCTGTAGTTTTTTACAGTAATCGTTCAGGGGAGAGCGTCAATCTTCACAGTGAGACTGCAACTGGTGTTGCTGGAGGTGGAAGTGGAGGTGTTGGAGCTGCGACTGCTTTTGACGCTGCTAACCAAAACAATAGCTATATTGGCGACGAAACAGTTCAGCATTCTGTTTCTGGGTTTTCGCCTGCCGGGGAGATGAGAATGTGTCCTGCAACTGTTGTCAGCGTGAACCGGTTTGCTAAGGTTGCAGTTGTTGCCCCTGAGAGTTTGTACAACTCTGGGGTGCCAAGCCAGCTGAAGATTCCATTTTCACGAATCGAGGGGGATTTGGAAATTGGAGCCAGGGTGCACTACGGGGTTGCTGCCCTTGTTTCGTTCTGTGACAAAACTTACAATTCCGCCGATCTCGGTAACAACAGTAGTAGCGGCGGTGGTGACAACAACACGAATGCCAATCTTGGTAGTTCGGTTGAAATGCTTTGCTGTGAGTTTTCAATAAAATCGAAGCTCAGGAAACATAAGCAAACGAGGAGACAGATTATTTTGTGCTTTGCCGTGGGCAGAACCACTGTTCGTGTGAGGGCTTGTGACTTTGATCGATCTTCTGAAAACACTCAACTTGTACATACCTCTGATCGCTCGTTTTTGGAAAAGTGGAGCACAAATCTCAATAGGTACCGGGCGCTCTCTCCTAGGTTCGTTGGAAGTTTGATCAAGTCGAGACTTTTAGAAGAGATGGCGATCAAAAAAGCTATGTGCCAGCTACAAAGTGCTGTAATTGACAAACCGAGTCGTGGTTCGGGAGGTGACAAGGGCAATATAAGTATGGAAGCCGATCTCACGGCGGCTTTCAACACTTTTTTAGCGTGCCCTAGAGAAAACTCGGACGCGGTGATGTTTGAAATCACAGCGGCGCTTGGAAACAATGACAAGCTTCTTTGGGGTGACGCCAACAGGTTGAGTGTGTCTGACGTTGTCGAGGCTTTGATTCTCCACATGCAAACATCACCAAGGGCGTTCCATGTTTTGGCACCGATGCTTCTTTCTACTGGAGGAGCGTTCATGGGGGGTCCCCTGTGTGAGAGCTTGTCATCCTTGGTCTCGACCACAGGAGCGAGTAGCGAAATTAGCTGGAGCATGTTAAAGACGTTTGTCGAGAGCGGCTGCTTACGTCTTGGAAACCAGACTCTAACAATTGAGAGGGTGCACGCAATTGCGAGTGGTGCACTTCTACTTCCCCAAGCGCCGTATAGACCTTCTTGCGAGAGTTTTTCGAGATACACAGTAGAGGTTATTCCCGGCATCATGTTTGGAGGGGCCAGCACTTTGAGGGAAATGGTGTTTGCTGGGGTTAAGTCGATTGACACATCCACTATCGCTATCACCGACGACAGACTCGCATATAGCCAAAAAGGAAACGCAACCTTGCCCCTCTCGGTCGATATTGATAGCTTTTTGCACATACTGTCTGGACTGAACCCAATTACAGTTGCCCGGAGTCAACTCGCCGAGCTGACGTCGTTGCTTGATGGCTTTGAAGGCGAAGATCCTGGTCATCCGGTGCGGGCAGAAGGTGTGAAGCCTTCATTCATGCTGCAGTATGCCACGCTCTTGGCCGCCAACAAGGTGAAAAACGAAATCAACGAGGCGACCGAGTTGGTTGGTGGAATTGGACATTGCATTCGGCGTCGCGCATCTGACTTGTTGCTTGAAGGCCCGATGCTGTCGATGACGTCAGTCTCGGGCAAGTTTGTTAACGACTCTGACAAGAAAAAGAGAGCGGCCACATGGGGCCGAAAGGAACCCAACGAGGATTTCAATTCGCACACTATCACCAAAGCTCGTATGCACGCATATTCCAAAATAGCCGGGAGGTGTGCTAGGGGAGTTGCTGCGTATGAGGGGTGGGGGTGGGGGGATAGCACAGACAGCTCCAGGAAAGGAGGCGAAGATCGGTTGAGTGAACAAAAAGGCGCGCCTGTGTGTGTTCTTGAAATTAGTCCCGAGCGGCTGGAGGAGGTTCAGAAAAGCGATGGACAACCTTTCTCGGCTCACCTCATTCGAACAATTAATTATTTTTCTGTTCCGAGCAGTGCAGTAATTGGCTGTGATATTGCGCAGTGCTACGAAAACGTTGACGTGGACATTCAAGGGAGGGACCAAAGTGCCAATTCGGGAGGAGGCAGGATGGGCGCGCGAGGAAGGGAAGTGCAAATCGTTAGTGAGAGTTTAGATAATCACGCAAGTCTAAAATCGATTGTAGAGGCAAAGGGTGGAATTGGCAACACCCCGAGTGGCATTCGTTTGGCTAGGTACATTGGGAGAGAGGTGCTGAAGACGTTGTCGAGGCTGCACGACGACAATCTTCTCCTCAGGGATTTGAGTCTGGATAGTATTTATTTGCCTCCTCTCTTCCAAACGGTTGAGTCCAGTGGAACAGACAGCGGCGTGTGTGGCAGCATCACAATCGGTAAATTCTTTCACTTGGGCAAGTTAGTTGAGAACAATCGAATTGGAAACGATGCGCCTGACCTCGACCCAAGCGTGTTTGGAATAAGTCATTCAATTACTCCGCCAGAAGCCATGAAACTTGTCAAGAATAGAAATGGGTCTGGAATCGGTCTAGAGTTTGTTGACGCTAGAAGCAAACTTGGAAGTAGCTCGAGCATGAACAGAGCATCTGGAGATTGTAGTCCTGAGGAAAACGTGGCAACTGCAAGTTGGGATACATGGTGTTTCGGGGCGATGCTCTTTGAGTTAGTCACAGGACGGAGTATTCCCGCCTATGGAAGCAGCTTGGCTTCTTACCTGAGCAAATGTCACGGCCTTCGTAACAGCAGTGAGGAAAAAGATGCGAAAGATATTCTGGACCGTTTTCACTACGATTGGATACAAAACATTGCCGAATCGAAGAATGCAGGTTCGATTTTATCCTCTGATTCAACCAATAAAGCTGACGAGGAGGGAGATGATAGCAGCGGTGACGCCAACACCAAACCGGGTTTACAGCTTAACTCGTCGGTACTATGTGCGGTCATGGGTCTAGGAGAAGTTGAAAAGGGTTTGTCAAGCAGCAAAATCAGATCGAGCAGCAAACTCCTTTCCACGTCGGCACTCTTGGCATCTGTTGCAAACGGATTTAGCTACAGGTCTCTTTTGCCTCGTTCAGCGATTCTGGATGATTCGCAAAAATCGCGCCAGTCAGACGAATTATTGGAAGCTATTCGACAAAAGTGGATTCGGTTCGAGATTGGATGTGGAGATAAAGGAGGCAGCAACCGCAGTGACAATGATCAGTGCGTAGGCAACGACCCATGTTGCAGCTGGAGCGAGCTCGTGGAAAAAATGTCTCGTCACGCGCGCTCTGTAGAGCGTTCACTTGCTTCGAAAGATTCTACAAGTGATAAAAATAAGGTGCCTCACGCGCTGGGCGTTTTCAGATTTTTGGACGCTTCCGAGCGCGGAGGTCTCCCCCCGGCCATTTTCACGGATATTCTGATAAGTGGAACCGATGGAATGCACGGGAATGGCTTGGCGTACCCCTTGACCCACGCTGAAGCCAACAGACTTGCACGCTGTGCTACGGTTATGGCGAGCATGGGTGATAATCGGTCCGAACCTGAACCCCTCGTTGCTTTTGAAGCCTTCGCCGGCGTCTTCAGCGGCTACCCCAATGGGGGGAAGTTTGGTGGCGGTAAGGAGGACCCCAGTTCATTAATTTTAGACGTGCTGGCTGTCTGTTTGAGCTGCAATGGGAGTGAAAGGCCGAACGCAAAGACGTTGCTATCTCATCCGTTCTTTCAAATCTCTGAAATTGAAGAAGAGTGCGCTCTGAACTACTGCAAATCAATCTCCTTGGGCGCGGCTCCAGTTCAGGTGATGGTGATGGATCAAGTGTTGGCTCCCATGAACAAGCTGATGGAGCAAAGTGCCAAAATTGCTCTCAACCAACAAAAGATTGATTTGGCTTGCTCCGTTGGTGCAACCGACTTCAGTAATAACAGTTGTGCAAGCGAGACTTCGCTCGATGTCGGCTTGTTTTGTGATGTGATGAACAATGCTAGTCGCTTCTTGCACGGCAGCGGGGAGGTGGGCGGTGCGGGCGGAGAAAGTGGTGAGGAAGGTGGGAATAGAGTCACCAGCAGCAGCAACTGGAGTGCCAGGGAGCGCAACTACGCGGCTGAACTGATGTTTAGCGGCAGATGCGAAAGTGGAGGCGGAGGCGGAGGCGGAGGCGGGCGCAATGGATTGCTCGCGGACATCGTCGTGTGCGCACTGAGATTCATTTCCAGCGATTTTTCTACTTCAACTGGATTCGACGTGGAAGGAAGTGCCAGGGTGGGAGGAAGTGCGACTGCAAGTCTCGGCCAGAGACTTATGGTGAGAGTTTCGCGTTTTTTCGAAGCAGTTTTGCTCGAAACCCGTCCTATAGTCGAGAAGGTTCCCGCTCCTCCCGCGGCCATGAAGGATGGGCCAACATCTTCCTTCGTTGAAAAAATTCTTGAATCCCTTTGCATGCTTTACGTCGGGGAGGAAGGTGGCTTAGCAGCGGTTTATGGTCAAGGGGCGGGGATGAAAATTGACCACAGCAGAGAAGGTGGGTGCAATGTGGGCAAAATATCGAAAAGCGGCTACACGAACCAATGGAGCCCACATGGGAGGAGCTCTGAGAGTGTCAATCACTGGAGTCCGACAACCATGGCGACGATCGAACCTGTTTTAATTCTTGCCGTCACCGAGAGCGGTCGAGGAAACCATTTGTATCCCGCTGTGAGCGACAACATTTTGGGCAGCAAGGAAAGAATAGAGGCAAGGAGGCAGAGCACCACCGGCGATGAAATATCGGATGGTAGAGACATTAATTTGCTTCAACCATTCTCGTCTTTCGTGCGTACGAGTGGTTATTACAGCGAAATGATTGGTCTTGGGAGAACGTTGGCCAATCTCCAGTCGGCCAACAGGGGCAGCGGACGGACGGGAGCTAGGGCTAGAAGAAGCTGTGTGTCGTACATTTTGACGATGATTCGGTTGTGGGGATTGAAAGGGGGGGGGGGGGGGGAGGTGAAATGAACGT
>Ga0302116_1001409_pt1 | contig 14519 bp, 20 predicted proteins | sample AG5_SCM_MG_FD_203124 | JGI IMG/M metagenome (GOLD analysis project Ga0302116, IMG submission 203124) | Marine microbial communities from Western Arctic Ocean, Canada - AG5_SCM | ecosystem: Environmental > Aquatic > Marine > Oceanic | place: Canada: Western Arctic Ocean | collected 2017-10-01 | reverse complement strand
TGGTTTTTTTTTTTTTTAGTTTTTAAAAAACCCCCCCCCCCCCCCGTTCCGCTCACTCACCTGAAAGTGGCCCTATCCGGCCTAATAGCCCTGATCAGCACCATCTTCTGCTGCGCACTCAAACCCCTCGCAACGCCGGGGAACTCAATATCCTCAGGAGTGGCGTGGTTGAAGAAGTCCTTCCAAACCCCACTCTCCTTGCTGGCATCGCTCCCGATGTCAGTCGCAAGCTCGCCAAACGCCGGAACCATATCACTAAGCTCTTCCAAGCCCAAGACCTGCTTCAAATTCAACTCCGGGATCCAGTCGGTGACGTGTTCGCCAACCAAAGGCTCCCCGTCCTCGCCAACGTTGTCCTTTAATTTGTTGTAGAGCATGGTATCGACGTACCTCTTGTCAATTACTCCGTCCTTCATCTGCAGCGTCAAGGCGAACAAACTGCGAGTCAAAAGAATCGAGCGGGTTAGTTTAGTTGTGGATGTAGCCTTGCTGCTGTCTGTAGCCATTTCGCGGGTGTTGATTCATCGCGAGGCAACACCTACACGAGTTGCGACTAGCCCGCTTCGCTTGCTGCTCGCTTCGCTTGCTGGCTCGCATGCTCGTCTTCCTCAACCCACCCCCAGCTCCGCTCGCTCACCTCACAACCGTCAATTTGTCAGCCTCGAACAGACCGCGCCTCACGTAATTGAACGTGGTGCTAGTTATGGTATCACTCAGCTTCGCGCACCTCGCCTTGTAGTCGATCGTCTTGGTCATCTGCTTCGCCGTGCAGTACATCTTCACCAGACCACCGTTGCCCATTTTCCACTCCCTCATCTCCACGACGTACTTGCCGTCCGCCCTGATCTCGAGTACTTTTCCGGTTCCGAAGTTCCCAACGTCGCACAGATCCCCCTTCTTGCAAGCCTTGGCGGCCTCATCTGCCTTCTTCTGCTGCATGTTGAGCATCAAACCACCCATCATATCAGCGATGCTGCGCCGAGCGAAGAAGGTGCGAATACAAAATAGGTGGAATAATGTTAGTTTAGCATGGCTCGTATGCTCGTCTTCCTCAAGGCTCGCTCGCTTCGCTCGCTCACCCGCTTCTCGCCTTGTCGGCCGCCTTCAGGTCGTCCGGGTTGGCCCTCACAGCAGCACCAAGAATGTCCTGGTTCCAGTTGAATCGTTGGGTCATGATGATCTTCTTGGCGGTGCTCTTCAGCTTCGCCATCAAGCTCATCTTGCCCTTCAGGCCTCCCCCTCCGCCTGCGCTCTTGTCCTCCGCCTGCACCTTCTCAATTCCGCTCTGGAAAACAACCACGAACGCGTTCAAGCTGTACATGTAGTAGGTGTGGATCTTGACTAGCTCGCTCATGATGAAGAATAGCTGGGCGCCCCTCCTGGCCACCGGGCGGTACTTCTCGCTGGTCTTGTTGATCAGCGCCGTCGTTTTCTTGCCCTGCTCCAGCTTGATGCTAATGTCATTCGCGACCCTCTTGCTCTCTTCCAGCGACTCAATTAGCGCCACATCCTCGGTGATGTCGCCCTCACTCGCCGCCAAGCCCTTCAAGATGCCGTCTTCTAGCTCGCTAACCTTGACCATGAATTCGTTGGCCTGCTGGACCAAGCCCGCCTTCTGGGACGCGAGCTGTGCGATAATGAGTGAGTGAGTGAGTGAGTTGTTAGTTAGGGAGTTTTTAGTTTTAGTTTTTTGTTGTGGGTCGTCGTTCGGCTCCATCCACTCACCTCTGGCCTCTCCTTCCTCACAACCAACGCCAGCAGCTGGTCCTCCAAGCCCTGCGGCGTAACAGCGAAGTTTACCAACGTGCACTCGGCCTGAATCTCGGGCGCGTAGTGGGGGTTGCTCAGCTTCGTGTGCATGTACAGCCTGAAGTTCGTGTTGAACTCGACCTCGTCGTCGCCAAGTTTGGTCCAGAACTTTCCTCCTCGCTTCACGCTACTCCTCTGAATCACGGGCATGATGATCGCATCGATCGCTTCGCCCATGTTCTCAATGAGCATGGGGTAGCCGTTCTCAAGAGCGACCTTCATCTTGCTCAGCAAGTCCTTGTTCCCAAGGCGGGCAATCTGCAGCGGCTTGGTCTCGTCGCTTCCGGCGAACTGCTTGATCCAAGCAACGCCCTGCAGCTGGGGGTCGATCATCAGCGGGAACCTGCGCCGAGCGAATTCGTGCGAGATTGTGTGCATGTTTAATGAAGCAAGAGCAAAACGAATGAGCGAGTCAAAAGAATTGAGTGGAATAATGTTTTAGTAGTGGCTCGTATGCTCGTCTTCATCAAGGCTCGCTCGCTTAGCTCGCTCACCTAGCAGACCTGCACACGATGCTGCCGTTCTCGGTACTAACCGGGTCGGCGGGCAAGCCCTTGCTGCTCCACAGCGCAATCTCGCTGTCGGTTGTCAACACGGTGAGCGGGTTCACCGGATCCAACATGGGCAACGGGTTGCCGTTGTCCGCAGTAAGCAGCTCGGGCATCCACTTGTTGTTGACCAAATCGTCCCTGAAAGGCTTGGTGAAGGGGCCAATGTAAGAAATGAACGCAGCACCAAGTAGCGCATCCCCGATCAGCAAGTACCTGTTCGCGGCGAGATCTTTGACTGTGCCGAGCGAAGAAGGTGCGAAGTAAATTTGAGTGGTTTAGTTTAGTTTAGTTTAGTAGTGGCTCGTATATATTTCTCGTCTTCCTCAAGGCTCGCTCGCTTCGCTCACTCACCTCCCTGGTTCCACCTTACGTTCTCGCTACTCAAGGCGTTGATCAGCCTGTTCGCCATGTCAAGCTTGCTCATTCCCTTGGCAACGGTCGCCTCGGCCATCTCCTTCGTGCTCGTTGCCTCGGCAAGCTGGGCGGTCAAGATTGCAAGCTTCTCCTTCAGCGCCTGCACTTTGGCGTTCACCTCGGCGAGCTGGCTGTTCGCCTGCTCCAGCTTGATCTGCATCTCGGCCACCAGCTTCTTCTTGGGCTCCACCATGCTAACAATGTCGTAATAGATGACAATGTTGATGACGAAGTTGCAAATACCGGCAGCGGCGGGGTTCTTTCCTTGAATGATCTCCGGCTTGAAGTGTTCAAGGGCCAAATATGGCCTCACCTCCTTCCAGTTCATGCTGTTGACCTCTCCAGCGTCGTACGCTTCCTTCAATCCGAGGCAGTCGGCCAAGAATTGCTTTGGGTCGTTGAAAAGCGCCTTTTTGGCGCTGCACCGAGCGAAGCGAGGTGCATTTTTAATGAAACAAGAGCAAATGGAGCGAGCCAAACGAATATGAATTGAGTGGGTTAGTGTTAGTGTTAATAGTTAATTTTATTCATCACAGAAAATTCTCTCTTCTCGTCTTCCTCAAAGCTCGCTCGCTCGCTTCGCTCGCTCACCTGTTCCAGTCCTTGTCTTCAGCCTTCACCTTCCCACTCTTCTGCACCTTGATCTTCTCGGCGCAGGGAAGCCTCTTCACTCCCGCAAAGAGTGACATGACCGCGGAGAATACGTCGTCGACTCCAGGAGGGGGCTTACTCATGGTCTTGGCCATCTGCAAGCCCTTCACCTCGATGGTGTTGAGCGCATCGATGGCACGCTCAACGGCAGGAATAGCCTGTTCAAGATCGCGCTCGGCGTCAGCCTGCTTCTGAGTTACGTCCTTCTGGACTTCAGCAACCTGCGCCGGGCGAAGCGCGGCGAGGCGCATTTATAATGAAGGACGAGCGAAACAAACGGAGCGAGCCAAACGAATTGGGTGGGTTTAGCTTAGTAGTGGATGTAGCCATTATGTCTGTAGCCATTTCGCGCACTTCGTCGCGAGTATTCTCGTCTTCCAAAAGGCTCGCTCGCTTCGCTCGCTCACCTTGATCGCCTCCTCGTTGGCCTTCTCGTTCTCGAACTCGACAATGGCTTTCTCGTGCGAGACGGTTTCGGAAATTCCACCGGCGGTTGCGGCCTTCTCGTTAGCGTCTTTGACCATGATGGCAAGGTCGGCCTTCAAAATGTCAACCGCGTCGGCGCACTCCTTCAGCTTGGAAACTCCGTTCTTCAGACGGGCGGAAGCGGTGTCGTTCTCTTCGCGCTTCTGCTGCAAAAGCTTGGCGTAGCCTGACAGCAGCTCCAAGTACGACTTGGGGGTGGTGTAGACGATCCTGTTCTCCTTCTCTCTGAACTGTTTGGCCGCGACGTTAACCGTCTCGAACGACTTGGGGAAAAAGGCGGTGATTCCCTGCGCCGAGCGAAGAAGGTGCGAAAGAGAATTGAGTGGAATAATATAGTTTTAGTTTAGTAGTGGTGGCTAGTATATATTTCTCGTCTTCCTCAACCTCCCCCCGCTCCGCTCGCTCACCTCCTTAATGGAGTCCGTGCCCAAATCCATCTCGGTGACGAAGCGCGCGGCAACGGAAGCTAGCGCTTCCTCGGGCCAGGGCTGGAACCAGTCAATGGTGGTGCAGTTGACCAGGGCGGGGAACTTCAGACACCGGTTGCGGAAGGCGTCTCCAACGGGGGAGAAGCACAAAACGACGTGCAGGTTCTTGCGAACTTGGGAAATGAAGAACTCGTAGAGGGAAGCCATGTCGAGCTGGCAGCCAGCCTCCTTGGCCTTCTTGACGCACTCGTTGCAAACCGCGTCGAGCTCGTCCTGCGCCGAGCGAAGTGAAACGAGGCGCATTTTTAAGTTGAAGCAAGAGCAAAACGAGCGATCAAAAGAATTGAGTGGGTTAGGTTAGTTTAGTAGTGGATGTAGCCAATATGTCTGTCTCTCAGGGTTCGCTCGTTCGCTCGCTCACCTGGGCGTAGAGGTCGGAAATCTTGCCGGAAGACAGAAGATCGTTCATGTAGACGAGGAACTTCTCGTTGACAATCTGGTTGTCGGTGAAGAGCCACATCACTCCCTCTCCCTTGACGCCCGCAAGTTTGTACATCTCCTGAATGTCAGCCTTGAGGTCGTTGATGCCGTAGGTGGCGGAGATGGTGATCGTTTTGGTTTTGAATCCGCAAATGTGGGCTGACAAGCGGGAGAGCGACTGCTTTCCACTTCCTCCAACTCCAACAAGCATGCAGTGCCCAGCCGTGTTGTTGATGACACGGGTGATGCGGCAAATGTGCCTCATGGCATCCTCGAACAGTACCAAATCCATGACGGCGTTTGTCTCGTTGTAGTCCTCCAACATCAAATCCAAGTTTTTCTTCAAGACGTCAACCTCCTCGACCTGGTCGTAGACCGGCTCCTCTCCAATGCCAGCCATGAAGTGGTTGAACAAAAGCGGTGCGGCGTTCTCGCCGCTGAACTTGCCAAAGTTGAAGGATGGCATGGCCATCTTGGCCTGCTTCTGGACGAGCTCCTGGAAGCTCGCCTGGTGCTCGGGGCTCACCAAGCGATCGGCGTAGACGCGCTCGCACTCGTGCAGCCACACGTTGGCGACCTTGTCGGTCGAAGAGAACTTGGTGGGGGTGAGCATCAACAAACCGGCGAACACCGAGGCAATGTGCCTGAGGTTGAAAACGTAGTGGAAGTTGGCCGCGGTCTGCGCCGAGCGAAGCGAGATTGTGCGCATTTTTAATGAAGGACGAGCGAAACAAACGGAGCGATCCAAACGAGTTGGGTGGGTTAGCTTAGTAGTGGATGTAGCCATTGTGTCTGTAGCCATTTCGCGCACTTCATCGCGAGTATGCTCGTCTTCCAAAAGGCTCGCACGCTTCGCTCGCTCACCTTGCGGAAGGTTCCAGCGACGGCATTGTGAATTGCCAGAGTTCCCTTGATGATGTCCTCGGTCAGGTCGGTGATCTTCTTCTCGAAACCGTACGTCTCAAAGTGGCCGTTCAAGAAGGTGGAAAAAATTGTCAGGATTGAAGCCTCGTTGGGAGCAGAGATTCCAAACGCAGTGAACCATCGCTGCAGACGAGGGTTGATCAAGAAAGATCCGGCCGTCGGGTTCATGGCAGACACGTACTGGCACTTGATGACGGTCTTAAGGTTGAGCTTGCCAATGTCGTACCAGTGGGAGTAGTCCATGTGCTGCCTGATGAGGGAAATTCCGGACTGAGTGTTGTATTTGTCAACCATTGGGAGGTTCAAATCATCGACGAAGAAGACCATCTTCTTGCCGCCCGCGGGTCCGAACGTGGAGCCGGAGAGCTTGACCATAGGGCCCTCCAACATGGTGCGCAGAGCTTCTCCGGATGTGTAGAAGTTCATGCTCACGGTGAGGGTGTCGTACTGGTCGGCATCCAAGTCCTTGAGCATTCCAGCAATGAGCTGGGTCTTTCCCTGACCGGCGCCTCCGCAAAGCATCACGGGGTAGCCGTTGGCCACGAGGGAGTTCATCCAGAACGCCACGGAGGACGATTCTCCGGTGGGCACGGTGAGCTCACTCATGCTCATCGTTTTGCTGTCAAAGGTGACGGACTTGAAAACGGGGGACTTGTTCCACTCCTCGAACACGTTCGACACGGGGTCGAGCCAGTAATCGAATATGGTGTCGCGAGGGGGGAAGGCAACGCCCTTAGCGGACTGGTGCGACTTCCACCAGTCGCTGAACTTGAGCTTGTAGTCGGTGCCGTCGTCTCCGATGCCGAGGGAGGATCCAAAGGCCCAGATCGCGCAGAAGACGAAGGTGCACTCGAGGGCACGTGGGGTCGAGGTGGACAGCTTGTTCAAGGTGCCCTGCAGCAGGCGGAGAAGGGTTGAGACGATGGAAGCCTCGAAGTAGGGGACGAGACTCTGCGCCGGCGCCGATATATATTTTTGGTTAGTTTAGGTAAGTGTTAATATTGCAGTTATGTGTAATAGCAGTTGCTGCTCTCTTCACTCACCTGCATGTCCTTCTTCATCGCCCTCAAGGAGTCCGGAACGTACTTCTCGAACAGCTCCAGCAGTTGTTTCTGGACCTCGGGAGTCGCAATGGCGCCTATCCAGTCAGTAGTCGGGAGCTTCTTGACCCAGGAGGCAATGATGCACCGCCACTGGAAGCCCTCGTCGGTGGAAATGTACAGAATTCCTGCCCGACTCACGGTCGCCGGGGTTGCGTAGGTCAGGTCCCTGATCTCGAAGATCATGCGCATGTAGGGTTTGAGCGGGATGCGCTCGTTGGAGGCGAGGGTGAGCATCCTGCGCAGAGCGAAGCGAGATCGTGAGCATTTTTAATGGAACAGGTGGAAGGCGAGCGAGCCAAAAAAATGAGAATAATTGTTAGTGGCTCGTTTTATCGTCTTCATCAAGGCTCGCTCGCTTCGCTCGCTCACCTGTTGTCGTCCATGACGGAGTTCATCGACTCGATCCAATTTGCGTCGAGGTCGCCATCGAGCAAAATCCACTTGGGCTGCTCATCGTCGATCTGACCCAAGTCGCGCATGATGGTGGACAGGAGACCGTCCTTCCAGTCACGGGTGGCCAGATTAATGTAACCGTAGAGATCTTGGGTGTCCATGACCTTGGGGTTGACGTCGACGATCTTGACGGGTCCTCCACGCTCGCCATCGGTGGGGGTGGGGAACTTGATCTTCCTCGCCTCGGCAAGGGCCAAGGACGCAGTGGTCTTTCCGCAGGTGGGAGGTCCCATGGTGAAAACGCAGTGCCTAATGGCAAGAAGCTCGTCGAGCTGGACGACCTTGAGGACAAAGGTAGGGTGGGGGTCGAGGTCGAGAGAGTCGCACGCCTTGAAGACGCAGTCCTCGAGCTAGAGTGGAGTGGAGTGGGGTTAGTTTGAATATTCTCAACTTCCACAAAGCTCGCTCGCTTCGCTCTCTCACCTCCTTGTCGACCTGGCGAGGGGGGTCGAGCCCGGGAAATAAGTCTCCCAAAAGACCGAAGAAAATGACTTCGTCGACCTTGACAATCTTGGGAATGTTAAAGTCGCGCAAGGCGCGCATGAGCACGGAAGCCTCTGGGGAGTCCGGATCGGCACGCTAATTGATTGAGTGGAAATTTGTTAATTTTGCTGTTATGAATTGACCCCCCCCCTTCGCTTACTCACCTTGAGCTGTCCGGCCACGACGAGCACGGACTTGATGGCACGTAGGCCCCAATCGTAGTGCTCCTGGGGGGAGAGAAGGTCCTTGAGGAGGTTGTAGAGAGTGAAGAACTTGGTCGCGAGCGACTTGGCGGTGGTGAAACCTTCCGCCATCATCATGTTCTCGCAAATTAGGACGAGATCCGGTACCATGACCGTCATGGGGCGGAACAACGCCTTCAATCCTTCGGGTAGTGCGGAACGCCCCAAGTACCCAGGGTTCATGGTGATGTACGCGCCAGTGGTCTGGTTCAAGGTGACCATGTCGCCCTCAATCATAATCTTCTTGGAAGCAATGGGCTCGTGCTTGTACATGGCGATGCCGTCGGTAACGCACTTGTACTGGACACTGCAGACGCTCAGCACCTCGGGGATGAGGCGATTGAACTCGTCGAAGCAACCCCAGGCGCCGGAGGAGGACAGCCCCTTGAAAATGTTTCCAAGGGATTGGTAGTCCATCTCGGGCGAGCAATTGAACACGTAGCAGCACTTTCCAAGAGCATTGGCAAGATCCTGGGTGGTGTGCGAAAAGAGCGGAATAATGTTAGTTTAGCTCGTTTCCACAACCCCCCCGCGCTTCGCCCGCTTACCTTGGTTGTTTCGGTCTTTCCTGTTCCGGCAGGCCCTGCAGGAGCGCAGCCCATGCTCAAATGCAAGGCCTGGGTGGCAGTCACGTAAATGCGATCGGTCAACGGTGTCACCACCAATCTTCCTCCGTTACCCAAATATTCAAAGTCGTAAAAGAAGCTGGCGTTCAGGATGAAGCCGTGGCCCCTGCCCTGCCCAGCGTGGGCGCTGTCCTCCCAGTCCTCGTACTTCTGCTTCAACTGAGACTGCCACTGGAAGTCATCCTTGGCGAGGGCGCCCTCGCGAATGAACTTCTCGACGATATCACGAGAGTGGGCATCGAGGGTAATCATAACCATGACCCTCATGCGGTCGGACTTGTTGAGCTCTCCGCCGGTAACGACAATCAGCGCTTCAAGCTGCGACGAGCGGAGCGAAATATATATGTTAGTTATTTTGCTCGTACTCTCGTCTTCATCAAGGCTCGCTCGCTTCGCTCGCTCACCTGCTTCTTGATGTTCACGACGTGGTCCTTCATGGCATTGGCGTTTCCGGCAACAATGTCGTCCTGGGCCTTTTCCGTTTCGCGAACGTAAAAGATTGAGGCGCAAAGGAGCGCAATCTGGGACGGGTCGTCGCGCTGGGCTTCGGAACCGGTCATCAGCCAGGCGGTACGCTCCTGGGATGGGTAGCGCTTGACGGACCTGGCCAAGCACTTGGCAAGGGAGGACATCTGGCCATCGAGGGCGGCCTGGAGGTAATCCTCGACCTGATTATATTATGCCGAGCGAAGTTGAATGTTAGTTTTCAGAACGAGGCGAGCGGAGACTGAATGAGACTCGCTCACCTTTCCGTTGAGCTGGATAGGAGGTTCGAAGTTGACCTTCTCGACACCAACACCGGCAATGAACTTGCCAGCGGTGGGGCGCGTTCCCTTGGCGGGAGCGTCGATCTCCAACGTTTTGGTCTGAAGCAAGCACTTGTCGACGTGCTTCATGATCATTGTGGGGTTGGAGGCGTTGGAAAGAATGTCCAGGAGGTCGGCTTCGGACACGAAGTAGAAGCGGGGGAAGAGTCGCCTCTTTCCGTCAATGAAGTCGGAAAGCGACTTCTTGCAGAGCTCCTGCTGGTGTTGCATGCCCTCAAGCTTCTTGAGGAGGCCTTCCTTGTTGGCGGCCTTCTTGGCATTCTTGTCTGACCACATCTCCTTGAGAATGGACCTGACATCCTTGTCAACGACGGCAAATTGCTGGGCAGTTTCGGGAAGCTGCGGCGCCGAGCGAAGCGAGGCGAGCATTAAGAAAAGATAAATATTAAGTGTGCGTTTGTGTTGTGTTGATATGTGTTGTCTCAGTATTGTACGCTCACCTCCTTCTTGACCTCATCGGACTGGATGAAGAGAGGCTCGAGGTATGACCACATTCGCTGGAGTTCTGACAAAGTTTGCAGAACGTCCGATAGGGCGACGAGCTCGACTTGCCAGGCACCGGACTCTTTCTTCCAGTGGTCGTAGCGGGAAGCGACCATGCCCTGCAGGACCAAGAGGTCGGCTTCGAGGAGCTCGAAGTCAGTGTCGAGCATCTTGATGAGAGGAACGTCGGTGTCTCCGTAAAACGAGCACGTTAGCTCGGTGGACGACCAGGTTTCCTTCAAGGTTTTGAGCTGAACCTCCTGCTTGGCCTCCTTCTGCGCCTTGTCGGTGCACTCTTCGACAAGCGCGGTGTTGGCAGCAGAGCCAAGGTCGAGGTCGAGCATGGTCTTGAGGGTCATGTCGGGGTCCTTGTCGGGGAGGGTGAATTCCTTTCCTGTTCCGGTCATGATCTCCTGCCAGTGGCGCTCCCTCATTGAGGGCGTGCAAAGGCTTGAAATGAGAGGGCAAATTCTGAAGAATCCCTTGACCTGCTTGTCCAAGCCCTCGTAGGCGTTGGACTCCTTGATCAGCTTCAGAAGCTTCTTGGTGCGCTTGACGTAGCCCTGGGTGTCCTCCTCCATCTTCTCGGGAACGAGGTCCTTCCAGAGGCACTCACCGGAGGTGATGATGAACGCGTCGAGCTCCCTGCGGAGGATCCACAGAGCCTCGAAGGCATCGAGGAGCTCGCCGACGGACTCGAGAACGACGCCTGACTTGGCCAAAGCGTCCTCGAGCTGCGCCGAGTGAAGCGAGATTGTGTGCATGTTTAATGAAATAAGAGTAAAACGAATGAAGCGAGTCAAAAGAATTGAGTTGATTAGTTTAGTAGTGGATGCAGCCATAATGTTTGCAGCCATTTCGCGGGATTCATGGCGAGTATTCTCGTCTTCATCAAGGCTCGCTCGCTCACCTGCAGCTTCTTGGAGTCGTTCAGGTTGATGTCCTGTTCCTTGAGCTTGGTCGAGTGGGACTTCTTGCAAGCCGCGAGAAGCTCGAGAGCCTTGTCGGCCCCAAACTCGTAGGCGAAGAATTCCTTCTCGGCGATCTGCGCCCGAGTGAATTCATGCGAGATTGTGCGAGTCATTTTTAATGAAGCAAGAGCAAAACGAGTGAAGGGAGTCAAAAGAATTGAGTGGAATAATGTTAGTTCAGTAGTGGATGTGGATGTAGCCATAATTTCAGTAGCCATTTCGTGGGATTCATCGCGAGTATGCTCGTCTTCATCAAGGCTCGCTCGCTTCGCTCGCTCACCTCCTTCTTGTAGGAGCGAACCTGCCCGTCGTACTTGATCATCTTGTCCCTGAACTTTCGCTGCGACTTCTCGAACTCCTTGCGGATTCGCTCTTCCTCTTGGCGGACGCGCTCCTCCTCCTCGAAGCGAAGGCGCTGTGTGTAGTTGGGGGTGGGGATGGAGTGGGGTGGGGTGCGTTAGTTGCGCTTCACCCGCGATCCCCAACGGTAACTTGCCCCCACCCACCGCCCCCCACCCAATCCCTCTGAAAACACACTCACTCACTCACTCACCTCCTCCTCGGCGGCGCGGTTGCGCTCCTTCTCGGCGGCCTCGAGCTCGGCGTGCTTCGCTACGAGGGCCGTCTCGAAACGAACGATCTCGGTCTGGATAACTGGGAGGGACATTAAATGCTTCACAATTTGACCGTTGCCACGGCGCTTCGCCAGCCAGAGGCAATCGACGCCAGCACCGCACTGAATTGGGGTGGAGGAGTGGGGAGGGTTGGGGTGGGGTGGGGGTGAGCATAGAAAAGATCTGATTATCAACTCATTCTCGTATTCATATTCAACTCAATCCAACACACTCACCTGTCTCTTCACCCAAGATATCTTCGTGGACAGCCCAATCGCAGGAACAAGAGGGTCAACCCCTCCCTTCTCAACAAGCGCTCTTAGCAGCGCAGTGTAGCCATTAACCGCGCAAGCATGCACAGCAGTAATCCCCGATTCTTCACATCTGACCTTGGCGTAGGGGGACTCGGGCCCGAGTTCCTCCAGGCTCGCGAGGATCTTCGCCTGGTACTTGCAGCCGGAGGAGCCGTCGCGCTTCCAACCGGAGGTCTGGAACACCTCGGAGAGGAGCTCCTGCTCGGGAGTCTCGGCATCTTCGAATGGGTTGATGGGACGGGCGTTGCACCGGTGGGAGCGGGTGCCAAAGCGGTCCCTCTTTGCAGGGGTGTCCCCCAGGTTGGGGGCTGATTGGGATTTCTCCATTATAGCTCTGTGAGGGTTGGGTTAGATTGAAATATATGGTGGTGGGACATTTGGGGACCAATTAACTTTAGAATACGCACGTTTGGTATTGCTGCTTGTTGGATGTTGCGGTGGCTGTGTTTTTATTGACGCTGCTCAACCGGACCTTCTCAAAAAAATGAAATTACAAAATATTTTTTGATTTTTTTTACTTTTTCAGTTGTAAATTAATTTTATGTACAAGGAACGTATCTTTATTTCCTTTCCTACCCAGCCTCCGTTTCTCCTCCATTGAACTTATTAGAAACCGAGAAACCATTTTAAACCGATCCCAGCTTCAAAGGTCGCCCCAAACCAGTCGACCCAGCAACTCCTTTGCCCAAATAGCCGCCAATGGCCGATAATACACCGCCCGACTCCGGCGAAGACGAGGAGCTCGCCCGCCTAGAACTGATCCGCCGCGAGAAGGAAGAATCATGGAAAAAGGCCGGCAAGCAATTAAAAGGAAAAGACTGCAACACCCTCCTCTCAGCGGTCCGCGCCTGCGGAAATTCCTACGAATTCCTCCTCCAGGGCGGGTGTTTGGTCCCGCTGACGGAGCTGCTGAAAAAGCCCAAGGCGAAGTGGGCGAAGAAGAACTACCCGAAAATCATCGAGAGTGCGTTGGTCGTGCTGAGTGAGTTCCTCGGGGCGACTCCGGAAGTTATTGAGGAGGATGGAACCAAGGACAATGCCAGCATCGGAGAGGAGAAGAAGGACGACGGACCCACCTCTGAAGAGGTATCGGCTACGCCTGTCCCCATCCTCCCCCCCCGCCACCCCAACACCCTCGCGATCCTCACCGAACTCGCCAAGAAGAAGAAGCTGTGCAAGATCAAGGGGGTTGACAAGTTTGTGCTCGGGCTCGTTCACAAGGAGCTGCCTATTCAGATGCTTAGCCTTAGGTGCGTTGACCTTATCGTTAGGAAGGCGATGGGGGTTGACAGCAATACGAAGGTGCCGAAGGGGAAGAAGCAGGTGAGAGAGAGGAACGTGAACATGAATGGATGCTGATGATGGATGCTGATTGTTGGAGTGATGGATTATGGATTTCCCTTCGCGTTTGCGATTGCGGTTGCGATTGCCTTTGCCTTTGCCAACCACCTTCCTTTTCTTGCCTTTTCTTGCCTCGCTTCGCTCGTCCAGGTCCTCCTCGACCCCCTCGGAAAGGACCGAAAGGCAATCCTTAAGAAGCTCGGCACCGGAACGGTAAAGAACCTCTCCCACCTCCTCCAGTCCTTGGTCCGAGCGCACCTCAAGGACTTAGAAGGCGGTGAAGGAGACGGTAGTGGTAGCAAGGCGGTGGAGCCCGCTTCAACCCCCCCCACCTCCTCCGACCCACTCCCCCTCCCCCCCCTCCCCTCCCTTCCCTCCGCCATCTCCACAACCCTCTTCCTAATCTCCTTCTGCCTCTCCGTCTCCCCCTCCGCCCTCCCTTCTTTAATTTCCACCGGGGGTGTTCCCCCCCTTCTCTCCCTGCTGACGACGACAGGCGGAGGCGACACCGGCGAAGCTCCCCCAGACGCCAACGCAACAACACCAGCAACACCAACAACAGCAACAGAAACAACACCAACACCAATAACCCACTCAGCAATGGCCTCCCAAATTCTTCAGCTCGTCGTCACCACCCGCGAAGGAAAGGTCGCAATGTCCACGAACACTGGTCTCGAGAGGCTCGGCAAAGTCCTCGACAGGGAAATTAAGGCCTGCAAAGATTTCGAGGCCGACAGTTCTCGCGGCGAGAACGAGCCGACCGAGAAGAAGGGAAAGGACAGCGCAGCGGCGGCAAACCAAGCGGAAGGAGCTGCAGCTGCAGCGGCAGTGGCAGCTGCCGCGGGGGTCACTCGGGGAAACATCGAACGGCTTCTAACGATGGCCGAGAGGCTCTGCGAGTTCGTCGCTTCCGAGAACGATGTTGATCCAGATTTGGACTACGGTGTGTCTTCGTCGTCGTCTTCGTCGTCGTCTTCGTCGTCGTCGTCTTCGTCGTCGTCGTCGTCGTCGTCTCCCCCTGGAAATGAGAACGAGAATGAGAATACAGAGGAGGGGAAGGCGGCCCCTCAGGCGGCCCCTCAGGCGGCCCCTCAGGCGGCCCCTCAGGCGGAGGAGGAGTCGTCAGCCCCCCGAACATTCGCGATCCCCCCCCCCGAGGACCTCGCGAGCCTCGTGAAAACTCTCACGGCAATAATGGCCCTCTCCCTCCCCAGGGGGTGGGAGGAGGAGACAGAGGCGACGGCGGGGGCGGGGGCGGACGGCAAAAGCGACCCAGCTACGGCTGGCCTGTTCGCAGTGAGTAACAGGAGGGCGGCTGG
>Ga0302116_1001404_pt1 | contig 14528 bp, 10 predicted proteins | sample AG5_SCM_MG_FD_203124 | JGI IMG/M metagenome (GOLD analysis project Ga0302116, IMG submission 203124) | Marine microbial communities from Western Arctic Ocean, Canada - AG5_SCM | ecosystem: Environmental > Aquatic > Marine > Oceanic | place: Canada: Western Arctic Ocean | collected 2017-10-01 | reverse complement strand
ATCTGCGCCAATTCCCAAGGCACAAGCGCCGAAGAAGGGGTTCTCGTTCTCCTTCCCCAAACCAGCAGTCCCCAAACCAGCAGCCGGAACGATTGCCCTGGGCGCATTCTCCTCGTCCAAGTCCAAACCCGTCGTCGTCTCGAAAAAAACTCCGGCTGCCCGCCCTCCTAAAAACACTCCCGTCATTTCCGGCTGGAAGCTCAACCGCGACAGATCGGTCACCGGGAGAATCTCCAATAGCAAGAATTTTGACGACGGAGAGCGAGTCACGACTAGTCCGTTGGCAAATAAGGGGAAGAAGGGTGACTTGCAGGGACTCGTTACGACAGAGTCGGGGTCCAAATATTTTCTCGAGTGAGCGGGGGATAACAAAAATAAGCTGGCATCGCACACATCAACCTTTCCCAGAGTTATATATTTTTATTTATTTGATCTCCCCCCTTTGAACCTTCAAACATTCACCCAGCCCACCCCCCCCGTCCGTTCGCGGAATTAAAAAATCTCTGATCAGACTGAAATTTGGAATCGGCATTGAGCTCATAATCTGCCTCTTGCAGCTGCATTCTCATCTTTCAACCTTTGATTTTCCTCCTGTGAGCGCTCAAGTTCGCCTCGTAACCTGGCAATAATGTCCTCGGGATCTCGCTTCCACCTCGTTGGGATGATGGGGAGTTGGTCTGGGGAGAGGAAGGAGATGATCTCGGAGGTGACGTTGTAGCCGCCGTTGTACACGCACTCGCCGAGTACCCTCATGACTTTCTCGAGGGGTGAGGTGTTTTCGTTTGGCTCCAAAAACGACACAAATTCCCACTTGTAGACGATGTGGAGAATGAGATTTAGGATGGGGGTGAGGCCCGTGAGGTGGTACTCTCGGCAGGGGGTGATTCTAACCGTGTGGTCTGTGTTGGATGAAACAATGAAGTTGGAATCGGCCGTGATGGTGAGCTGGCTGGTGTTGAATTCCTGCTCGAACGTGTGCTTGAGCTCGAAAGTCTCAGCATCCCAGATCTTCATCGTTTTGTCGTAACCGGCACTCACAAGAACACGCCCGTTGGGGGAGTATGAGACGCTCTCGACGTAAGACTTGTGAGCCTGGTCGATGCTCTTCACCAAGCTTCCATCGGCAGGGTTCCAACATTTGTTGGATCTATCCCAACTTCCCGAGCAAAGGAGTTTGCAGTCGGGAGAGAACGAGAGGGACCTGACCCAGTGGGTGTGGCCCTCCAACGTGTGCGCTAAGATGGCACTTCCCTCGTTGAAGCTGTAGGTCTTGATGGACTCGTCGTTGCTTCCAGTAGCCAGCTGCTTGCCGTCGGGGGAGAAGCACACTGCATAAATATAACTCGTGTGATCCTCAAGCACTTGCACTCTAGCCCACTCGCCACCCTCCCCCGGCTCCGACCAAAGCATCACCTTATTATCAAATCCACCAGAAGCAATATGGGAGCCTGATGGAGAGACGGTGACGCATCTCACAGTACCATTGTGTCCCTCCAAGGTCTGGACCAACTCGAGGGAAGGGCTGAATACCTGCAAGCCATTACCCTCAGGACCATCATAGCCACAAGCCACAAGCCCCTCGTCATTAGGAAAATAGCAAAGACCAGTGACATCTTCAGCAAAAACATTATCAGCTCGATATTCTACCTTGTTGGAGCTGGTCGAGTGGACGATGATTGACCCATTTCTACTACCCGATGCCACATGACCGTTACTCCACAATGCCAAGCACTTTACACCATCATTATGCCCGTGGAGGAGCTCTTCTTCGTCCATCCAGAACTAATGTGGGTTGAGTTTCTGGAATATTACTTTGAAAATAAATAATATGCTATAGCACTATAATAGCATATAGCATAGGGAATGTCATGTGGTACATTCCTAATGTGAACTTGTGAAAAAATTAATTATGTGCGAAACTGTTTTTTTTCTTTTAATTTGCTGTTATATCATCATCCTCACTCCACGCATAAACAATTTCACAACCCAGCTCTCCCAAACCATCCCTAGAGTCCCAAACTTCCAAATCCTTTAAACCCCCATCCTCCAACCGCCCATCAAAAAACCTTCCCAACAGCACAACCAAATAAAACCAAATAAAACAAATTACCTCTTTCCACCAACATGGAGCTAAAGCACTGCGTCTCAATTCCAATCTCCGACGACAGCTGCCTCCCCCCCGCCCCCCAACCAACAAAATCAACCCGAGTCTGCTTCGTCTCCGACGACACCCTCCTCTACGCTGTGGGAAATACTTTACGCCTTTCGTCCATAGCGGACGACTCCTCCGCCTCCCCCGACTCCTTCATCTTCTCCTCGACGAACCGCGGGGTGTCGTCCTTCGCGTTCAACAACGCGGCGAAGTTCGTCGCGTACGCCCCCAGGCGGCTCAACCCGGAGATCGTCGTGGTCAAGCATCCGGAGATGACCCCAGTCTGCACGGTCCAAAACGGCACCGAGCTGGAATACGTTGCCTTGGACTTCTCCCGGGACGGAAGTCGGCTAGCGGGCTTGGGGGGAGTCGCGGACTTCAAGCTGGTTATATACGACCTGGAGGTCACCAAGGTGAAGGACGTTCCGGCTCGCAACCCGAAGAAAATCATAGAAATTGCCTTGCCTCACTCCTGCGATCTCGTGAGTTTCAACCCCTCTGACTCGAACCAAGTCGCAGTAAAGGCCGGAAACAAGGTTCTGGTCTACAAGCTGGTGTTATTGCAGTCAGCGTACGTCGTCGACACTGTCGAATGCATGCTCCCCGTCCTCTCCACCTCCTCAGTAACGACCTTCATCTGGGGCCTCTCAAATGTCCTCTTCGTCGGAGACTCCACCGGCGACGTCCACGTCTACAACGGTAGCTCCGGCGCGTACCTCCTGGAACTACCTGCGACGAGCCCCAACGGGCTTGAGATTTCGAGGGTGCAGAGCTTGGTTCTTAGCTCGACGCACCTTGTTGTTGGGTGTGATAACGGGCTGGTTCAGTGGAGGAAGATGAGGGGTGGAGGGGGGGCTGTGTTGGATAGTGAGGCGGAGGTTCAGCAGGTGAGTTAAGAAGGTTGCAGGTTGGAGCCCTGAGAAGTTTCTTGGTTGTTGCTTGGTTGCTTGGTTTAATCTTGCTTGTTTCTTGCTTGTTTCTTGCTTGTGTAACTTCCTTTTTCTAACTTCCTCTTCCTCTTCCTCTTCCTCTTCCTCTTTCTCTTTCTCTTTCTCTTTCTCTTCCTCTTCCTCTTTCTCTTCCTCTTCCTCTTCGACCCCCCTTCACCCCCCTCCCCACCCTAATATTAATAATATAATTATAAACATAATATATAAATCCCCACAGGAGGCAACCCTCTGGGACCCAACCCTCCCCCCCACCCCCCCCTCCGGGTCCTCAACCCTCCTCGCCCTAACCTACTCCCTCGACTTCACGAAGCTCGTCGCAGTAACCTCCGGGGGGTCGATGCTCGAAATTGGCCTGGACGCAGAGGTCGAGGACGACGATGAGCAGGGCTTGGAGGAGGGGGGTGGGATTGACGGTGACGGTGACGGTGACGGTGACGACGGGAGTCAAACGGCCGCAGATGCCGTCCTCGGCGAAGCCGAAGCCCCAGGAGCCGTAGAAGACCTCTCGAAGCCCTCCCTGATCCTCCCCCCGTTAGAAATCTTCGAGTTCCTCCGAACCTTCTCCTCCTCCGCCGTGACCTGCCTCTGTCCCTTAGTCCTCGTGGGAAAGAATGCAACTTCCCTGATGGTAACTGGAGGGGTCGATGGTATCGTTAGACTGTGGAGTGATACAGGCACAGGAGGGGGGACGAACCCGAAGGAGATGGGGAGTATAAAGATTGGAGGGGGTGACAACAAATCAACAACAACAACAACAACAACAACAACAACAACAACAACAACAACAACCCCGAGCCCTCCATGCAGCTCAATAATCTCAATGACCCCCCTGTCAGGCTACCCAGTCTTCGCTGTCGGCCTCGACTCCGGTACCCTCCTGCTAATCCACGTCAGTGGCGCCGGCTCAATCGACCAGTCCTACGGCCTCTCCTCCTCCTCAGGCGCGAAGTCCTCCCTGACCCTCACGACGATCTACAAGGTTAAGCTCGCCCGAAGCGCCGTTACGGGGATGAGTTTTGATGAGTCGTCCAAGAGGCTCGCCGCGAACGTCTATGGGGACGATTTGACGTTTGTCCTCGACGTTGATCCGGCGAGACCCACCCCTGGAGTTATGGGAGTTTTGGAGACTCCGGACAATGGGGGTGGGGGGGCGTCAACGCTGCTATGGCAGCCTGACGGTCTTCTGCTCGTCGGGGGGGGAGATGGGGTCGTGAGGGCCGTGGACACGAATGGGATGGGAGGGGAAACCGAAGACACACTCGCGAATGGCGGCCTGGCAAAAGTCGAATGGACGTGCGGCCTCGGCGCAAACTCCTCCAGAGGCAGAAGCAGAGGCAGAGGGAAAGGAAGCGCAAGTTCGACCCGCCAGGCGAGTACAGTCGGCACCCCCACGTTGCTAAGCACCTGCCACAGCACAACTATCGGCCACGGGCGCTACTTCCACGCGGTAAGCTCCGCGACAAAAGGCGTAGAAACGTACCCCGTTCCGGACGGGATGTTCACAGACAGTGGTAGTGGTGACGCCGACTCAGACTCAGCGCTCCCGACTGTCGAAGCGGTGTCTTTGGCGAGCAGTGGCGCAAAGGGGAGCGTGTGCTTGGCTGTGAGTCCCTGTGGGTCCCTTGTCGCGACTGGCGGTGGAGGTGGCGTCGTAAGCCTCTACAAGGTCTCAGAGGGCGGAGGGGGCTGCGAGGTCCTTACTTCCAGCCACATCCACGTCGGACCGGTCCTTGCCGTGAGTTTCGATGCGGGGAGTAGGACGCTGTATACGACGGGGGCGGATGGGGGGGTGTTTGTGAGCGAGTTAACGTTAACGAGTGGAGGGGGGGGGAGGGAGCCAATGAGGTCGAGCAATGATTTTGATTTTAGGGCGCAGGAGGTTAGGACTAATATCACTAAAACAGGGGAGAAGATGCATGAGAGTATTGATGACGATGAACTCGAGGAGAAGGGGGAGGAGGAGCTTGTAGAGGAGCTTGTAGAGGAGGAAGAAGGTGGGGAGGAGCCTACGGCAAAGCCAAAAACGAAGACAAAGACAAAGACAAACGTCGTCCCAACCTGGCACGAGTCGAACCTCATGCAAATAAAGTCCCGCAACCTAAAAATCGCCCAAGCGACGAAGAACGCAGCTTTGGACGGCGTCCGGTCCCTCTCCTCCCGTCTCTCAGATCTGCTCAAAGCAGACTCAATCGCCCCCCCCCTCGAGAAGTTGTCCCGGGGGGAGTTCGTCGTTGACCTCAAGGGACGGGACAGGCAGAATGAGGATAACGAGGCGAAGGCCGAGGGAGTTCGAAAGAAGATCAAGGATGAGGACATGGGACGGGATATGCTCGCCGCACGGATCAAGGCGGAGTGCTGGGACTCGATGAAGGATCACAGCGTTGAGATTAAGGCGTTGAGGGCGACGGTGCAGGTTGACACTGTTGCAGCGACACCCTCCGCCGCCGCCGCCGCCACCACCGCCGCCGCCACCACCCCCGCCAGTGCCGCAAAATCCACAATGACAACAACCCAAACCCTTGTCTCCCTCCGCAACTTCCCCGTGGCGCGCCTCCCCCCCCCAGAACAACGCAAACTAGACCTCGTGAAGCGTCTCCGACTCGGCGAAATTCTCGACATGCGGAGGACTCAATCGCGGTGTCACCCGGGAGGGCTCCTCTGGGCGAGGAGCACTGAGGCGTTGCCTGGGGATTGTAGGTGGGTTGTTAATGCTGGGAGCTTGCTGGCGACGGATGATAGTATGGAGCTGAATAGGCAGTATGGGATGTTTGCCGCATCCAAAGGGGGGGGGGGAGCAGCCCCCGACGCCCCTGACGCTGGAACAGCGGCAGCAGCACCTACAGCAACACCTGGAACTGGAACTGGAACTGCAGCACCTACCCTCGTCGCTTCGACTTCGACTTCGACGGGTGATGCCGAGGATGAGGACGGAGAAGGGAACGTGACCGTTGATGAGAACAGTCTCCTAAAACTTCTGTACCACCCCCTTGCCGTGTCTACCGACCCGCAGCGGAAGAGCCAGATCGTACTCCTTAAGGAACTTAGCAGGATGATCGCGATTGACTTCAACAAGCACTTCGAGAAGCTCAGGCACGAGAAAGAAGACGTTGTGGGACAGATTGAAGGACGGAACGAACGGATCGGGGAGATTCTGAAAGAGCTCAAATCCGACGAGAAGTTTTTCAGGCCTGTGATTGGCTCGGAGGAGGTTGCGGGTAGCGTGCTGACGCTTACTGATGAGGAGCTGACCACCACCACGTACGAGAGCAAGGTTAAGAAGGAGGCAAGACTTCAAAAAGAGGAGGACGCCAGAATTTCGGCGGAGATGAATAAGGGTGACGACGCGCCTGCGAGGGCGCTGGATATGATGATGGGTGGGACTCTTGAGATAAAGAAGGAGGTTCTTAGCGCGGATAGTCTGGTCAGGCACGAGTGGATGGACGTGCTGAGCGAGGAGGAAATGACAGTGGAGCAGAGGAAGGAGGTCGAGGAATACGAGGTTAGTATGAAAGCGATTGCGGAGGCGCTGGAGAAGCAGAGGAAGGCGCTTGAGCTTGAGCTTAAGAAGTTACGGAGCGAGGTTATTGAGCTTATTAAGACGTTCGATGAGAAGGTTCTCAGGACTGAGGGGCTCAGGAACAGGATTCAGTTCAGCATTAGCACCCAGGAGCTGTACATTGCGAGGCTAGGCTTGAGCATCATGAGGAAGGAGGACTGCCTCGCTGACCTGAACAAGGTTGACGAGAAGTTTGCCGGGCTGTTCGTTCAGCGGGACTCCCTCGCGGCGAGCTGCGTTAACTTCCACAAGAACTTGGAGCTGAGCGCCGCGGAGCTGGCCGCGGCGGTCGAGGCGGATAAGGCCGTCGAACGGAACTTCAGGAAGGAGATTCAGGAGGCGAGCGGGGCGCCGCTTGACCAGGACAGCGTGAAGGTTCTGCTGGGGCTGTTTAAGAAGAGGGGGGGGGCGGGGACGAATATGGGGAGCCAGGCGACTAGTAACAGCGGGACAGGGACGAACCAGAGGAGCAGGCAGAGCATCAGGAGGAACAGCCTGGACAGGAAGAGCCAGGCGCTTAATAACAACAGGGGGAGCAGGATGGAGAGGGGGAGGTGAGCGAGCCTAACATATTCCATTCTCCACTACTGCTAAACTAACCTTACATATTCCATTTTCGCTCCGCTCCCCATTACAGCATGGGCGTGAGGAACCACCGAGCGAGCAATAGGCTGTCCCACAATGCTTCCAGGAAGTCCTTAAACAGCATCGACAACAACGAGCTGGGTCCGCTCCAGGCGGCGATGCAGGAGGCCCAGGAGATGGCCAAGAAGGGCTACACCAACACGAAGGATCCCTTCTTAAAGGTCGACGAGAGTGCCAAGGGGGGAGGAGGCAATAAAAGCAAGGGATCCAAAAGCGGTACGATGCGAGGCTCCCGTAGGGGCAGTCGAGGCAGTCGCGGTAGCGGGGGAGGAATGGATGCGAGCCAGCTGGCACCACTCGATATGGACAACGACCTCCCCGAGAGCTTCAAGATCACTGACGGGGTGTGGGAGAAGCTGCAGGAGCTTCGCCTCAAGAAGTTCGGGACGGAAATTGCGGTGGAGCAAGTTACGAAAAGCAACAAGTTCGCACAGAAGCAGTACGACAGGATCAGCGCCCAGGAGACTGCGCTCAACGAGATTATTGACGGCATGGAGAAGAAGCGAGAGGCGCTGCTTGAGAAGGACTTCGTCCTGAGCAAGACGATGGAAATTCTCACCATGTTTAAGCAGGGACAGGACGAGTGCGATCAGGATGCGATCGTCACCGATTACAGTGACGCGAAGCTCATCCCCATGTCGCTCATCGACGACACCAACGCCCTGATTAAATCGCTGGGCGACGAAAAGGTGAAGATTCTCCTGCGGACGAAGAAGTTCCGCCAGCGCATCAACTACATGAATTGGGAGCACCAGCACATGGAGATGCAGGCGATTGACATGCAGGAGCACTACACCGACCTTCAGATGCTGAGGGTGACCAAGCAGCTGAAGATGGTCATTTCTGGCACCAAGATCGACAGCGACAAGGTCAAGGCGGAGCGGGTGGACACCCACATGAACAAGTTGATGAGGTGAGCGAGCGAAGCGAGCGAGCTTTGAGGAAGACGAAGAGCATACTCGCGATGAATCCCGCGAAATGGCTACAGACTTTATGGCTACATTCACTACTAAACTAACATTATTCCACTCAATTATTTTGACTCGCCTTCACTTGTTTTGCTCTTGCTTCATTAAAAATGCACCTCACTTCGCTCGGTGCAGCACGCACAACGACAAGTGCGAGAAGCTGGTCAAGGCGAACAGGAGGGTTATGGTCAGCATCAAGGAGCGGCTGGCGGAGAACACGAGGCTCGAGAAGCAGCTGAAGGAGCTGGACGGAAACGTCAACATTCGGGAGAAAATTTACAGCAGCCGGGTGGAGAGCAGCGGGGGGGTGGTGGACAGCTCTGCGAGGGCGGGCATCAAAATGAAGAGGGTCACAATGAGGAGGAAGCTGATCGACCTGGCGAGGGCGCAGACCGACGAGGTTGAGTTCTTGCGCCAGGAGCTCGACAGGCTGAGGAAGAAAACTTTCCCCAGCTTTGCGTCTGCCGCGATGGAACGGTTGGGCGGAAATCCCGACGAGTTGATGGAGTTGGACGGAGAGGAAATGTTTTAAAAAATAGGTGGTGGATTTGTAAATGGGTTTACCTTTTCTCTACTTCTAAACAGCCCGCCCCTTCTTCAACCTTTCCCGCTCCTTCATGATTCGCTCAACCTCCTTCTCGCTCCGGAAACCCTTCGTCTCGTTGTTTCTCTCTTTTCCCAAATGTACAACTTCCGCCCGCGCCTCTTCTGCCCGCTGGCTCTTCTGGAGCCTCTTCACAGCTTTCAATAATTCGTTTTTTGGCACTTCGCGCAATTTTTCGAGCCGCTTCTGCTTTACCTCCTCCTTCTTCAAGCCCTTCAAGCTCGTTTCCTTGAACCTGTACTTCTCTGGGCTCAGAGCCTACGCCAAGCGAAGCGAGAACGCATTTTTAATGAAGCAAGAGCAAAACGAGTGAAGGCGAGTCAAAATAATTGAGTGGAAATAATGTTAGTTTAGTAGTGGATGTAGCAATTATGTCTGTAGCCATTTCGCTCGCACTTAATCGCGAGTATTCTCGTCTTCATCAAGGCTCGCTCGCTCACCTTTGTCTTTTTGTCTTTCAGTGCGTTCCGCGCCGCGCTCGTGTACGCAATGTACTCTGGAACGCCCGCGAATTTCAAGGTCTCGTAAATCACGCCCGGGTCGTCGTTTTGAACGTCGTAGCCCATCCTCTCGATCAGCGCGTAGGTTTCCGTGTTCGGGGTGATTGGGGGGTCCAGGTTCCCCATGCTTCGCCGAGCGAAGAAGGTGCGAATGAGTTAGTAGTGTGGTTCGTATTCTCGTCTGTACACTAGATGTGACTAGCTCGCTTCGCTCGCTGGCTCGTATTCTCGTCTTCATCAAGGCTCGCTTACCTTCGGAAAAGCTGAGCGCCGCGGCGCCAGGCCCCGCCCTTCCTGCACGTGTCGATCACGCTGTTGTAGTGCCTGATTGTCGGAAGGTTGCCCATTATCTTCATTTCGGATAGCACCATAATTGACCTGTCGACCTGGGGGGGGGAGGCGTTCTTGCAAGACGTTATTAGGTTTTGGAAGATGAAGGGAGTCGGCACGAAACCCCGCTTCACGTACTCGGCGTAGGTTTTCATGGAGCCAGCCCAGTCCCCGGATAGTCCAGCGGTTGCTAAAATCTTCAAGTACATTTTGTTAACCGCAGAGGAGGTATCCTTGGTGATTGGTGTTAATCTGGCGATTCGCAGGGCTTCCGTTGTTGTTGTTGTTGTTGTTGTTGTTGTTGTTGTTGCCTCCGTTGCCACTGCTACTGAAGACGGATCGCCCAAACTAAGCCCAAGCCCAAGCTCAAATTCGCCCAATTCCCCACGCGCCCGGATACTCTCGCTCAACAACTCCTTCTTCCTCTCTTCCCGCTCTTTAACCTTTTGCTTCCTTGTATTGCTGAAATCTCGCTCAGTTTCCCAATTCTCCTTGGCAATCCGGTGCTCCAGACGAAGGAGCTGGAAGGTCGGGTCGAGATGTCCTTCCAAGTCACCAGCCTCGTCGATGAGTTTGTTGAGTTGGTGACGAAGCTCTACGCTGCCGTACGCATTGAAAGAAATTGAGATTCTTCTGAACTCGCCGATTATTGCGTGGTTGTGCCCGTTCTTACTTTGGAAGAGGTTGGCTGCTTTTCTGAGCAACCCGTTCACCTGACTGCGCCACCCTGTTCTGTTGTTGTATCCGAGTTCCTTTATGACGGAAAAAACGTCGTTTATGCATTTTAGCCAGAGCGGATAATACGCCTCGAAGTTCGATTTTTTCAAATCGTGGATTAGCTTCAACCGGGTCACGTTGTCGTTTTTCTTCGCTATTTCGGCCGCAAAAATTTCTGTAGTTTCGGCGTAGTTTTCCTCAAGGTCGAGAGGGAGGGTTGAGAGAGTTTCAGTGTTTTGCAAAAACTTGTGATAGGTTTTGATGTTGTGGGCTGCTTGAGCGGCATGGGCCGCAATCGTCGTCTCCATTGATGCTTCGGAAGCACGGACGCGGTCAGCTAGCTGCTGGTTCTTTATGTGCGTGGGCACGAAGTCATCTTGTAATGTTGAGTTGATCTTGATTGGTGTAGGGGGTTTGGGAGGATTGTAGATTGAAAGGGATTTTGTGAACTTCATGTCAGACATGTATGGCGAAGATTCTATGAGATGTGGGGTCTTCATGATGTGTATAATGGGAAATCTATTATAGCGGTTAGTTGAAATATAGGCATTCTACTCCATTATTATATAGCGTACATTCTTATGCTACTCAGAAAGAGTAAGAAAAAAATTTGACACTTTTTTTAAAACCACTTTATGAACACCAGAATTTTTATGAGCAACTCACACTTCATCACAGTGACTGGCTCCGGCCTCCCTGAAGTTGACGGCCTCTACATCCCATCAACTGCTCCCCCAGCTAAATCTGAATCAGGCACCACATCAACCCCTGGATATTGGAATGGGAAGCTTGCTTGGGATCGTGCTGATGGCAAGTCAGAGCGCAACCCTGCCCTTTCTTATTCAAACTCTTACAAGTCTTGGCGGTTGGCTCGCCTCGACGGGCACCTGGCTTACACGATTGTTAATGATGATGAGCTCCCCACGACAGACACCGTTTGGGACGTTTACAAGAAGGGCGTTGAGCCTGCCCCTAAAATCACCATCCACGAGAGAGACCCCCGCGAAGCGCCCAACGTCGTGTTCGTTCTCGGAGGGCCGGGCGCCGGCAAAGGCACAATGTGCGAGCTCGGCCAGAACCAGGTGAGCGAGCTTTGAGGAAGACTCACATAATGGCTACATCCAGTGCTAATGCACCTCGCCTTCGCTCGGTGCAGCTCGGCTGGACGCACTTGTCGGCCGGCGATTTACTTCGAGCGGAGCGCACCGCGGGCGGTGACAACGCCAAGCTGATCGAAGAGTTCATCGAAGCGGGGAAGATTGTGCCAGTGGAGATTACTGTCGGTTTGATTAAAAAGGCTATGACAAAGATTTTGAACGAAACGGGAAAAAATAACTTCCTAGTCGACGGATTCCCTCGCTCGTTGGAGAACTGGAGCGGTTGGCAAACCGTATATGGGGCGGAGGCTGTCATGCCCCACATGCTCTTCTTTGAGTGCCCTCTGGAGGTATTGGAGAAGCGAATTTTGGGACGAGCCCAATACTCCGGCAGGAGCGACGACAACGTTGAGAGTTTGAGGAAGCGATTCACGACGTACAAGGACGAGACGATGCCAATCGTGGACGTGTTCAGGGCAGCGACCAAGTGCACGGAATTGGACAGCTCCACGCCGAGGGAAGAGGTTTGGGCAAGCGTAAAAAACGCGCTTGCGCCCTGGACAGAAGCAACTAGAAATGAGAGTGCTTTGAGCGAACGGAGTGAGATGCTTCTTGGGCTAAGACCGTACCCAAAGAAGATGAAGACGGTCACGTAAATATATATAAATGAGAGCCGCCTACTTCTTCTCATCATTAATTAATCGATTTGAATCTAGGTAAAGCGACACACGACGGCCGTCTGATTGTCGTCACTAATGCCAACCCGGCGGCGCTCGACGATCGCATGCTCGATCAAAACCTGCGCCGGATCCACCCCTCTCTGCCACGCTGCGCCGAGCGAAGCGAAGCGAGGCGCATTTTTGAATGAACCGAGAGGGTTAGCTTAATGTTTGGCTTCGCGTATATTTCTCGTCTTCCACATGGCTCGCTCGCTTCGCTCGCTCACTCACCAGCCCCCACCATTGCGGCGGCCTGGTCCGGGTCCACCACGTCGCTGACGCCGTCCGAGCAGATGACCAGCCCGAGGTGCTGCTCGGTGATGCTGAACTGCGTGATGCTCGGCTCGGCAGAGAGGCCAAAAGGCTTCAGGTCCTTCCCCCCCAACGCGCGTGAGTATTGCAGCTGCATCACCCTCTCGCCCGAAGCCTTGCGCCGCCCAAAATCGCCCCCGCGGATAAAGGCCTTGCCATTGTGGTTGGAGAGATACTCAATGCTGCCACCGCTGGCGAGGATGCGCGCCCGCTCTTCAGGATCGTCCGGCTTGTGGGGCTGCGTCAGGTTGATGCCAAGAGGCAACACCTCATTTTCGTTCTCATTCCTCACTATCAGGTAGGCACAGGAGTCGCCGAGGTGCGCGACCGTCAGGATCCCAGAAGCAACGATGCAAGTCACTGACGTGCAGCTGCTGTAGTGGTTCTGGAGCTGGCGGCAAGACTCGAGAAGGTCGCCATCGGTCGCAGCGTAGCCCTCGCGGCAGCATTGTGCAAGGGCCGGTGCAAGGTTTGTTGGTTGTTTCTCCCCACTCTGTAGCAGATTCAAATATTGAGTGAGCCCAGGTGTTGCGAGATGATGGGACAGGCACCTAGTGTGCACATAATCTGAAGCATGTGGACAAACGGTACCGTCCCAAACACCAAAAAAACCAATTTCTACTATAGGGGCATCGCCTGGTGGCCCTAGCGAAATAGCTTGATTTACACAATGTTTATCTTCTTGCCGATTTCTACCACCCATGTCGGTTGCAGTGTCAACAACCCAGGTGGTAGTATTAACCGGTAAGTTGGAATCTGGGCTTCCGAACTGAGCCATTACGCGAGCGAATTTATTTTCACCTTTTGATGCCTTTTTTGTGAATTTTTGTCGTTTTTTTCCTTTCTTCCAAGTCCTTCCAAGTTGGTTTCTCTACCTCTATCGTGCTTATTGATCAACATACCAATACGAAACTCATCAAACCTATCATTGATTAGATTTCCAAGTCCAGAACTAGTCATCTCGATGCCGATCCTTCCAGGCCAAGGTCACCTCAACCGGAACCGTAACCTCTCACATGGTCCCTCTACGCCTATGTCGAAAATGTCACTCCTTGGTTCTTCTAAGCTAGGAGGAATGAATGGGTTAAACGCCTTCACCCCAATGAAACAGCAAAAGCATCGTCCTGCAATTCTCATAAACGACGAGAACATCAACACACAAAATAATAACCAAACCAAACCAACAATCACATCTTCCTCCAGCATCTCCATAGATTGTGGCCTGTCGACCACGATCACAGCCAATGCAAAATCTTCTCCAAGTCCCAAGCGGCAACCACTGCAGCTCACATCCACGAAGGTGAGCGAGCGAAGCGAGCGAGCCTTGATGAAGACGAGTCTACTCGCAATGAATCCTGCGAAATGGCTACAGACATAATGGCTACATCCACTGCTAAACTAACATTATTCCACTCAAATTATTTCGACTCGCTCGTTTTGCCTCGCTTCGCTCGGGTGCCAGAACTCTAAAAAAGGCAATCGTCGCGAATCAATCTCCGACTTTGACACTCTCCCGGATTTCGAGAGTTCCCCCCCGCCCCCGCTACAGCAACAGCAACCCCCACCCACCTTCCTAATGTCGCCATCCATGGTCTCCGCACCAATGTTCAACACCCCCCAGCATCAGCAGTCCAGCACTCGTCGAAATGCCATCTTCACCCCAGCGGACGCGGCAGCTCCCAAGGACTTTGGGAATTTTCTGACGGACATAAAGTCTGGGATCACGAGTGATGCGTCTGAGGTGAGTGTTGTGTTGTGTTGTGTTGTTGTTATGTTGTGTTGTGTTGTGTTGTGTTGTGTTGGGTTTGTGTTGTTATTGTCTGTCAAATTCTTACATTATAAAAAATTGACCAACCACCCACCAACCCACCCACCCACCACCACCACCCAACATTTCACCCAACTGCAGCTCTGGACAGGCTTCACCTCCCTCTTCGGAGGCCCCAACAAAACCACCACCCTCTCCACGGCATTCCCC
>Ga0302116_1001403_pt1 | contig 14528 bp, 14 predicted proteins | sample AG5_SCM_MG_FD_203124 | JGI IMG/M metagenome (GOLD analysis project Ga0302116, IMG submission 203124) | Marine microbial communities from Western Arctic Ocean, Canada - AG5_SCM | ecosystem: Environmental > Aquatic > Marine > Oceanic | place: Canada: Western Arctic Ocean | collected 2017-10-01 | reverse complement strand
CCCTCCACCACGCCGTGATGCGCCTTCCTCGTTCTATCGTCAATTTCCTTCAGAATATCAATTGCGCATAATGCAATAGAACTGCTCCCCCCCTTCAACACATGCATCCTCTCCTCGTTGACGCTTCGCACCTCGCTGACCATGCATTTCACGCTCTTCGCCAAGCTCTTCTTGAAGGCTCTCTTCTCCGCCCTGTGCCCCCTCATCATGCTCTCGTACTTGTCCCTATTTAAAGGGAGCTTCTTATGGGTGTCCTCCCCCCCCGTCCTGCACCACTTCACCGGCTCGGTCTTCCTGAGCTGCTGCGGCCGCCGCCCGGCCGTGTCGCTGTGGTGGTCCAAGAACTGCTGCAGCAGCGGCGAGATCCGGCTCGCGTCGAAGTCGACCTGCTGCTGCCGGGGCAAGAATCCTCTCAAGAACGACGGCTTCTCCTTGCGGAACCGGAGGGTTTCTCGGCCCCCCGTGTACCTCAGCACGGGGGGTACCTCTGCGTGGTCAAAGGTTGAGGCTGGCATTGATTTAGATTTGCTCAGTGTTTTCGTTTTCGTGTTTTTTTTTGTTTGTTGTTGCTGCGTCTGCATCGCGAGCATCTGCTGCTGCTGCTGCTGCTGATGCTGATGCTGCTGCTGATGCTGATGTTGGGACGTGCTCGCGCCGCCCAGCAGCACGTTGCCACTACTACTACTACTACTACTATTATTGGTGGCCATCAGACTCCCCTCCCCGTCTTCCAGCAAGCCGAGCATCTGTTGGCCAGTGTTGTCCATTCCCATTCCCATTCCCATTCCCATGCCATCCGCCTCTTCAACCCGACTCCCACTCGAAAAGCTCGATATCGGCGGCAGCACCTCCTCTACATCCTCCTCGTCCTCCAAAATTTCCTCCGGGAACAAACTGCACCTCAAAACGTTGACAGACCCTGGGCACACGTCGCTCCCTGTCAGCAGCCTGATCACCTGCGCCGAGCGAAGCCAGACGAATGGGTGGGTTAGCTTTTAGTAGTAGTGGATGAAGCCATTATGTCTGCAGCCATTTCGCGCACTTCATCGCGAGTATGCTCGTCCTTCAAAGGCTCGCTCGCTTCGCTCGCTCACCTCTAAATATAATATTCTCTTGAAGTGGCTCGTGTACAGGCTCTGGTTCCCCGGGCACAGGCTCCGGAGCCCCAGAATGATCGCCTGGCTCAGCACGAAGGGGTAGTGCTTGAAGAAGAAGTCCTTGTGGTCCTTCAGGGACTTTAGCGATAGAAAGTTGGCGAAGATTATCGCGACCTTTCTCAGCAAATAGTGCTGCTCAGTCTCGGAGTTCGGCTGGAAGAACCTGCAGTGAACGAACCAGTACATGTACACGAAGAGGCTGCAGCTCTCCTTGTTGACGCTCAGCCTCTTGATCAAGCTCTCCCCGCTCGCCATGACGATCTTCTCGCACGCCAGGCTCAGCAAAATTCTGCGCCGCATTTTTAATGAAGCAAGAGCAAAACGAGTGAAGCGAGTCAAAATAATTGAGTGGGTTAGTTTAGAGGTGGATGTAGCCGTCTGCAGCCATTTCGCGGGTGTTGATTCATTGCGAGTATGCTCGTCTTCCTCAAGGCTCGCTCGCTTCGCTCGCTCACCTCGGATGCATCTCGCTCCCGCCGATTTTAATCGGCCAGTTCTCGCCAACTTGCGGGTCGACGTTGGTCGGGTCCGTGAGGTCGCCCATCTGACTCTGTCCAGCAACTGACCCCCCCTCCACCTCCCCACCACCACCACCAACAGCAGCAATCAACACTGCACTCTCGCTGGGCACCATGTACACCACGCTATTCACCGCCCTAGTGACGTAATTCTCGCTGTTTATATCCAGAACCTTTTGCAGCCGAACCCTCGCATCCTTCCTGCTCTCCATGTTCTTTTTGTTGGTCATGCCCTGTAGCTTTCCCTTGTTCTTCTTGTTCTTCTGCTTCCCGTGCATGGTGTCAAACATCATGTCGAGGCGCTTGCCGGCGTCGGTGGATGGGAGGTTTGAGTCACGCCAGGTTAGGCGCGTGTGGGCCGGGATTCCGGAGGTGGGAATTTGCTTGTGATTGTTGTTGAAGAGCGTGTTGTGGTCGTTGTTATTGTTGTTGTTGTTGTTGTTGTTTTTGTTGTCATCACTCATGGGGTTGGGCGGCATTGATGGGCTCTCCAAACTCATTGACATCGACAACCCGAAACCCAGTTCGTCTCCTCCTGAAGAAGCTGCACCGAATGGAGGTTTCGACCTCTGATTTCCACCCCCCCCCCCCTCACCGTTCCCAAGCTCCACATTGTTGGGGTTCACATCATTAACGCACAGGTCATGCTGGGACCTAACTGTCCTGTTCAACTTGTCTAGTCTGCCGTTCAAGCTGTCGACCATCTCGTATATGGCCTTCTCCTTCTGGGCCATTTTGCGCTCCCTCTCGGCCCACAGCTTGGCGCGGGCCGCTGGTGAAATTGAGGGCTTGTAATTGTTCGAGCGAGTTTGTTGCATGGGGGAGAGTGTTTGAGGTTTGGTTTGGAGGATGTTGATTTCATCGTCTGTTGATTGCTCTGAGTCAGACATATTAATTTTAGTGTTGGTTTGTGTATGGGGTGTTGGGATATTCGTTGAAAAATTGTGATAAAAAAATTCTGTTGAAAAAACAAAAAGAAGCAATCAGTGTTGCCCCGCTCGCACTCGCAAATACACAATTAATATTAGGCCTGTTTTGGCCTTTCTCCGTTCTTCCAGCTAACTAGGCCAAGCCTGGATTTAGAACAACATACATTATTCAGCTCAAGGATAATGTCCAAAGGAAAGCATAATAGTGTCCAGCACCTTCAGTCCGACGCTGAAAAAAATAACTTGGAGAATAATAAAGGTGCCCTCCTTGCCATAATGAAGCTAGACGAATATTTAACAAAGTCGCGCACTGGAATTTTGCAAATCTTCCGGGAGTTTGACACGAGCAAGGATGGGCTGCTGCAGCCTAGCGAGCTGATGACCGGGCTGATGAAGCTGGAGGTGAGCGAGCGAAGCGAGCGAGCTTTGATGAAAACGAGAAAATACTCGCCGATGAATCCCGCGAAATGGCTACAGACATAGTTGTTACATCCACTACTAAACTAACCCACTCAATTCGTTTTTATTTCGACTCGCTTCACTCGTTTTGCTCTTGCTTCGTTAAAAATGCGCCTCGCTTCGCTCGGCGCAGTGCGAGATGACCATTGGCCAGAGCAAGAGCTTGATCAAGTTCTTGGACAAGGATGGTGCTGGGGAGATAGATTTGGGGGAGTTGGACGAGTGCATGAAGCAGGTGAGCGGAAATGGCTACAGGCACCCCCACCCACCCACCCACCCACATCCACTTTTAAACTAACTAACCCACTCAATTATTTTGGCTTAGTTTCGAATAACCAAGAAAAAGGGCCAGCTGAGCGAGCTGATCAGAGACTCGACCAACGACCCTTTGGACACGATCTTCCCCAACTGGCTGATAAACCGGCGCGATTTCCGCATGGTATTCACCCGCTTTCAGGACGAGGACGAGCACAGCGAGCACGACCAGCTCGTCAAGAGCTTCCGGATTGCGGTGACGAGAAGGACTCACGAGGACTTCCAGAGGATTTCGGCGTGGATGGAGGAGAAGAACGTGCTGAGCGGGTTGAGCACTCGGAGGTTTCTGGATTTGGCCAAGGTAAGAGGAGTCCTGCGAGCGAGCGACGCTGCGTCCATTGCGACGACCGCAGGGAGGAGCTGCGTCCGTCAAGCCGAGGTGCAGCGGAAAGCCGAGCGCAGCAGAAGAGGGGGGGGGGGGGATCTCCCCCCCTCCACAACCCCAAGTAATTTCCACACCTCAAAAATCTCTAAAATTGTATAAACATTTTTCACCAACATTTCCCCCGAACACAACACAGAACGTACACTTCCTGGAAGTAGAAAAGGACTACCTCCTCTGCAACCAAGGCGAGATCGGCGACGCGTTCTACATAATCTTCAGCGGCAAGGTTCGCATCCTGGTGGACGGGCAAGTGATGGGCGAGCTGCACTCCGGCGACTGCTTCGGCGAGCGGTCGCTGGAGAAGGACGAGCCCCGCAGCGCCACTTGCGTCGCGTCCGAACGGAGCCAGTGCGTCGTCATCAAGAGCCACGAGTACAAGATCATGATGAAGATGCACCAGGCGACCAAGTTCAAGAAGGCCATGGCGTTCTTGACGCAGCAGTGCAACATTTTGAGGAGCTGGACGTACCCCAAGGTGTTTAGGCTCAGTGGGGTGCTTATTAGGAGGATGTTTAGCCCCGGGGAGTTCATTGTGAAGCAGGGGGAGAAGAGCGCGGTCATGTATCTGATTTACAGGGGGAAGGTGGCGATCCAGAAGGAGGTGGTCTATCGCAGCGAGAATAGGTGGCCAGCCTTGAACCAATCCTACACTGTTGCCTGCCACGAAAAGAATGTCGCCCTCCCGTTGAAAATCCTCACAGTCGGCGACTTCTTCGGCGAGGAGATGGCCCTCAACTACGAGACGAGGCAGTACTCTGCCGTGTGCGAGGAAACCTGCGAGGTGAGCGAGCGGAGCGGGGGGGGGGGTTGAGGAAGACGAGAAATATATACGAGCCACTACAAACTAAACATCATATTATTCCACTCAATTCTTATTCCACCTTCTTCGCTCGGTGCAGTGCTTCGCCATCAATCGAGCCGACGTAATTCACTTTTTCAGGGGGAACCAAGTCGTCCAGGAGCTACGGGACCAGACGGCTGGCTTCTACGACTCCCCCGATCAGGTTAAGGAGGCTCACGACACCAAAATCCGGCAGGATAAGGTCTTCAACGAGATCAAGAACGAGGCGTTCGGGAGGAAGTACAAGCAGAGGGCGAACATAATGGACAAAAAGGCCAAGGCGAGGAGGTGAGCGAGCGAAGCGAAGCGAAGCGAAGCGATTTTGCCTTGATGAAGACGAGAAATATATACGAGCCACTACTAAACCAACCCACACTATTCGCTTCGCACCTTCTTCGCTCGGCGCAGGAACAAGAATAAGGGGGGGTTGATGAAGAGCTTGCAACTAATGAACGAGATGAGCAAGAGCAAGAGCACCAAGGGGAAGGAGGTCGACGGCGACGAGCACGAGGACGAGCACGAGGACGATCACTCGGTCGTGAGTAGTGTTGGCGGCCAAAACAGCCCCTCCTCAAGGAGAGAAACGAAGGGCGGACTTCCGGTTTTGAAACTGCGAACCTTCACGAGAAGGGAAACGACCAAAGAAAGAAGGAACACGCTGGTGACGGCAAATATGAATAGGAAAATGCAACTGCTGGAGAATAGCCGCAGCGAGTCTGCTCTAAATACCAGTAAGGGATTGGGGTTGGGTTTGGGATTGGGATTGAGTTCATTGGCAATTCTCCCATTGTTAAATAATTGATTAGATCGATCTAGAAATATTTGAGAATTAAAATGAATGTTATCCCTCCCAATCAGGCTGCTTCATCGAAGGAGGAGCCTTGAACCTGCTCATCCTTGCCTGATTCGCCGCGTTTCCGAACATATTGTTGGCCCCAGGTGCGGGCCTCCGCCCCCCCTCAACGCTTCGCTTCTTCTGCACGTGCACCTGGCTTCTCATTTTGCTAATTTGCGCGTTTCGGTCAGCATCGGCCCGCATCTTCTTGGTGTTCATCGTGCTCTTGACGTTCTGCAGCCTGGACAAAAACTTCTGGTTGTCTCCAGCAATTTTACTCATCTTCTTCTGGCGGTTTATCGTGTTGGACGATTTGAAGTTTGTGAGGTGGGCATGGTTGCTGGAGGTTCCCTGGTAGCCCCCGATGCTGTTGTTGTTGCTGCTGGGGGTGGTTTGGATCTTTATCATTTTCTTGAGAAGCATTTGGTTGTTCTTTTGCTGCGCCATGGCCTCCCGAGAGGAAAAAGTTTTGCCACTGTTGGCGCTCTTCGTCGCCTGTTTCATGTTAGAATTGTGCGACATGCCTCCCAAGGGTTTGCGTTGAGGGTGTTGTTGTTGTTGCTGTTGCTGGGGGTGAGGGTGGTGTCGTTGTTGTTGCTGTTGCTGTTTTGGTTGCTGTTGCTGTTGCTGTTGCTGTTGCTGTTGCTGTTGCTGTTTGGGGTGGTTTCGTTGTTGTTGTTGTAGGTTAGGATTACCACCACCACCACCACCACCACCTTCCATCTGCCCCATGAGTGCTGTGAGCTGCTGCTGCATTGACACCGGGTCGAGGTTCGACGACATGATCATCTTGAGCTTTTTGTTCAGCTCCAGAGCATCTCCCAAGGCTTCGACTTCTTCCTCGTCTTCGCCGGATTCTTCCTCCTCGTCTTCATATTCTATGCCTCGTTCATCATAGTATTCGTTTTCTTCCTCCTCTTCTTCTTCGTACTGATTGTATGACATCCTTTATCGAGTCTGTTGTGGTGGTGTTATTAAATGATTTGAATTTCAAAACAATAACGGGCAGCGATCGAAACTTTTTTTTTGGTTTGGGCAAGTTTGGTTGGAAAAAAAATCTTTTCAAGTTTATACACACATTCCAGAGCAACAATAGTGTAATCTCGCAAGATCTTAAAACAAACAATCCAAAATACCCCAAATCCCCACCAATAGAGCGAAAAACCACCGGGAAACTCCCTTTTTCAAGCCCAAACTTGATGATCTATGAATCGATACAATTCCTCGCAACTACGCTGCCCTGGCTGACCTGTATTTCTGTCACGCTAATGCATGCCACCCCTTCAACAGATAAAAAAGCTGGTTTTCCTTTTTGGAGCACTTTGCTCTCTGACTCTTGGGGCACTAAGGAGGACGTTTTCGGGCAATTCAAGTTTGGAGCACTATGTTGGGTGGTGAGCGTCACTGTGGGGAAGGCATGCACCCTAGAACTCTTGCGCCGTTGCAACACTCTGCACCCCCATTACATCAAGATGACTTTACTATACTGCTTGAGTATTTCCCTAGTTGTTATAAGCGCAACAAGCGATCTCAAGCATCACACAGCCTTTTCAGCGCTATTCATGGTGGTTGCAGTCTTCGAAAACGCCGTCTTGAGCTTGACAAGAAGATACAGGCAGAGGAAAGGGCTACAGGTGGTTGCTGTTGTTTTTATTGGGCTGTTTGTTTACGGGATGCTTTATTTGGGCCGCACAAGGGAAATGGAAAAAATTGCCTTGCCAATTTTTGAGTGGGTGCTAGTCACTGGTCACGTCTTGATAGATGCAACGACGTCACCACGCTTGAAATGGGTTGGCGGGCCCAATATTTATTCAGAGGAAAGCCCTCTGAAGGCGATACTTTTACCATAATTTTTCGATTTAGTAGCGATATTATAATTTTACCCCTCTCCCCACCCAACCCTATCTCTTATTTGAACGACCTCTCTAATCCTCGTGCAATACATCAAAGAAGTAGGAACATTCGCTCTTCCCGTCTGTCTCCAAGTCGGTGCAGTGAACCCCATTTCTAACGTTGTCCTCGCCGAACCTTGCCCTGATGCTCGCTGGGAATAGCTCCTTGGCCATCTCGATGTCGTACGGTCCGGCACTCTTCCTGAAAGTGTTAACGGCGTCCTCCGCTCTGATCTCAATGGCCACAACGGGGCCGCTGATTAGCTCGTCGATATGGTGTCCGTAATCGGCCACTGTGCCCTTGTACAGGCCGAAGAACTCCTCGGCAATTGCCCTGTCCAGAGTGTAGCTCTCAATCGCGCTGACCTCGTACCCCTGCTCCAAAATACTGTTCAGAATCATCCCAGTATTTTTCGCCTTGACGCTGTGACTCTTAATCAAGCACAAAGTGCAGTTGTCCAACGTCGCCGTGGTGGCCGCCTTGTTTGCAAAGAAATAATCCACCACCTTTTCGTTCCGGTTGCACACAACCCCCTGCCCGAACTCCGCCAGAAGGTCGGCCGCACCGTTTGTACTTCCCCTCACGAGCAAGCAGCAACTCACCCCTAATCCATCTGTCAAACTATCAGCCGTTACTGCTCCGGCATAGCGAGAGCGGATTGGGTGGGTTAGTTTGGGGAGTGGATATGCTGATGCTGACCCCTGACCCTGGATGATAAAAACTCACCTCCCAACATGTCTCCCACGCTCAGGGCCTCGTTACCAAACAAGCCCACCGTTTTCACGCTCATAAAACTGTAATTGGAAGCTTCGAGCTTAGCAAGAATATTTCCGAAGTTCTTGTAGGCGCTAGGCTTCATGAAAACGAGAGTCTTTTCTGTGCTAGGTCCAAGCCTCGACTTTGTCAAGGGATCGGCATATTCAGTTAGTTTAATGAGTCGGCCGTAGATGAGAACTTGGTTATCGAGTTGGAAGTCGCCGGGGAGGATAGATTCTGGGAGTTTTGATCGCTTGAGGAAGGTTCGGTGGGCTTTGAGGTCCTGCATCTCCACCTCGTGAGTTTTTGAAAAGTATTTGACAACATAATGCTTGATTATTTGGGGTCTTTCATCAAACCACTCCCCCTTGAACCCTATAACGTCGTCTATGATAGGTGGTGACATTTGTACGTGGAGTAGGTGCCAGTTTCAAAATTGCTGTTATACAAAATAATTTTTTTTTTTTTTTTTTTATGTAAATGCATAGATAGCATAGCATAGCTAAAGAGTATTTTGCCACTCGCTTTTTCACACATTAGAGCTTTAGCATAATCAGTTTCTCAAGGGTCATTGTTTCATTGTTAAAAAAATCTTCACAACAGTGTTCTTGAATATGATGTTCAAACATTTCTCTTCGTTTGTCCTGCTCGCATCCCATGTTGCAAGCTCGAACTCCAAACCAGCTTTGGACATTCTAATCCCGATGGCAGGACTTGGGTCAAGATTCACAATGCACCCCCACTATCAAAATGCGCCACCAAAACCGCTCATCAAACTACCTGATGACCGGACTTTGATTGAGGTGGCTCTCGCTGATCTCATTCCAAAGAGATTCGAAGCTAGATATTTATTTGTTGTGCGTTCCTTGCACAGGAAAGATCACGACTTGACCCAAGTTCTGTCACTCATACTGCTACGGCACGGCGTGGATCCGAAGAACATTGTCGTTATGGATGCAACGGATGCTAGCGATGGAGATGATGAGACGACTTCGGGGCCTGCGGTAACCGCGCTCCGCGCAATGAAATTGGTTCTGTCGTCACCAAATTATCCGACCACTCCTCTGTTGATTGCCAACTGCGATCAGCACATAAATTGGGGAGAGGGCAAAACGGTCGACGACTTTGTCGAGTGTGCACACGCAAAAATGGACACTGTGGGCTGTCTCTTCACGTACAAAAGTGAGCCGGATGCATCGAAAAGCTACGTCAAGATTGACGAGAATACCGGATTTGCAACCAGCGTAAAGGAAAAAGAAGTTATTTCGACTGATGCTAGCACCGGGCTGTATTTATTTCGCAGCGGTGTGGATTTTTGGAACGGGGCGAATGAAATGATAGAGAGAGGGGATTTGAAGGTCAATGGCGAATGGTACGTTGCGCCGGTATACAATTTTTTATTGGATAAGGGAGTCCGGAAATTCGAGGTGGCCGAATTTTGGAACACAGGAACACCAGAAAGCTTGGAAGAGTTTATAGAGTAAAAGATATTAAGAAATACGAGGAGGGAATATGGGGGAACGAGATCTGAAAAGTTTTTAAATTGTGGTCTCTTTTAAACCGCGGTATTGGTCCGCCGTTTCGTGATTTCCTATTTTTTCAACTCGAATTAGACGACCAAGAAACCCCTTCCTCTCCTCCTTCCTCTACCCCAGGTAACAAACAGTCTGGGAGGTATTTTCCTGCCATGATTCATGATTGGGTTTTGGAACCCTCTTCGTATTCTGTTGTTATTGTTGTTGATTTCGCCCACACGAATCTCATGCTACTTTCTCGCGGTTGGAAGGGTGGCGGCATGGATTTTTGCACGACAAAGTGCTGGGTGTGGAGTTGGGCGGGGGGGACAGTAACGGTGTCTGTTGTGATGGGCTCGTATGTCTGTCGGAGGAGGTTGCCGTCCTTTTTCTGGTGCTCCTTCGTCCTCAAATTGCTGCAGCAGAGCCACACAAAAGCGAGGGCCGATGGGAATGCTTCCCTTGATGGATGTCCAGTTTCATTCGCAGTGTGAACCTTGTCTGGTTGTGGGGAAGGAAGGCGCTCGTACTCGTGAATCTTCGAGATTTCGCCACTGACAATTTTTGTCAAGGTCGTCTTGGTGAAGTTGGGAAGGACAGGTTCGTCGTGTCGAGTGATTCCTCGTCATTTGGAGGTGGAGGTCATGTCTTGCACTTGATCAGTTGGGTTCGGATTTGGCGAATGAGAGAAGCTCGTGCAGTTTTATCGCTGCCCAAATGCCCAATGGGCTTCTGCTTGTTGTTGGGTAGAGCTCGTGACTTGAACTACCGAAAAACTGTTTGATAATCTGTTGTAAATTTTTATTTTTTTACCAAATTCAAATTATAATCTTCCCCTCCTTATCATTCTTATCATTCTAAGCAACATGGAAGAAGCCGAAATTGCCCAGGTGAAAACAGAAATTCAAAGAAAGGTAAGTCTCTTGCTTCTTTTAATGCTCTGTCGCAATGAACGATTGACCTGCTGTCAACACAAAACAAACCCTCCCAACTAACCTCCTCCCAGAAGAAAAGAGCTTTGATGAACTCAGTGTATTCTCCGTCCGCGAAGGTGATCGGTAAATCGGGCGTGATAGTCAAAAAAACCCTCCAAATTGAGAAAGATGACGAAAAACAAAAGCGTCTCGCCACTGGCAAGCAATTCATGGCGAAACAAACTTCAAAAAAACAGCAACAATCAAAGCAGATGAAAGTCAAGGAACTTCGTGATAAGAAGAAGTTGAGGAGCACACTCTTGAACATTGAAGAGCAGCGCTGGAACGAGATAACCACTGCCAAAGCAAACGTTGATTCCATCAAAGCTGCACAACTAAAGCCTGAATGGGTTGGCGTGCTGGACCATGTTGATAGTTCTCCGGAGGTTCGTGAGCCGACAGCGAGGGAGCGTCGGATAGCTGAGAAGACCAATAGCATAGTTAATCCGAATAATAGCAACGAGAGCAGCAACTCCATTGAGCGAAAACAGCCAGCTCGGGCCACCTTGTCGACAACAAATTCCTCCGCCAATCGCGAAAACAGCAGCAAATCTCCGCAACGTCGACCGGCGCATCCAAACACCGTCAACAAGAGCGTTGATTCCACGGCATCGGATAAGCTTCTCTCGGACATTTTGAATTTTGACGATGAAATCTCCTCCGAAATACGTTCCACAAAAACCAACAACAACAACAGTAGCAACAACGCCCCAACCGCCCCAACCGCCCCAACCGCCATCGAAAAGAAAGTGCAAGAAGTCGAAAGCCTGGTCAACAAGATGCTGACCATCACCAGCAAGCTGGAAGCGACCAATCTCGTTGCAAAACAAACCGATGACGCGGCCGCCACTAGAAGAGAATTTAAGGAGAAGATCGCTCTTCAAACAGCAATGAACGTTCTAGACTCGTCCCAATCTTCGTCCAACGATTCCAACTACGAAGATGCAACCTACGAGAATTCCGACCAATCCGATGACGAGTTTTATGACAGCAGGACCAAATCGACCCCCGAAGCCAAATCCCATTCCTACAATTACGAACGATCGACTGAATCGCAGAATCCATATTCAGTTAAGGACGAGCCGATGGAGGAGACGCATCAAGCTGCAAGCATGGCAAGAGCCATGTACACGATGCAGTCCGGGCATGCTCCGCCCCCGTCGTCGTCGTTAAACCAAAACTTTTCCGCCTCCAACGCTCCACGGTCTTTGAAGAAGCTTCTTTCCAAGGTTGACTCTGACATGAGGGAGTTCGAAGACGATTATTTGTTCCACGAACAGGGTGGTGATGAGAGTAAAAACTTGAAAGTCGGTGACCATCTGCCCGCGCACCTTCAGCTTCAGCAGCGCGATGAGGGTCTTGTTTCGAGCCCTGAGAGGATCCAAATCAACAGCAACAGCAGAAATTCGGAAACCGATCGTCGTTACGATGAGCCCACCAGATTCAAGGTTTCGACGACTCCCGCGGCGCCATCCTTCGTGGAGAACGAATTAGAAACCGACAGGTGAGCGAGATGGCGAGCGGCGAGCGGCGAGCGGCTCGAGAAAAACAAAGTGACGCCCAACTAACCCCAAACTGCTGTACATTAATTTTTGTGCAGCTTCAAGAACTACAGCGACAACGAAAGTGATAGCGACGAGAATGACGAAGAGTTCTTGAGGAATGAATCGCTCAGCAGCAGCGTTGCGGCGAACGGAGACAATTTGAGCGTTGTTAACATGTTTGCTTTGGAAATTTTGCGGCAGAAAGAGCAGGAGAAAGATGTTGATGTGGATGGTGATGTGAGCTTAGAGAAGGAGCAGGAGCAGGAAAAGCCAGAAGTAAAACTGGAGGCAGTAGCCAAACCTGAAATTGAAATTGATGTGGTTGAGGAGGTTGTCGTGGAGGACTACGACAACGACGACAACAACGACAACAACGACGAAGATGACGATTACGGAGATGAATTTGACGACTACAACGATGAGTCGAACGATCAGTCCAATCCCACCCCCGTCGTCCTCGTCACATCCACCAACAACAGCTCAAGCTCCGACGACCAACCTCCCTCGGCCACGGAAACTTCCGCCTCCACCAACTCCTCCTCCAACGACAACTCGTCATCCTACGCCTCCTTCGAGGACATGACAATTGACGAAGAAGAGAAGCCGCCCCGCCTTTCTCCTTCGGAGCTTCAAGCGCAACTTCTCTCGGAGCTTGCACTTTCAGACATGCTCTCGGAGCAGCTAATAAACCTTTACGAGATGGAGAAGACGTACACCGTCGCTTCTGCCAACGCGGAGACTGCCAAGGTGACATCAGATTGGATGACCGAGCGACAGGAGACAACCGTTGCGGAGCAGCTGGCTGCCCAGCAGCACGCCTACGAATTGAGCCTGCATACTGCGGTTGAGCAAGTTCGGAAGCAAATGGAAGAGACCCGGGGAGGTGGTGGTGGTGTAGGTGTGCTGACGGAGAAAAATATCAACAAGCAGAACCGTCGTGTGGAGATGTCCAAAGCCGACAGCAACAACGAAAACGACATGGAAAACGACAAGGAAAACGACAAGGAAAATATTGAAAACGACTCGTACTCAATGGAATCCTTCGAAGGAGCGAGCAATTTCGAAACTGCCGACTCCTCGGGTGGTGGTGGGTCAGATAAATCCCTCACGTCCTTCTCCTCAGCTCACCAATCACAGGGTGGGGGTGGCCAAAACTGGACCCTGGCCCTGGCCAAGCAGCACAACCTCGCCGCGGTATCCTCCCAGCGCGAGGAGTCTAAAGTTCTCTCCATCAGGGAGTCCGCCGTCCGTGAAATTTGTCGGCGCGAGCTCCACGAACTCAAGGCGAACAGGGGGAAGCTGAGCGTGGAGAAGCTCCAGGTTGAGAAGAAGCGCGTTAAGCGCAACCGGGCCGCGGCCCTGGCGGACATTAACCGCGAGCGGTGGGCCGTTAAAGGGAAAATGTATAGGGAGGAGAACGTCTTTGAGAGGCTCTTTCCGGGGAGGATAGGGGGGGTGGGGGGAGGAAGAGGAGGAGCTTTGACCTCCGGGGACGACGAGGCTGATAAATACCTCGGGGACATACTGCAGCATAATTCGGCGGCAACAAAGGGTCAAGATGACAGCCTATCGGTCGCATCGTCAGGGGTGCTGTCGGCTGTGACCCGCAACCTCCGATCCGAAGCGGGCCTAATCACAGACAGCGACTCCCCGGAGGTAGTCAGCATGAAGGCGAAGCTCCTGTCGCTCCGGAAGCGCAAGCAGGCTGCCGAGGCGCTCCTCTCGAAGAAGCGGTCAGCGGAGATGAGGAGGAGCCTGCCGGAGAAACTCGAGGAGGAGGAGAGGCTTACGGAGATGATTGTTAGGGAGGCGTTGGAGTTCGGGAATACTGGGGGGGGGGGGAGCAGCAATAGCGTGGTTACGGGCGGAGGGGATGCGACCGCCGATGACTACCTGTCGGAGAGTTTCGAGTCGTTCGAAAACGACACAAACACAAACACAAACCCAAACACCAGAAGTAAAACCAGCCAAGGAATGCGCAGCAGCAGCAAGCAGCAGCGGGAGCAGCAGCGATCTTTTGCGGACAGTGTCGCCGAAGATGTTGATGGCGGTGGCGGTAATATCAAGAGCGCATTCAACGAGGGAGAGGTCGAGGAGGAGAACTACGATTCGTCGGGGGGGAGCTACGGTGAAGATGACGACGACGACGACGACGACGTGGTAGCGGAGGAAGTTGTCGAGAACATGACCGTCGATGCGTCAGAGGTTGAGGAACTCAACTTGAATTTAAATTTAAACCTGTCCGCTGAGGGTCGAGCGAGGAGGAGGAACTTTGCGGATTCGAGGACGAGTAGGGTTAGTGAGATTAGTGAGGCGCCGAGCTATGGGATGAGTAGCTTTGAGAGTTTGGCTGATGGGGAGGTGGAGGAGGAGGAGGAGGAGGATGGGGGGGGGGGGGGGGGGAGACG
>Ga0302116_1001402_pt1 | contig 14531 bp, 11 predicted proteins | sample AG5_SCM_MG_FD_203124 | JGI IMG/M metagenome (GOLD analysis project Ga0302116, IMG submission 203124) | Marine microbial communities from Western Arctic Ocean, Canada - AG5_SCM | ecosystem: Environmental > Aquatic > Marine > Oceanic | place: Canada: Western Arctic Ocean | collected 2017-10-01 | reverse complement strand
ATCTGGACGGGGAGGTGGGCAGGGGAGAGGAAGGAGAGGATCTCGGAGGTGACGTTGTAGCCGCCGTCGTGCACGCACTCGCCGAGTAGCCTCATGACTTTCTCGAGGGGTGAGGTGTTTTCGTTTGCCTCCAAAAACGACACAAATTCCCACTTGTAGACGATGTGGAGAATGAGATTTAGGATTGGCGTGAGGCAAGAGGGCACAAAGGTGAACTCTCGGCAGGGGGTGATTCTAACCGTGTGGTCGTCGTTGGCCGAAACAATGTAGTTGGAATCGGCCGTGATGGTGAGCTGGTTGGTGACGAATTCCTGCTCAAACGTGTGCTTGAGCTCGAAAGTCTCAGCATCCCAGATCGTCATCTCATTGTGGTAACCGGCACTCACAAGAATACGCCCGTTGGGGGAGTATGAGACGCTACTGACGATAGAGTGAGCCTGGTCGATGCTCTTCACCAAGCTTCCATCGGCAGGGTTCCAAAATTTGATGGATTTATCGCCACTTCCCGAGCAAAGGAATTTGCAGTCGGGAGAGAACGAGAGGGACGCGACGTCGTCGGTGTGGCCCTCCAACGTGTGCGCTAAGATGGCATTTCCCTCGTTGAAGCTGTAGAGGTTGATGGACGTGTCCCAGCTTCCAGTAGCCAGCTGCTTGCCGTCGGGGGAGAAAAACACTGCAAAAATAACATCCGTGTGATCCTCAAGCACTTGCACTCTAGCCCACTCGCCACCCTCCCCCGGCTCCGACCAAATCATCACCTTCCCATCTGTATCACCTGAAGCAAAGTAGGAGCCTGATGGAGAGACGGTGACGCACCAAACAGGACCATTGTGTCCCTCCAAGGTCTGCACCAACTCGAGGGAAGGGCTAAGTACCTTCAAGTTTCCACCATCACCACCAGGACCACCACAAGCCACAAGTGAGCCATTCGGAAGATAGCAAAGACCACGAACCGTTCCAGCAAAAGCATTGTCAGCTCGATGTTTTATTTCGCCATTCTTTGAATGGATAATGATTGTACCGTTGCTGCTTGATGCGACATACTCCGGTGATAAAGCTAAACATTTAGAATCACCAGAGTGGCCATACAGAGTAACGTTCAACATTATTATTTTTGAATGGTGTTTTCACAAACTTTTTCTATTTCCAAAAGCCCCCCCCTTCCTATATAAACCTCCTTTAATGTCTGTACCTGACTCCCACATATTCGACTTGGTCATGGCTCGCGAAGTGGTTCGATTTGCAAAGAATTACAAAGAGGCAGATCGAATTCGCATTGAGTTGAAAACCTTTGGTGTGATTGTTGATGACAAGGCTCGAACGGTCCGAATGTCGGACGGGCGTGTGCTCCCCCGGCCTGACGCGCCCGAGCGGGCAAATGAGCGGACAATGACACACGGTTCTGGGATCCCAAACCCTGCCCAGTTAGATCAGCAGGTTGACCAGATTATGGCAGCAGCAATGGGAGCTGGGCAGATCCCCCCCAATGGAGGAGGCTACATGAGTCCGGACTTTGTGAATGGAAATGGCTATCCTCCGCAACAGCAGGCGCCCCAGCAGTACGGCGGCTATCAGCAGCAGAGTCCACCCCCGCAGTTTGGTGGTTATCCTCCTCAGCAGCAGCAGCAGCAGCACCAGCAGCAGGCCAACGTCAATTCCGCCCTTATGGAGGAAAACAGGAAGCTCAAAGTATTGCTGGCCAACAATGCGATGCAACAGAAACAGCAACAGCAGCAACAGCAACAGCAACAAAAAACCGATGGCAATCTTCCCCGTAAAGTGAGCGAGCGAAGCGAGCGAGCCTTGATGAAGACGAGAATACTTGCGATGAATCAACACCCGCGAAATGGCTACAGAGAGAAACTCGCGATGAATCAACACCCGCGAAATGGCTACAGTCATAAAATGGCTACATCCACTACTAAACTATCCCATTCAATTCATTCAATTCGTTTGGCTCGCCTGGCTCGCTCGTGCTTCGCTAAAAATGCGCCTCGCTTCGCTCGGCGCAGCGTCAAAAAACCACCCCACAAGCCCCCCTCCCCCGAAAGTCCTACGACGAATTCATTGTTGCCTCCAAAACGAAATCGAGGGCGAAGAAGGTGGACTTCAAGTCGGGCTCCACTTTCGACTCCTCCACAACCCCCCCGACCATTTCGCAGAGTGTAATTAGCGAGTTCTCCACCCTCGTGAAGCACAGGCGCCACCTCCACAAGCACCCCGAGCTGGCGTACAAGGAGTTTGAGACTGCGAAGTTCATCGTCTCGTATCTCGAAACCCTCCCGAATGTTACAGATGTTTCAACTGGCATTGGGGGGCAAACCGGCGTCGTTGCGTACATTCACCCTGCGTCCCGGGCCGAGGACGACCCCACCACCCACGTTCCGGTGGTTGCGCTGAGGGCCGACATGGACGCGCTGCCGATAAGGGAGACGAGCGGGCAGCACGACTTTGCCTCGGAAAACGGCAATATGCACGCGTGCGGGCACGATTTGCACGTGAGCGCGTTGATGAGCACTGCGAAGGTGCGTCACGTGCGTCACGCGCGTCACGTGCGTCACGCACAACAAACACTCCAACCCCCCAACCCCCTCTAACCCCCAATTCAAATCAATTCGAAATCAATTCGAAATCAATTCAAATCATAGATCTTGTCCGACGACAACTCCGCATTGACCGTCTCGGTCAAGCTCATCTTTCAGCCCGCCGAGGAGGGCGAGAACGGCGCCCAGGCCATGATCGACGACGGGGTCCTAACCGACGTGGACGCTATCTACGGGATTCACGTGTGGTCCCCCGGGAACCTCGGCGAGGTGCTCGTGAGCCACGGCCCCGTCATGGCCGCGGTGGACCAGTTCGAAATCACCGTCAACGGCTCGGGGGGGCACGGCGCGATGCCCAACGGCACCGTCGACGCCATCGTGTCGGCAGCCAACCTCGTCACCAACCTGCAGTCCGTCGTGTCGCGCAACGTGCCCCCGACGGAGGCCGGGGTGGTGACCTGCGGGACGATCGAGGGCGGGGCCAACTGGAACATCATCGCTCCGACAGTCAAGCTGACGGGCACCACCCGATCCTTCACGAGTGAAACCCGCAGCCTGATCAAGGAAAGGGTCAAGACCATCTGCAGGTGCTGCGGGGAGATGAGCGGAGGGTCGGTGGACGTCAAGTTCGACGAAGGCCTGCCGGTCACCGACAACAAGTACGAGCACCACGTTGAAGTCGTCAAGGGCGTTGGGAGCAAAATGAACTGCCTAATTAAGAAGCAGCTCACAATGGGAGGGGAGGACTTCAGCCACTACTTGAACAACAAGCCGGGGTGCTTCTTCTTCGTTGGGGCCAAGCTGCCGGGGGACAGTAAGCCGCACCACAAAAGCAGGTGAGGGGGGGTGGTGGGCGAGCGGCGGGCGAGCGAAGCGAGCGAGCGGCGGGCGAGCGGTGAGCGAAGCGAGCGGGTGAGCGAAGCGAGCGGGTGAGCGAAGCGAGCGGGTGAGCGAAGCGAGCGGGTGAGCGAAGCGAACGGGCACAACTAACCCACTACTATCTACTATACGCAATCAATCGGCGCGCAGCTTCGACGTTGACGAGCGAGCGATGCTGGTGCAATGCCAGATGCTGGTGAATATTGTATCAATGGGTGTTGGTTGCATTAAAAAGGGGGAGGAATCTAAATAAAAATTTAACAAGGAAACTTCATGTCAATGAATTCATTAATGTATCAACGTATTCGAATTTCCATAGGGAATGATCGGGTTGTGCACTTGTGACATCAAAATGTCATCAAATTATTTTTTATCAAAGCTCGTGCAATTGACCTGCAGGATGCTATCTAAAAAATCACAGCTAGTCACACAAATCTCCCTCCGCACATTGTGAGCATCAAATGATGGTGTTCAACCTCTCGAACATTTCCCCAACAAAAATATCTTTCCTCATGATCTTGGTAGTCCGCATCACCGTCGTGTCCCTCAGACACCCACACCTACGGGACGTGCACACTCGTAGGAATGTACAAGATGACTCGCCGAGGTCCCAACCCTCGAACCGCAAAGTTGACCTGTCCACACTTGGGAAACCGGAGGAGAGAAAAATATTGATTGATTTCTGGACCTCCACCAATGGGGAGTGGTGGACTGACAACACAACAAACAACTGGACAGTCGGGGATCATTGCACAAACAACTGGATGGGGGTTACGTGCAGCGGGGGGGAGGTGGTGACGATTGACATTGTTGATAACAATCAAACGGGTGAATTGAGTGAGTCGCTGGGGGGGTTGGTCGCGCTGTATAGGCTGAATTTGAGAACTGGTGGGATCGGTGGGGAGCTGCCAGCGTCCCTTGTCAACCTGGTCAACCTCACGTATCTTACGATTGCGGATCACAGTATCAGCGGTCCGCTCCCAGCTTCGTTTGACTCTTTCGCGAAGCTTGAAGTACTGCAGCTTGTTAACATGAATCTCACTGGAAAGATTCCGGCGCTCAACAATGTGAATGAACTGCATCAGCTCTTCCTCTACAACAACGCGCTCACCGGCCCAATCCCCAGCTTAGATCAAGTTCCAAAGCTTGTAAAACTGGATTTGGATTGCAATAATTTGAATGGCACCATCCCCTCGCTCCAGAAAGTGGCAGAACTGAATTGGCTCGGCCTCTACAACAACACGCTCACCGGCCCAATCCCCAGCCTGGATAAAGTTCCCAAGCTTGAACGCCTTTATTTGAATAGCAATCATTTGAATGGCACCATCCCCTCGCTCAATTTGCCAAACCTATCTGATCTCGCCCTCTTCGACAACCAGCTCATCGGCCCAATCCCTAGCCTAGATCGAGTTCCCAAGCTTATAGAACTATATTTGAATAGGAATAATTTGAATGGCACCATCCCCTCGCTCCACAATATGCCAAAATTAATGCGGCTCGACCTATCCGACAACCAGCTCACCGGCCGAATTCCCAGCCTAGATCTAGTTCCCGAGCTTGAAGAACTATATTTTAATGGCAATAATTTGAATGGCACCATCCCCTCGCTTCACAATGTGCCAATACTGACTTTGCTCTCCGTCGGTCGGCGACAATAATCTATCGGGCGAAATCCCCTCTCTCGAGAATAATACCAAAATCGTGGAACTGAGTTTGGGCAATAATAGCCTTTCAGGACACTTACCATCACTCTCCGACCTACCAAAACTGGCAGAATTCTGCATCAACGACAACAACTTTTCAGGCCCTCTCCCATCAAACTTCTCCAAACATCCCCAACTCACCATCTTCATCGCCCACAACAACAATTTTGACGGTGAGCTTTCGAGCACCATCTTTGACCTCCAAAAACTCGAGACGGTCATCTTTTCAGGAAACGAAAAACTCTCCGGCTCACTTCCATCAATCCTAGATTCTCCCGCCCTCACCTCCTTCGTCATGGAAGGCTGCAACTTGAGCGGCAAACTTCCCCAAACCATTAAGTCCAACCTGAACTTCCTATACCTGGCCGGGAACAACCTAAAATCAACTATCCCCGCCCTCCCCCCCTCAATCCGAAATGTTTCCCTTGCCAACAATCTCCTTTACGGCAAAATCGATGACGCATTCTTTGAACATTTGCTCGATTTAGAGGTTTTCGACATTCGAAACAACAACATCGGGGGCACCATGCCAACCTCGCTATCTCAGCTCAACCACCTGGAGGAGCTGAGACTCGACCTGAACAAACTGTCGGGGGCGCTACCCGATGACATCACAGAGTGGCCGATCTATAAGAAACTAAACTCGACCACCTCAATTCTCTTTGGGAATGTCTGGACGTGTCCGGTGAGCGATGAAGTGCGTGAGCACTCCCACGACGACGACCACAACGTGTATGCGTGTGGTGACTCGATTTTCGTGTCGGCGATAGCAGTGTTTGCAGGTGAGCGAGCGAATGAGCGGAAATGGCTGCATCCACCCACTTCCACTACTAAAAAAAATTATAATATTTCGTTTGGTTCGCTCGGCGCAGCGTGCCTCGCGCTCTACTTCGTGGCGACGTATTTTGGCCCGTTCGGGAATATGTGGGTAATCGCGAATTCCTTCAGGCGAGAAACACGTTACACGAAGATCAGCGATGGCCACGCGTTATGCAACGTCGTACACTCTTCGCTCGATTTGGCAAAAGTGCTTGTTTTGACTGCTTTTGCCCTCTCGATCGGATACTGGAACGCCCCCTCCGACTACGACGTGGTGCCCTTGTTCTACAGGTGAGTGTGTGTGTGAGAACGAACGGCACAAACCAAACCAAACCAACACAACTTACCCCCTTCACCAGATTGTCCATGGCGATGAAGAACGATGGAAACAAGAACGTTATTCCCATTTTGACAATCAGCATAATAGCAATTATGTTGATTTATTTCATGTGGTGGGGCTGGAAGCAAGTGGTTTTGCACGAGAAACGAGATGAGAGGAACGAGACGGGGGAATACCAAAAGAAGAAGAAGTCCATTCGTGATTACGTCAACCTGTTCTTCCTCTTCCTGTACACCGTTTTCATCATGTTCGTGGTCGATTTCGTTTTCGTATTCTTCATCGAAGAAAGTGAGACCGTTTCGCGCACGATGAAAACAATCGGGGTTGTGGTGGTGGCCCAGGTGAAGTCCACACTGCTGCAGGAACGGTGGATTGCGGAGACAGGAGCGAACCTACTAAAACCAACCCACCGTTTCAACTTCCTCGTGTTCACGATGAGCATGGTGGTGATATTGAATTCGGTGGTGGTTCCGGCGATGTTGGTGCTGCTTCTCAACAAGCAGTGCTTCGGGGAGTACCAGTTCCCGCTCATTGGGAGCCTGAAAGAGGTAAAGCCCCACGTGGTGGAGGTGGTGTATCGGCATTGTACTGTCGAATACCAAGGCTTCCTTACTTGCCCCAACCCAAATTACCCCGACAACGGCTACACAACAGTGTACCAACACACCGTCTTTGAGTACCCTTGGAGACTGTCCGACCAGTGCTTCTCCGCAGTTCTCCAAACCTACTCCCCCGTGGTCATCCTGAGCCTGGTCTTCAGCGACATTTTGCAGCCCGCCTGTTGGTGGTTGGCAACTGACCACTCCAGCCGTGCCGCCAAGGTGAGCGAGCGAAGCACACACTGCGCGAGCCATGAAAATCAAACTAACAAATTCGTAATTGTTTGGCTCGCTCGCTCGGCGCAGCTGCAGCTCCTGACCTTTGGCGTGTTTGTGACGGCCGCTCTCCCATTGATCAGCTCCAACTATGGCGACAGGTTCGACACCTACAGCATCGGAGAGCGGTGGTTCATGTGCCTGATGATATCTGCCCCGATAATCGTTTTCGGCGGGTTGTTGAAAAGGTTGGGGAAAAGGAGGCAGGCCGGCGAGTTTGACGACGTCCGCATGGGTCCAATTGGGAGATTCTTCCTGCGGAGAGAGTCTCTAGATGGCGACGAAGAGGTGAAGGAGGAGGAGGAGCACACCCCAACCTCGAGCTTCTACCTGCCCAACCTCGACTTTTGCCTGGACATTTTTGGGTACAACTTTGACGAGGAAATGCTTCTCAACGGGAAAGAGAGCGGGGGACATTGGCCGCTGTACGAACATGCGTCGGGGAGAGTGGCGGGGATCGGCACGTATGTGATGGACCTGGTGTTCAAGGAGAAGGAGAAGGCAAACGACGAGGGGTGGATTGTGACGGACGAGGCGGGCGAAGAAGAGCAGGTTGAGGGCGACGAGCTAAATGACGTGAGCAACATCCAGGAAGAGCTAGAAGAACCACTTGTCAAGAAGAAACACATGCACAACTCCTTCGCTCATCACCTAAAAACTGCGGCTCTTGTTGCGTTGTATGGAGGGCTGGGGCCGATGGTGGAGATCGCGCACGTGAGCAGCGGCCGCGACCTTGCAAAGGTGTACGCCGAGCTGACGAAGACGCTCGCCATCGCACTGACCTTCGGGCTAGCTTCTCCGGTCATTTGCTTTGTGGCGTGCATTGGAATTTGCTGCCGGGCGCACACGCTCAGGTACCTGGTCATGAAGTGGGACAAGCGGGTGGCGAGCGGCGAGGTAGAGGAGAAAATGACCGAGGGCCAGTCCCTGCCGTGGAGCTGCGTCAAGTTCATCCTCGGGTCGACAATGGTTTTCTTTACAGCGGCATCAATATTATCTGGAACTCCTGGTATTGGAGAACGTGGTGGGGTTGATGCGGCAACCATTGTCACGCTAGCGACGTGCTTGGGCGCGTTGCTGGTGACTATAGGTTGCCTCAAGACTGAAAAGGTGGAGTTGGAGCAGGACGAAGAGCTGCGGGTACCGTTAATATAGAAATTCGTATGATTTCCAAAATTCCAAAATTTAATCCCCTAATTATAACCCTTCCTTCCCTCTCTTCCCTCCCCTCCCTTCAGTCGCCGTAAATGTCTTTAATAAGTCTTCTTGCTGACCGAAGCATAGGCTTTCAACCGAGTGGCATTGATGCGGATGAAACCCTGCGAGTCCGCGGGGTTGTAATCCATGAAATCTCCAGCCCCCTCAATGTCCATACTAGCAAGATCGGCCGAATACAAGCTTTTCTCACTTTCGCGCCCGGTGATGGTGACGTTGCCCTTGTAGAGCTCCACCTCGACGGCCCCGTCAACGTGCTTCTGGGCAAGATCGATGGATCCCATAATCAGCTCCATTTCGGGTGCAAACCAGAATCCGTTGTAGCACAAGCGGGAGAATTCCGGTGCAAAGTAGCTCTCGCTGCGCATTTCATTATAATTGAGTTAGTCCTTCGCTCCTATCACTCCCTCAACTCAACTAAACTCAACTCAACTCAACTCAACCCAACTCACTCACTCACCTAATACGCTTCACCTCACGGTCCATCACCAAACCCTCAAGGTCGAGGTGAGCATCGCGGAGAAGAGTTCCTCCGGGGGTTTCGTACACGCCGCGTGACTTAATTCCGACAAACCTGTTCTCAACAATGTCAATCCTCCCGATCGCATTTCTCCCGGCAACCTCGTTGGCGAACAAAAACAGCTCCAAGGGATCTGTCTTGCTAACACCGTCGGCCAGCGTGGTCATCTTCACGGGAATTCCACTCTTGAACTCGATCCTTACCTTCTCGGCTTTGTCGGGCGCATTCTGGGGACTCACGCTCATCTTGAACATGCTCTCCTCGGGGCTCACCATGGCATCCTCGAGCATGCCAGATTCGTAGCTCGTGTGGTACAAGTTCTCGTCAACCGAGTAGTTGGCCTTGGGCTTGGCGTCGACGGGGATGTTGTGCTTGGTGCAGTAAGCGAGGAGGTCCTTCCTTCCTTTGAACTGCTCGATGAACTCCGCATCGCGCCAAGGGGCGATGGTGGTGATCTTCGGGTCGAGGGCCTGGGCGCACATCTCGAAGCGAACCTGGTCGTTTCCCTTGCCAGTCGCGCCGTGTGCAACAAACTCCGCGCCAAACTCGTTGGCAATGCGGACCTGCTCAAGGGAAATGCAAGGCCTCGCAACGGAAGTGCCCAGCAAGTACCTGCCCTCGTACAGAGCTCCAGCCTTGATCGCGGGGAACACGTAATTTTCGACAAAATCCTTTCGCAGGTCGGTGCAAATGCAGTCAATAGCTCCGCACGAAATTGCCTTGGCTTTCACGGCAGAAAAGTCTTCGTCCTGCTGCCCAACGTTTGCGCAGAAGCAGATAACATCGTAGCCCTTCTCGCACAGCCACTTCAGGATAACCGATGTATCGAGACCACCCGAATATGCAAGCACACACTTAGGTTTTGAGCTCATGCTATGTTGTGTGTGGTTGTGGTGATTGTGGTTGATTTTGATCGACACATGCGGAATTGGTTCAAAGTTAGTTTTGTTTTCCATGGGCGCGCGAAAACGCTATTTTTGCAGTCTGGAGAATGTCAGCTTACGTTTGAGATATCTGGGGGAAGAGAAGAGATTCTTTAATATTTATCTCAAAAAATATATATACTTTGCCATCTTGTCACTCCAGGTTAACACTCGTATAATATAATATATAAGTACCATGGACAAGGCACTACGCAACAACAGTGTGTCCATTTCTGCTCCCATCTCAATCTCCGCCCCCCCTCAACCTATAACCACACCGAAGCTGTCAAATCGGACAGTGGCAGCCCAGCACCACCAGCAGCAGCAGCAGGCGTCCCACAAAATTTCAGACTTAGATTCCCAGACCCAAGCCGACCTTCACCTTACATCAAACACATCATATAGATCTCACCATCTAGATTCAGACACCGACTCTGATGCTTCTGGCTCCTCTCAGTCTCAGTCTCAGTCCCTCCACCCCCACAACTACGGCGGCATTGGCGGCTCCCTTTCCCGTCCCCACTTCCAGCCAACCCACAACAATTTAAATTTGAATGCGACGCAGAACATAACCATGGCAAAGTCCATGCCGGCCCCCCGAGCCCCGTTCCTGCGTTCCCGGCAGGACCAGATGGCCCGGCTCCGAAATATGCCCTCCTTCGCACTGCCCGATTCTGCCCCTCCCTCCTCCTCCCCTCCCATGTCTTCGTCCTTGTTGAGTGGGCACAACTTCCACAACTTCCGGGACCACAGTCACGGGTCACCTTCCCACAACCAGAGAGACAGAGACGGAGACAGAGACAGAGACAGTAACCCCCACCTGCTTGGCATCAAGACGCCGGCGGAGGACAAGGAGAGCTCGGAGCTCTTTCCGCACAGTTTGCCCACCTACATGCACAACGATCGTGCTCGGGTGGACTGGAGGTGGGCCGAGAAGACCAGGGAGACGAGGAATAATTCGAAGGAGGTTGTGGACAAATTTGCCGTGAATGATGAGGATGGTGGTGGTGGTGGTGGTGGTGGTGGTGGTGGTGGTGATAATTGTGATGACAATAACGATGCTGATGACTTTGACACAATACGGAGAGCCCAGAGCGACGAGAATAAATTCGAGTCGCCCTCTCAGTTACCTTCGTCGCCCACATCACCAACCACTTTACCACCAACACCTACACCTACAGCAGCAACAGCAACAACAATAACTACTACAACACCCACATCACAGCAAATACCCCTACCGCCACCGGCGGCCGAGTCTCCAGGCCGTAAATCAGTCGACAATCTATCCACATCAATAACAGCCTTCGACCTGCTATCCTCGTCCCGGTCCAACGGCATGTCAATGTCCTTAAATCTCGACGAGGAGGACATCGAGAGCATATCTCAGAGCGTTCAGAGCGTGTCTTTGGCAATGCAGTCGGCGATCGAGGTCACCGGAGTCAAGACGCTGGGCGAGGAAGAATTTATGAACAAGCAGAAAGAATTGACGGAAAGGGGGCCACCGGCATCGCGGGTAATTGAAGATGATGTGAGAAGGGAAGACGACAGGGAGGATGATCTTGGCACGTTTGAGTTGGATTTTTAATTGAAATGGAATTATAAATAATAAACTCGAAAAATTCCTAAATTTCAACCCAAGTTTCTGACAATGTCAGAAGTGTCACCAGTATCATCGCCGTCGTTATCGCCGTCGCCATAAAATTTGAGAACTTTCACCTTCCCCTGAGTCGTTCCAAGGACCAAACCACCACCAGGCCGAGGATGAAACCGTACGATGTTCACATCGTCGTCGATACTATTTATTATCCGCAGGCATCCAAACTCGAACAAGGCCTCGGCCTCACTCGCTGTTGTATCGCTCATTGTAGTATCGTCCACTGGAATTTGACCGTAAATCCGCACGATTTGATGGTTAAATGATTCCCCATGCCCGTTCCAAGCTACCCCAGATTCGGTTAATCTAACACCAAACCCCAAAACGATGAATTTTCCCGTCGGGCTGAACTTGCAACACGTGATCCCTGTCGTGTGCGTGTTCAACCGGTACGACATGACTACTTTCGCCGTCCTTCCTTTCCAGTCGGTGGGTGGCAGACTGATCATTATCAGGCAGCTCTGATCTGTTGGAGGATTTATTGTTGTTGTTGTTGTTGTTGTTGTTGTTGTGGCGATTGTTGTGGCGATTGTTGGAGGCAAGGTGAGCAATTCGTCAGTATCTTCGTCCATGCTAGGCATCTCAACACCCTTGTCGATCTTCTTAACCGCAATCAGAACCATTTCTCCTCCCTCCCCCATTCTCATGTCCAGCCCTCCATCGTTGTACAAAAGCACGTTCTCGAGCAGCATCTTTGGCGAGTGAAGCACCCTCGGCTTGCTGCTGGTGCTGGTGCTGGTGCTGTTGCTGGTGCTGGCCAGACTCTCTCGCAAGCCGCCGTGGTCGAACTCGTACAGCATCAGGTCGAACCGTTTGCCGCCGCGGAACTGACCCACGACAAGCCGGCCAGTTGTGCTGCTTCTGCTGCTGCTGCTGCTGTCGTGTGATGACTCCGGTACGAATTCTACGCATCTTATTGTCTTGCTTAGTTCAATGTGAATCCCATTCCCCTTGGTGTAGTCCCAGAAGCAAATATATTTGTCAGTCGCAAATGCCAAGCAGCTCGTGTCCTCGTAATTCTCATCGTTTTTCTTCTTCTCCGTCATTTTTTCGCTCGAGTCACTTTTGCTGATGATGTCGCTGTCACTGTCACTGTCACTGTCGCTGCTGCTCTCCTCCTCCCCGCTGCTGCTGTATTCGCTATCCCCCTTGAACTTGACCCTCCTTCTACACCTACCCCCGGGCCAAAAACTAACTGATATTATCGACGAGTAGCTCGACCGGTGAATGTACAAAACCTTCTCCTCCCGCCAGTTCCAAATTCGCACCTCCTTCCCTAAGCAACCGGAGGCAACAATTGAAGAATCGGAAGGGTGAAACTCCACGGCCCAAGGTGTTCGAGGGTGGCCGACTAGCGTTCGGAGGAGCTTGTAGCCATTGTTGGAGTGGGACGACGACGACGACGACGACGACGATGACTGGTGATTTGAAATTCCGCACGTATCGTGGATCTTGACGGTGTGGTCCCCGTGGGTAGTCGCCAAAAGGATCGTCCCAGTGATGGTGTCGACACATTTAGAAAAGGCCAAGGCTATAGTTGACTTCACCGGGCCCAAATTTATTGATAATGAGGGTGGGGGGGAGAGGGAGCAGGTCGTGCTGATTGACGAGCGGTGGGGAGGGAGGGTCGACAATGTGTCAAGGTGGGATTTCAAGTTGGAGAGAATAGAAGTTCGTGCATGAAGGGAAGGAGAAATTGCGAGGTTTAGGAGGTGGGATTCGATATTGGGGGGGGGCATGGGTTGGAGATATATTTTGGGGTTTTGGGGACGACGACACCGGGCGACACCCAAATATATCACGATCTTAATTTCTCCAAATCAAACACATTATTACTCTATCATGGCGTCCAAGTCCAAATATCAGCGTCCCGCTCTGCGCCAACAATCTCCCAACGCCACCATTTCCCTGTCTCCGTCTCCAGCCTCGAACAACTCCAAGCAGCAAGCACTAGAAACGATGACAAATTTGATGGCAGCTTATGACATAGTCCCCCCTGCCAATTCCGCCAATAAAGCCACTCCACCCCCTCCTCCTCCTCCTCCTCCCTCGTCGATCCTCCGCCAACCCAAGTACACCCACGCCGCCCCCCTCCACCACCAATCTCCCAATTCCTTCCTCTTAGACAAAATCTCAAAGGACCTCGAGCGAAATCGCTGGTCAGACCCGCACAAAATTGACCTTCAGGCCCCCTCCCACACCTCCAACCTCACAAAGCAGAGTGTAATGAAATCGTCAGTTGTAGAGCGTTCTCCGTCTTCAATTTCCCCCGCTTCTCTTCCACTTCAACTTCCAGCTCCAATTCCAGCGGCAACCAATGGGAAGATTTCGTTTCAGTCCGGCTTTGAGATTGATGTGTACGCTCAAGACCAGTTACAAGAGGGCCAGCTCCCAGCTCCCACCACCGCACCTTCCAGTAGGGGCGTGTCCCTCGCTGAGGCGATTAGAGAAGGGTACAAATCCGGCCAGGCAAATTCCGACGATGATTCAGAAACAGACTCGGTTGAGGAGCAGCAGCCGAAGATTCACGATTTGGGCGACGACGGCGATAATTTTTACGATGAGGAGATCAACAACCAGGCCAACGTGGCCAAGTTTGGCCACAGCATTTGGGACGACGACGATAACGACACTATTTCCTCTTCTGATGGAGAGGAGGAAGATGAAGAGGAAGAGGAAGAGGAAGAGGCAAAGAAATTCAACAACTTTGGAAAAACTAAGCTCCCTCCCCCGACTCTGCCTCCCTCCGTTCCCATCCTCATCCTTGTTCTCGACGCCCTCACTTCCCTGGTCACCCCCGGATCCGGCTTCTGGTTCATGAACAAGCTCGAGAACCTATCATCGCCAAACGTCGCATCAAAAACAACCTCCTCCAACGACACGGATTTGAAACACGCCCGGCTCAAGGGCGTGTTCGGCCTGGTTGATCTCCACATGAACAAGCTGGACACTGTGATATTTTCGACGTTTACGAAAACCGACAGAGCGAAAATTAGAGAATGCGTCATGGGGCTGTTTGGCGAGTTCAAGTTTGAGGGGAGCGTGCCAAAGTTGGAGGGG
>Ga0302116_1001401_pt1 | contig 14535 bp, 15 predicted proteins | sample AG5_SCM_MG_FD_203124 | JGI IMG/M metagenome (GOLD analysis project Ga0302116, IMG submission 203124) | Marine microbial communities from Western Arctic Ocean, Canada - AG5_SCM | ecosystem: Environmental > Aquatic > Marine > Oceanic | place: Canada: Western Arctic Ocean | collected 2017-10-01 | reverse complement strand
ACGAACTGATTGTTTTTAGGGCTTGAGGGTGATTCATCTGACTATAGCTTTGAGGTGCGACAGTTTCCATTGAATTTAACTTAAGGGATGCGGAGATCTATGAGGTTCTCAAAATCGTTGGGGTTGCCTATCTGAAATTTTGCTTCAAAATTGTATGATAAGACTCTCTCCACCCCCAAAATTTGAAATTGAACGCATCCCTAAGTTTTGCCCCTTCCCTTGATTTCAACATTCGTCGACCACAAAAATGTCGACACCAAAAATGATTTCTGGTGTCCTCTCTGGGCATTCCTGTCCTCTCAGGTTTGTGGCCTTGGCGAATGACAGCAGGTATGTGGCATCGGGTGGTGATGACGGGTCAATCATTGTCCACTCGACCAGCTCCAACAAGGTAGAATATCGAGCTGATAATGTTTTTGCTGAAAGGGTCATTGGTCTTTGCTATCTTCCCAATGGCTCGGGACTTGTAGCTTGTGGCTATGGTGGTGATGTGGGTAATGGCTTGAAGGTACTCAGCCCTTCCCTCGAGTTGGTCCAGACCTTGGAGGGACACGATGGTCCTGTTAATTGCGTCACCTTCTCTCCATCAGGCTCCCACCTTGCTTCTGGTGGAAGTGATGAGGAGGTGATTATTTGGTCGGAGCCGGGGGAGGGTGGCGAGTGGGCGAGAGTGCAAGTGCTTGATGATCACACGCTTGATATTCTTGCAGTGTGCTTCTCCCCCGACGGCAAGCAGCTGGCTACTGGAAGTTGGGACAAGCTCATCAACCTCTACAGCTTCAACGAGGGAAGTGCCATCTTAGCGCACACGTTGGAGGGCCACACCAGCCTCGTCGTGTCCCTCTCGTTCTCTCCCGACTGCAAACTCCTTTGCTCGGGAAGTTACGATAAATCCATCAAATTTTGGAACCCTGCCGATGGAAGCTTGGTGAAGAGCATCGACCAGGCTCACACCTCTATCGTCTTTAGCGTCTCATACTCTCCCAACGGGCGTATTCTTGTGAGTGCCGGTTTCGACAACACGATGAAGATCTGGGATGCTGAGACTTTCGAGCTCAAGCACACGTTCGAGCAGGAATTCAACACCAGGCAGCTTACCATTACGGCCGATTCCAACTTCATTGTTTCGGCCAACAAAAACAACACGGTTAGAATCACCCCCTGCCGAGAGTACACCCGCACAGCCCTCACCCCCATTCTAAACCTGATTCTCCACATCGTCTACAAGTGGGAATTTGTGTCTTTTTTGGAGCAAAACGAAAACACCTCAACCCTCGAGGAGGTTATGAAAAACCTTGGCGAACTGGTGCACAACGGCGGCTACAACGTCACCTCCGAGATCTTGTCCTTCCTTTCCCCGGCCCACCTCCCCGTCCAAATCACCCCGACACGATGGCGTTCTGACCGCGATAAAATTAAAGACCTGGAGGCAAACGTAAAGAAATTGGAGCATGAGATTGACACACTGAAGGAAACGGTAGCACAACTCGTCGCTCCCTTGTGATTTGGTTTGATGTGAATTTGGTCACCTCCCTCTCTCCATTGGAAGCGCGATCCAGAAAGTTTGATCTTGTTCATGCGAGCTAGAATTGCGCGTTGGCAGGAGGAGAAAGCTGCAGCAGCAGCAGCAAGTGCTGTGGAGGTTGCGTCGTTTTGAAAAAGAATGCCGAGTAAAGTAAAATCCTGTAAAAATTCTGTCACTCCAATACCATAATTTATTCCCCATTTCTTTCAGGACTGTTGACATTGCACCCCTTTCTGATCACCACCGTCGTCGCTATCCTCGTCGTATGCACTGCTGCCCCCCAAGCCCGCCTTCAACTTTCCGAAGCTCTTTACATCCGCAACCTCCATGTGCACGACCTCCACGTTCTCGTCCTCTTCGTCGCAATCGACCTCAGCGGCCGGGTTGGGGAGCGTTTTCCTCAGTGTGTTCATCGCAGCCTCGCTCAGTTCGTTGTCTTTCGGGAACTGAACGGTGAAGAGGATGTAAAGCTTTCCCTTCTGGAATTGGCTGCCGTGGGTTGGCATGCCCTCGTCGACGATGCACTTGACAAAAGGCTGTCCTCCAGGCCCTTCGGCCCTGATGACCTCTCCCGGTGTTGATTTGATCAGCAGCTGCCTCCCGTCCAAGTGATTCACCACCCAGCTGAACCCGCACAGAGCCTCATTCAAGCTGACGGTCTTGGTGATGAGCAAGTCCCCCCCCTTCCTCTTGAATGTAGCGTGCTCCTTCTCCTGAACGACAAACACAATGTTTCCCGGCTCCATGTTGGGTTTTTCGTCCGCAAGCCCGTTGAAGGTAATTTTTTGTTGGTGTTTCATTCCCTTCTCGATATTGACTTCTAGGACCTGTGTGGGGTTGGGGGGGGTGGTGGTTAGTCGTGTTGTGCCCTGTAAAAAAACCCAAACTTTCCCCCAACTTAAATACAATATCTACTCACCTTTCGCTCCTTCTTAGTCTGACAGGCGTAGCCCTGACCCCCACACGAACCACACCTGCGCTGAATTTGCTGGACCATGCCCAAGGCAATCTGCCTGAGTTCCATCACGACTCCCTGCCCATCGCACTCCTTGCACTGAGACGGCTTTCCGACGATCACCTGTGGATGGGATGGACTGGGTTAGATGTGATATTTTTGTTGTGGCTCGCTTCCTCACCCCCCCCTCTCACCTGGCGGTGGACGGCAAGCTTGACAGTCTTCCCATTATACAGATCCTCCAAGGACACCTTCAAAGGGTGCTGAACGTCCTCTCCCTTCTTGGGACCCTGCTGGCGCTGGGAGCCGCGCCTTCCTCCACCGAAAAACATGCTGAACAAATCCTCCCCACCACCCCCACCGCCACCCTCCTCGCTAACACCCTCCAAACCATACTTGTCGTATTTCACACGTTTGTCCGGATCGGACAGAATTTCATAGGCGGCAGATACCTCCTTAAACTTGTGCTCGTCGCCGCCCTTGTCGGGGTGGTGCTTGATGGCCATTTTCCGGTACGACTTCTTGATCTCAGCCGCAGTTGCGTCTTTTTTAATGTCGAGTGTCTCGTACAACTTGGTGGTGTCCACAGGCTCCTTGGAGCGACGGCCACCACCACCACCGTGGCCACCGCCGTGGCCGCCAAATTGCTCGAAGGGGTCTCCACCAAAGAACATTTATATATTTTATTTATATAGCTAATTAAAATGGGGAATTGAATGGGTTAGTGGGAATGTATGGCAATCTCTTGGCAATCTTGAATGAATTTTAAAGTCGAGGACGAAAGGATTTGGACTTCAAAATTTGAGGAGAGCGAGCTACAATGGTAAACTTTCGTTGGTCTTTCTCCCCTACCTTGTGAGTGAACCGTTATGGGAGCTAAAAACTATTTTAATGATTGGCCAAAATTAAAAATCAAAACCCAAATCACAAAAAGAAACATTTTCTAAATAATAGAGTGAATTATCAAGGCAGGATCATAGAGACACATTTAAATCAACAATTCCAGCCCCAATTAATCCGTAGGCCAAAGCCTGCTCCCCCTCAACACAGCACGTCGCCAAACTAAATAATCAAATTTTGAGAACTCAGGTTTAGACAAGAAATTAAGCCCGAAGCATTAACCCAAAATAAAATGGGTGCCACGGGATCTTCCCAAAGCAGCAGCAGCAGCAGCGGCGGCGGCGGGTCTTACCCAGGGGCAAATGCCACCACGCAACAACGGCAATCCCAACCCGCCCCCCGCCCTAGTCAACCCTCCCTTCCTCCAACCCAACAGCCCCAGCGTCAGGCAAACTCCCTCCAAGGAATCGGCACCCGTCAGAACCGCACCCCCGGAGCCTTCTCCGTCTCCGGTCCCGCCCAGTACCAAGTAACGATCCCCCCGGGTGTCCGCCCCGGACAAACTTTCCAAGTGAGCATTAACCAGCAAAGGGTCCTTGTTAGGTGTCCGGAGACGATGCGGCCGGGGCAGGAGCTTAGAATTACGCTGCCGAGGAATGGGAGCGGCGCGGGGGGGGGGGGAGCGGGTGCGGGCGAGAACGCAACGGCGGGGAACCCGAATTCTCCGGGGCAGCAGGCATACACAGTCACGATTCCTCAGGGGGTGAGGGGTGGCCAGCAGGTGAGTTTTAATATTTTGTTCCGTTTCCGTTTCCGTTTCCGTTTCTGTTTCTGTTTCTGTTTCTGTTTCCATTGGGTTCATTCCGATTGTTTGTTTCCATTTCCATTTCCATTTCCATTTCCATTTCCATTTCCATTCATTCCGTTCATTCCACACTTGTGGTCACTTGTGGTGGTCACTTGTGGTGGTCACTTGTGGTGGTCACTTGTACATAATGTGACATAATGTCACTTTTGCTTTTTCTTTCTAACACACCTCCAACCCAGTTCCGAGTGACTGTAAACGGCCAAAACCTCTTCGTAACCTGCCCCCCCAACGCCCGCCCCGGCTCCGACGTCCGAATCTTCCCCCCCGAGCCCCCGGCCCAACAATCCCAGATGTACGAGGTGGTCGTCCCCGCCGGTGTCCGCTCCGGACAGCCCTTCGCGCTCGTTGCGAACGGGCAGCGAGTGCTCGTTACTTGCCCGCCGAACGCGGGGCCGGGGCAGAAGATTAGGTTTTTGCTGCCAACGAGCCTGGGGAAGGATCAGATTGACAGTGTTAAGCTCAAGTACGATAAGGAGGGGTGGAGTAGGTGCTTGGGGACGGATCTTAAGTTTCACTGGTTTAGGAACGAGACTGAGGAGGGGGAGGAGGGCAAGGAGGAGGGCAAGGAGAAGGAGGAGGGCAAGGAGAAGGAGGAGGGCAAGACTGACTCAACCTCAAGCTTCAACGTAAAAACAACTTCCTACGTTCGGAAGCTGACCTACGACAGCTCGTCCAACGTTTCCGACCTGGTGCTCGTCCCCGCGACCGAGGCTGTCTCCGAAACGTCCTGCAGGGGCCGGGACGGCAAGAACCTCGTCACCTACCAGGAGCTCGCGGCGCAAACGTCCAAGCCCTTCTCGGAGAAGGTCAAGTGGTTCCAGAAGAAGTGCCTGGACCTGAGGACGCCGTGGGAGGACGACCACACGTTTATATTTATCAGGAGGACGCACCTTATGGACGACGCGGTTAAGGCGTTTATGATGATGGACCCGGAGAAGATGCAGAATATGCTCAGGTTTGAGTTTATTGGGGAGCCGGGGATTGATGCTGGGGGGGTGGCGAGGGAGTTTTTTCAGTTGACGAGTGAGCAGGTGAGTTGGAGTGAGAGTGGGAGTGTGAGTGTGGGAGTGTGAGTGTGGGAGTGTGAGTGTGGGAGTGTGAGTGTGAGTGTAGTGAGTGAGTGATTGTCACAAATCAAGTGCACTTACAACCAACAACACCACCAACAACAACAACACCAACAACAACACCAACAACAACATACAACACACAACACACAACACACAACACAGGTGTTCCACCCAGACTTCGGACTGTGGCAGTACAGCGCGGTGAACCAAATGTGCATGCAAATCAACGCGGCCTCGGGCATGGCCCTCGAGGACCACCTGGTCTACTTTCGGTTCATCGGGAGGCTGCTCGGGAAGGCCTTGTTCGACGGCCAGATCGTTGCAACGCACATGATCAGACACTTGTATAAGCATCTGCTCGGGTGGCCGCTCATGTTCGAGGACATTGAAATGATCGATGACTCTATTTACAGGAGCTTGATGCAGATGATGGACATCGACGACATTGAGATGCTCTGCTTGGACTTTACAGTGACTGAAGAATCCTTGGGAGAGACGAAGGTTATCGAACTCGTCAAGGACGGAGCGAACGTAGACGTCACCAACGACAACCTCAAGGAATTCATGGAGGCTTCCCTCAAGTACAGAATCCTCGAGCGCGTCAAGCCCCAGCTCAAGGAAATGCTCCAGGGCTTCTACGAGGTGAGCGAGCGAGCCTTTTGGAAGACGAGCATACGAGCCACTACTAAACTAAACTAAATTGAACTAAACTAAATTAAACTAAACTAAACTAACCCACTCAATTTACTTCGCACCTTCTTCGCTCGGCGCAGGTCGTCCCCGAGCCGCTCTTAACAATCTTCGATTTTCAGGAGCTAGAGCTGTTAATGTGCGGCCTGCCGGACATCTCAATCCCAGACTGGAAGCTGCACACGGAGTACGTTGGCCACTACGAGTCCAAGAAGGCGAATCACAAGGTCACGGCGTGGTTCTGGGAGGTCGTCGAGGGCTTCTCGCAGGAGCTCAGGGCGAGGTTGCTGCAGTTCGTCACCGGAACGAGCGGGGTGCCGGCGCAGGGATTCGCCTGCTTGCAGGGTAACGACGGGAACATAAGGAAGTTCACGATCAACAGGTGAGAAGAAGAATGAGTGTGTTTAAATGTGATTATGATGGAAAAAAATACTAAACACGAAATTTTTTCGCAGCATCAACCTTTCAAGCTCAATCTTTCCAAGAGCACACACCTGCTTCAACCGGATAGATCTCCCATTATACACGTCCAAGGAGCAGCTTCGGGACAAACTGACGCTGGCAGTACAAATGGAAGCTACGGGGTTTGATATTGATTGACCGAATAGATTAGGATTATATCATTGTTTTTATATTTATTTCAACAACCCTTCCTCCTCCTCGCCCTCATTCCTCAGCTCGTTCATTTTCGCCATCACTTTTTAACTGTCAAGACCTCCTATAAAATCGATCGAGAAGTAAACTTTAAAACAGGTCATAGAGCATAAAAGCCCTCAGCCTTCAATTTTCAACTTCATTAGATACCCTAATCCACGTCTCCAGCACCTCCTCCGCCTTCCCCTGCTCCAGCACCTCCCTCGCGAGCTCCACCCCCTCCACAATACTCCCGCAAAGTCCGTAAACATAATTCCCCACCCCCGCGTTCAGGCAAATACTGTCTCTCTTCGCGTTCCTCTCGTCCCCCCCTTTAAGCACCCGTAAGAACTCGCTCTTGTTCATCTCCGGATCGCCACCCTTCAAGTCCTCCAGCTTGCACCTTGGAATTCCGATGTCCAATGGGTCGAAGGCGAATTTATTTACGTCATACCCTCCTCCGCCTTCCTTCCTCTTTATTTCAATGATCTGTTGTTGTGGGGGTTAGGGCATGTTTGATTTCTTCGCTCCGCTCCATTCCACTCACCTCACTCGGCCCCAAAGGCGAAATCTCGTCCAACCCACACCCATGAATAACCACCGCGTGATCAACCCTCCCCACCTCAACCAACGAATCCGCCATCAGCTCCATAAACCCCCCGTCAAACACCCCAATAACAGCATGCTGCGCCTGGGCCGCATTGGTCATCGGGCCCAGAATATTAAAAGCCGTCCTCACCCCCAACGCCTTCCTAACCGGCGCAACGAATCTCATCGCCGGGTGGTTGATCGGTGCGAACATGAATCCGATCCCCGCCCTCTTCACGCACTCCTCGACCTGGGCGGGGCTCATGGGAACGTTTATCCCGAGCTGTTCGAGAACGTCGGCGCTGCCGCACTTGCTTGAGACGGATCTGTTTCCAGCCTTGCAGACGACGCAGCCGCACGCTGCGGCTAGGACCGCAGAGGCGGTGGAGATGTTTATTGTGTCTGCGCCGTCGCCTCCGGTACCGACTATGTCGAGGAGAGGGCCGGGGATCGTGACTGGGAGACAGGCAGAATTCATCGCACGGATCATTGCGGCGATCTCGGGGGAGGTTTCGCCCTTTGCTCGGAGGAGGGTTAGGAGGGAACCGACCTGGATTGGATCGGCGCCGGTTAGGATCTGGGAGAAGGCGTCTTCGGCTTCTGATGGGAGGAGATCTTCATGAAGAACGAGCTTCTCAATATAGGGTTTGAGGGAGGATTTTAGAGATGGAGACGAGGGGAAGTTTTTACGGAGGTTGAAGGCGTGCTTGTTGACTACTGTGAACGAAAACGCGTTCGTTATAGCAACGGTCGCCCAAAACAACAACTTGAGCATCTTTTGGGACACTTTTTCATGTGTTAATGTGAGAAAATTTTAAATTTATCAATATTGAGGTAAAAATATGAAAGTTAGTTTGTCGACACACGTAGCCTTCTGGCGCAACCTCCTGTGCTGCCTGGCTGACTGTCCTTCCTTCACGTTAACTTTCTTGAAGCTTATTTTCCCTCTCTCTTCTCTGTCCCATTTCAACCTCTCCCAAGTCTCTCTACTCTCCCTCGCCATCTCCCTCCTCCAGTTCTACGCGCTAATCACAATGTGCTATTCCGGAGTCACGACATTTTCCTCATCCCTCACGTACCTCTCATCCCTCAGGCGGTTCCAACTCTCCTCCGAGGAAATGCGGCGAGCGGTCCAGGCGAAGATTTCCAAGCGGGCCTCGGAGCTGAACACCAAGAAGCTCCGCTCTCTCAATATTATTACGGAGAACATTGCCGAGGCGGTCCGCTCGACGATCCTGAACGGAATTGTTGGTGGGGTTGCAGAGGTATGGAATAATTTGGACGAACCTGCCATGTACATTTTTCACAGAACTAACGCACTCCCAAACACACTCCCGCTCACACGCACGCACAGTTCTGCATCGGCATTGCGTTCTTCTGGCTGGGCTTCAACAGCCTTCGGTTCACCGACCTGAACACGTTCGGCGGTCTAAAGGCTGTGATCAACGCTCTCGCGCTTGCCGAGCTCGGGCTCGTTCCCTTCCTCTACCTGATGTTCAAGGACGTCAAGAAGTCCCTCAGCACCCGGTCGGCCGTCCTCTCCCTCTCCGCCCTGTTATCCTCTAAGAAGATAGAAGAGAGCGAAATCTCAAGCATCGAATATTTCGATTTGATTGCTGGCATCGAGGCCGCGAGCTCCAACTCCAGCTCCAGCTCCCTCACCTGGATGCCAATCTGGTCCGACAGCAACAGCCTATCCACCCAGCTCGAGGAGATCGACGCTGACGACTCGACAATCATGAAGTTCATCGAGATTGAGATCGAGGCTGTCGACTATTTAATTTCCCAGGTCGTCGAATCTGTGGCTGCCAAGGCCAAGGCCAAGGCCAAAGCCAGCAAGAAGAAGAAGAGTACGAAACCCTCCGACGACCTGGTCGGGAGCATCCTAAACTTCTTGAGGTCGGACAAGCTAAAATCCAAGCTTCAAGTCGACACAGTTCTGTCGCTGGTTTTTTTGGTTCTCAACATTATCGCCTTCCACGGCTACTCCCTGGCGGTCTACACGTACTACGTGCCCGAGAGCGACGACGAGCCCGTGGGGGGAAGAATGCTCAAGTACGGCAACATGAGCCACGACGAAGCTAACGATTGGGGCAATTTTGCAGGGGACTTTTGCTGGACTTTGGAGCCGCTCATCATCATCAACAGGGGGAAAATTGTTGACTGGGTTGAGAGTAGGTTGGGCGCTAGGAGTAAAATGAAGCAGGATTAGATTTTCAGTTAGGCATTTTAAAATCCAACATTTAAAATGCATCTTGGAGGTGTGTTCTTGTTAATTTTTGAAAGTGAAAATCGTTGAGGAGATTCTCTTTTTTTTGGTCGAGCTTTTCTTAATTGTGCAAGCCGAGCCCAGTAAGGCAAGGGCCCCAGCCACTCCTCCGACGACTGGGCGCAAGGGGTGCCACCGGGAGTGAACTGCCCGGCTGGGCGGCAAGCAGCGGTTGCTGCGGCAAAATAAGAATTTCTCACCCCCCTTCACTATACTAGACTATAGTAACCTACTCTACTCAACCATCTTCTTCTCAAGATACACAAGGTACTCTTTGGCAGCTGACGTGTTGGTGTGGAACTTCCTCAAGTAGTTGAAGCTCATTTTGTTTCCGTAATTTTTGGCGATGACTGCTGCGTTGTGCCCGTTGACGTCCTTGATAGTCTTGTCAATGCCCGCCTTCAGCAAGATCTTCACACACCTAGTTCCGCCCGACCTAGCGGCGTAGTGGAGCGAGGTCCACCCCATGTCGTTTCGCGCGACGGGGTTTGCATCCTGCGTGAGCAGGTACATTACAATTTCATTTCTTCCGCACTTGCTCGCGAAATGTAGCGGGGTCATGCCGTTCTCAGTGGAGCAGTTGATGTCAGCTCCATTTGCGAGCAGCCACTGCGTTGCGCCAGTTGCAACACATTTTAGGTTAATTCCATTTTTTTCACCACTCTCCACTCCACTCCACTCCACTCCACTCCACTCCAATCCACTCCACTCCACTCCTCACTCACCTTCACCCGGTCGACACTCCCCCCGTAGCACGCAATGTGCAGCGCCGACACGTCCTCGTCCATCGTCCCAATACAATGGGCGTTGATGTCAGCGCCCTTGGCCAGCAGCAGTTCCAGCACGCGCGTGTATTTCTTTTCCCGAGCCTTCCGGATGACCTCCACGTTTTCGGGTGTGTTAGGTCGTCTTAAGAATTCAATTTTTTGCTGTTTGCGCTGAGACCTGTCCCAGTCCCGTAGCTCATCGTTGGTCAATAGTTTTGTGCTCGATTCAATCGCGCTCATCAGCGCTGTGAAGCCGGCGTAGTTTCTGGCGTCGGCCTTCACCCTGCCCTTGATCTGCGTCAACGCCCTCAGAACAATCGGCCGCTCCCCGTCGGACGCCGCCGTGATCATTTCCTCCCCGCTCAGGCTCCTTTTCATCAGGAATTCTTTCAATCCCATAGATTGAGCCCCGTCTTCGCCCGCGAGGACCAGAACTAAAAAGTAGCTCATGTACCCCAGTCGTTTTGCGATTTTGTTGGACAGCAGCAGCGAATGGGAGATTGCCCTGTTTCTAATCTTAATCAATACCAGTCGAGGGTCACGGTCGGCCTTGGTGAAGCCCGACGAGGCGACCTTTGTTCTGTTGTGCACCTGCCACGATTTCTTCCACAAATGTTTGCGGATCAAGAATCTCTCGAATCTGGCGGTTTGCTTGGAAATTTTGTTTAGCGCCTTTCGCAATTTTGACGCTGGAGGCGCAAGCTTCGTGATGTCGTTTTCCTCCTCGAGTTTCGCTTCGGCGTCTGGGTCGATGTTGAGGAGCTTGTTCGATTGCTGCCAAATGAATTGAGTGGGTTAGTTTAGTAGTGGCTCGTATGCTCGTCTTCCTCAAGGCTCGCTCACTTTCGCTCGCTCACCTGTGTGAGGATTGCAATTTCCCTGCGCATCTCCTCCTCTGCTTGGTCTTCAATTTCAATCTCGTCCCCCTCCTCAACTATTGTAACGGAGTTTCGCCTCTTCTTCTTAGAACCTTCTCCTTTTTCGGCAGGCGAGGAGTCAATTGTTTGCGTCCCCATGCTGCTCGCCAAGGACAAATCGTCAATAAACTCGAACGAATTGGACGTCACCGACTGCATGTTGCTTGCTGAAGTTGCAATCGTGCTTTCGTCGTCAATATCTATATCTTCGTCCGAGGAGAACATCGAAGTGACCGAAATCTTTCCTCTTGATTTTTTCCGTGAATTTTTCCTCTTCTTCTTGCTTGAGAGAGAGTGCTCGCCGGGCACGCTCACGTCGTCTAGAAATTCGAAGTTGGTTGCGTTGGTTGCTCCCGTTGTTCCAGTAGCTCCCGTTGCAGTGGTGGTATAGGTGGTGAAGCTGTCGTCCGAGTCGCTGAACATTCCCGACTGGAGCGTGGCCTTGGAGGTCGCATCTGTGAATTCCGTCGCGTCGGTGTATTCCGTCGCGTCGTCGGGGAGAAGCTTCTTCTTCTTCCTCCTCCGCTTCTTTTTTTTCTTCTTCTGCCTGGGCGGATCCTCTCCGCCTTCGTCATCAGTCTTGTTGTCGTCGCTAAAAACAACGTGGTCGGTGTCGGCATCGGCATCGGCATCGGCATCGACGTCTTGGTCGAACTTTGCGCCGCGACTGCTCCCTCGGCTTATCATATCCCTGATTCCACCAAAGAAACTCGTCCATGGGGTAGAACCGGCTGACGAGGGCTTCAGCGAAACGGTGAGGGTGGTTGATGAGATTCTGATGGACTTGTTTCTCCTCTTGGGTGTGTCATGTTTACTGGGGTCGGGGTTGGAACTTGAGTCGTCCTCGCCATTGTCATTGTCACTATCATTATCATTGCCATTATTGCCACTATTGCCACTATATTTAACATTAGAGGCAACCACTGGAGCAGTCCTCGGCCGGCGAAACTTGCTGTTCACCCCCTTTTGGCCAATCTCAGCCAGCTTTTTCTGCATTTGTTGCGACCTGAGCTTCCTCTCGAGCACCGCCCTCTTGGCCTTGAGCGCCTCCGCCGCCTGCTTTTTCTCCTTGTCGGCCTTGTTGACCTTCTCCTTCTCCCCCTCGTCCAAGTTCTCCCAGTCGAGGAAGCTCCTCGCGTCGACAATTCTGTCGTGCCGCCTCTTGTTCCGGAGGCCAGCAAGCACGTCCCCCCCCACGTACGCGTTCTTGTCCGCCTCGTAGATCAGCGCCTCGCCAGATTTGCCAGTGTCCAGCTTCTCGATCACCCATGTTCCGGTGAAAGGGTCCATCGTCCGCCGCACCTTGCACTTCTTCCCCTCGAGGCGGTCGTGGGCCGGGCCGAGGGCTCGCGGGAGGGCTGGGGTTTCCGGCCAGGGGATGGCGGGGTTGTTGGGGTCCCACTGGAACGGGGTGTAGATCTCGGGCGCTCTCTTCTTCTTGGCCTTGAGCTCAGAGCTCAAGGCGAACGCTCCGTCCATGTCCATGTCCAGCGCCTTGGCCTTGAGCTCGGAAATCTTCTCGTTCTTCTCCTTCTCGGACTCGTCCAGCCCGGCACCCCCCATGGCGACGGCTCGCTTGTACGCGTCGTGCTGAGGGCGCTCGCTCTCCAGCTGCTTGAACCGGATCTCGTCCCAAGCGAACTGGCTCACCGAGGTGAAGTCGCCCCCACACGGTGGGTGGGATTGGTGGGCAGCGAGGTTGGGTTGAGCGGTGAGCCCAAGAGGGTTGAGCTTGTAGGGAGAGGAGTCGAAGCCGGATGGGTTCTTGGCTCGATCTTTGTTATACTGGGTTGCTACTTCGGAGGAAGAAGGGAGGGAGGTGCAAAGCGAAGAAATGTGAGCTTGAAATTCCATCTCATGGCCCCACACTCCAATATCATCTATATTAGGCATGGCTAGGCGATTGTGTTTTGTCTTATTGCATTGCTTATAAATACTTAATTGCTTGCTTGTGGAGAGGGCGTGGATTGCTTTTGTTTCCCCACTATCCACAGTGGGAAGTTAAAAAGTAAAATCAAATTTTGAGGATTTTTTTCTCGCCCGATTTATGCTGTAGCATATTACTTTTGAGCTGTGTCAAAGCAAGCCAGCCAAAAGCTTAACAGACAAAACCAAACCAAAAAACATTCTAAGCACAAGAACAAGAAGCGTGCATGGCCCGTGCCAAGGTTAAATCAGGAAGTAACTTAGTTTTGCTCATGAGAAGAAATTGATGAGCATGGACGACTACCACATCATTGGCTCGCAGAGAAAGCTCAGACACACACATACTTCCTCATGTGGTATATGGTCGATTCTCTCGAATGACTTGCCCCCCTGTGCTGATTTTATCAAATTGCTCTCTCTCACTCCCGAGGAAGTTCGTTCGTTGGGTGATGATTGTACGCATTAGTGGCTTATTGGAGTAGTGTTTTGACGAAGTGGGTCCAATCACAATCGTGCAAACTGTGTGACTGTCACAAGTTCATCAATGAGCAACGATGAAGAGTTGGTGCCGTGAAGTGCTCAAATTCAGAAATTCTTATCTTCTTCGACATCAAGGCCGAGCGAATAATGTTTAATGTTAACTTCAGTAAGGGATTGCCCTCCTCAGCTCTGCAGCCAGGGAAATGGCGCCGGCGATGGTACCACCACAGTCGTTATTCCAATGAGTATATTCCAAAACTTGGGGACAATAGGTAGGCCAGGAATTAATAGATCAAAATTCAATTCTAGGTTTAAAGAAATCATTCTACATGCATGAGATACGCATCTACTTTCGGGTATACGGTTAAGGACCAGGCCAACACATAATTTGACCAGGCCAACACATAATTTATGAACCAAAGTCCTTTTTCACCTCCTTCACAAAGGCTTGAACGAAACCCCCAAACCCTCGAGCGGGCGGTTGGGGCCGCCCGGCAGCCGATTGCTGCTTAGCACCCTCAGCGGCTGCCTCACCAATCGTCTTGGCCTGCTTGATGCCCTCCTTCTCGACCTCCTCCATCATCTCCTTGGCGACCTCCTTGGTTTTCTCGACTCTTAGGTGGGTCCGCAAAGCCATGTTCTGGAAAGTTTTGTTCTGGGCAAGATGCTTCACCAGAATTTCGTTGGCAAGATAGTTGGCGATTCTAGTTACAAAGGCGTTCATGACGTGAGTGTTGTTTTTTTGTGGTTCACCCCAGGTTCTCGAAGATGATGGGACGAAGGGGCAGAGGGGTGATTTTTTGTTTGTGGGAGGATGGGTTGATAGTAGGTGCTGGGGGTGATTTTTTAAAGCGTGTGTTCTATGTTATTAGAATGGAAAATACATCATGAATCATGCCCAAAAAATGGCTTTCGCCAAACAAAAGTTTGAAGAGCTATAGCGCAACATTCTTTACCGATTTTTCATTGAAAGAACTTCAGGACGCATCCCATAGTATTCACTGATA
>Ga0302116_1001400_pt1 | contig 14538 bp, 17 predicted proteins | sample AG5_SCM_MG_FD_203124 | JGI IMG/M metagenome (GOLD analysis project Ga0302116, IMG submission 203124) | Marine microbial communities from Western Arctic Ocean, Canada - AG5_SCM | ecosystem: Environmental > Aquatic > Marine > Oceanic | place: Canada: Western Arctic Ocean | collected 2017-10-01 | reverse complement strand
TTTAATTTTAGTCCCCCCCCCCCCTTCACCCCCCCAACCACCCCCTCACCTTCTTCTTTTTACCACCCAAAATCTTCTTGAACTCTTCAGGCCACAAACTCCTGCACATACTCCACACTGCCTTTTGCGCCAGCTTGAGCTCATCGTTTTTTCCTCCAATTTTCTTGCATTCCTTCTCTAGACCCGGGTAGCAGACGTTCTCGCACCACAGCTTGATGGCGAGAGCCTGATTGTCGCTTGCGTCCGCCTTACCCAGCTCGCCAATCCGCCTTGCTCCAAAATTCAGCATTCCCTCATTAATCTGAGTGGGGTTTTTAAAAAATGTTGTGTACTTGCTGTCTCCCAAGCCAAGCATGAAGTACCTCACCGGAGATAGAATCTTTTGGTTCTTGGTTATTGAGGCCTTCTCATCAACGAGCTCACGAAATTTATACGCTCCTATTGGGGCTTGACCGACGCCATAGCTGCTCACAACAATCACGACCAATTCCGGCCAGTAGCACTGCTCCGCCTCGAGGAAGTCATCCAGCTGCATCGACCTGCTGGTGCAGTGGGAAAACTTTGAACTATTTGCATTTATGTGAGCTGCAATATTGTCGGCCGTTTGTTCCGAGTTCCCAGTCTGAGAGCCAAATAGGACAAGGCATTCCATAGTGAGTAGTGTTATGTTTTATATGTAATAGGGCTCAAGTACAGCGAAAAAAATAACTTTTGTTGAAAATTTAAATTCATTTTTAGAGCGCGGGTTTTGTCTCCAGTTCTTAAGGAAATCAGCGATGCAGATCCATGCCCTCTGTCTCCTCGCCTTCCTCCCCCTGGCTTCAACCTTCACCTTCGTTAAACATCATCCACAAGCTTCATTCACGATCACATCAGCAACAGTGCTGAATAACAATGTGGCTGACGTGACCGACGCAGAGCTTGAGGTAGTGTTGGAGACGTGCGATGGGCCGGTGATCATCGATGCGTACGCAACGTGGTGCGGGCCATGCCAAATTTTGAAGCCGGAGCTTGAGAAAGCAATGGAGAGCCTTGGCAAGAGAGGCGTGAAGGCCTATTCGTTTGACACTGACAAGTACGAGGAGATGGCTGGTCGGTTGAGAGTGATGGGGCTGCCCACTCTCTACTTCTTCAAAGAGAATGGCGTTCTTTTGCGGCGAATGGAGGGAGCCTACAACGAGGCTGAATTAATCGAGGCGAGCAACGAGATATTTTTTGGTGAGGAGAGGGAGGTGTGCGAGAAGGACAAGGATAAGGTTGATGCCACAGATGAGTTGGCAATTTAATAAATAACACAAGATAAAGATAAAAGACCACAAGATTAAATCAAGTTTACAAGCCCGAATTTTGATGGTATGTGGAAGCTTGGATCGTGAGTTGGACTCCAAGCTGTGAGCTCGAAGTCAAATGTGTTGTTGTTGAAATAGTCATATCGGTAAAAGTTTGCCCTCCACTTGTCATGGTACACCAACTCTCCATCAACAAGCTTAGGACGGTACTCCTCGGCAAAAAATTCCCAAGGAATTGTGAGGTCCAACATCCAACCGAAAACCTCGTCTGGTGTATCAGAGTGACTCAAGTTTTGCACGACCGGGATCATGCCATGCTATGAATGGAGTGGATTAGTTTAGTTACTGTGCATACAATTTCGCGCTTCGACCCTCGACTCTTCCACAAGGCTAGTTCGCTTCGCTCGTTCACTCACCTCAAACTCGTTCAGCCCACTGCAAGATAACAAGCCCTCAACACACACTCCGTCCGATGCAATGCACTTGGAGCTGTTACCCAGCGTGTTGTTGCTCAGCCCTCCCCACATTGCCCCGGAGGGCGAAACATCCAGCTCGTAGTACCACTGAGGATCATCATTTAAATCGTCCACCGGAGCTAACAAAGAGCTCCGTCGGTTGTCTGTATGCCTGGTGTATCATTATCTACATCATCGGACACAAAATAAGGCGGCCCAAAGCTGCCATAAATAGGCATTGCCTCGCACTTCGAGGAGTTGAGATGAGGGGGAGGTGAAACTCCACCACCGGGTGGATTTGGGTTTGGATTTTTGTTGAAGGCTGCAGGCCCTTCTGTTTGATACCTTTTTATCATCCTCTGTGCCAATGGAGACATCTCTGCGGTAGCAGAGACTGCCGATAGGAAGGCAGCAATTAAGAACTTCATATTAGTATTATAAAAGTTCAAACAAGTGTTCAAAACTTGACAAAACAAATAACATTGTCGCTATCAACACCAACACTGATGTGGAGTGCGGGCAGTTTATTCGATCCTCTGCGGGCATGAATTTAAAAGCTTGGCTGTGTCGCGTGACAACAAAAATCGAATATCATCGGGCAGTGTTGTCGCTCAGCAAGGAGGTCAGGAAGGGGAGCATTAGGACCAGGATGATCTTGCTGATTTAGGAGGTAGAAGAAGCCAGGTACCACTTGATGGAGGTGATGGAGGAGGAGGGGGGGGGGGTGCAAGTGCAAGTGCAAGTGCACGTGCAAGTAGAGGAGGTGGTCGAGCCGGTCAAGGTGAAGCACAAGAAAAATGAGGACGAGAACGAGAACGAGAACGAGCCTAACGAGCCTAACGAGCCTACAGGTCTCTCAAAATGGTTGAGTCAAAACGTCGTCGTTACCTCATCATAAAACAAAAACGAAGAAGAATTTATCTAAAACTTTGCCCAGAAATTTACTATTCCCTCGGCCACAACCTCGGGGCGCTCAAGATGTGGCACGTGGCCGGCACGATCGACGATCAGCCGTTCTTTCAATTCAACCTTCGTCATGAGTCCCACGAATTTCTCAGCGTCCGACACCGGTAGGATTTTGTCCTCTGCTCCCCAAACTACTAAACTATTGCACTCCAATATCTTCACCTTCTGTGATGGCGAAAATCCCCCGGACGACATGAAGTCGACCATCGCGTCAGCCCACCCCGAATTTTCGCAGTGCAAACCACCGCAGATCAAAGCGTCTTCCGTCGCGAACTTCTCTCTGTCAACATAGGATGCTTGGTTGGCGACATTTCTGAGCCACTTTTTCTTCAGCACACCCGTCACTCCGAGCCGCATCAGACTTGGAGGAAGTGCTGCTGCAACAGGATCTAATCCGTCGACAGAACACTGGGCATCGAGGAGAATGAGAGAGTGCGTTGACGAGGAGTACGTTGTTGCATAATCGAGGGCAAGAGCTCCGCCAAGCGACGCTCCAAGAACGGAGATTGTTGGAGCTGAAATAAATTGTTCCACAAAGGCTCGAAGAACTTTTAGTTTAGTTTCCGCTGAGAATGATAAGATGTTATCGTTGGCCTTGTCTGTGTAGTGAGCCTTGAAGAGAGAGGCGCCGAATTTCTTGTCGTTGCTGCTAGGATTGCACTCGCCGAATCCCCAGCCTTGGATGTCAACGCTGTACACATCAACGCTGGCACACAACTTCGGCCCAAGACGCCGAAATTCCAAGCACGACGAATCGAAGCCATGAAGCAGAACGATGGGAGGAAGCGATGAAGGTGGCGAACCTTTGTGTTTGTGAAGTGTATAAGTAACAGTGATTCGGCCGTTTCTAGCTATTGTTGTAGGCACTGTCACGTCAACTGGCGTGATCTTGGACAACAATTGAATGGCTTGAGGATCGGTCAGGGCTGCAGGGACAATTGGAGAATCAAAAGTGAAGGCCGTTACTCGAGAGAGTAGTAGCAAACTTAGTAGTGGGGGGAATGTGTGCATCCCGAGCAACAAAGCACCGTAATCGCAAATTTACTTCTTGATCCAGTCATATTTCTCCAGATTTGGTCACGCATTATTGACGCAGCAACGTTTGCCTATCAGATCCACACACACACACGCACTCCTACAACATATTTAATAGACCCAAGATTCCCATCCTTTCTCTGAACCTCTCTTCCCTTCTCCTATCATGCCTCCCAAGCCCAAGAAAAGTAAAAGTAAAGCCAAGTCAATCGCTCTTCCAGTCCCTGAGCCTGTCCCTGATGCCAGCTCCTCTTCAAACTCCGACTCCGACTCCGACTCAGATTCCCAAACCTCCGGCTCTGATTCCGGCTCGGTTTTTGATTCAGGCTCCGAGTCTGACAATGAGTTTGAGGACCAAGGCTCTGATTCCGACGACGACTCCCTCCCCCCTCCCCCCGTTGACTCTGGCGAGTCTGACGACGACTCGCTGCAGGTGATTGAGTCGCACTACACCGGTGCCACTTCCACTTCCGCTTCCGCTCAAGCGCCAGCTTCCTCTTCCTCTTCCTCCCTAAACATAAACATAAATCAATCCAAGCTCCCTCAATACGACCCCACCCACGTGCGAATAACCTCCCTGAACCGAGAGCTCGAGGTAACGCAGCGTCCGAACGCCCAGAAGGTGGCCGTCGAAACCCTCCACATCGACGATCTTTCCTCGGACGATTCCGACGGCGAAGGCACCGGGAACCGAACTGGCAAGGTCCCTCTGCACTGGTACGACGAGTTCGACCACGTGGGGTACACCGTTGACGGGGGGAAGAAGAAGCGGGGGATTAGCGGAAAGGATGGGGAAGGGGGGGAGGATGCGTTGGATAGGGCTATTAAGGGGAGTGATGGGAAAAACAGGTGGACGGTTCGGGATGAGGTGAACGATGTTGACGTTGAGCTGACGTTGGAGCAGAGGGAGCTCATAAGGCGAATTCAATCGGGTGCGTTCGCCCACTCAGCCCATGACGCCAACCCGGACTACATCTCGTACTTCTCGGGCGTGGATTTGCAGATTTCGGGCCTGAGTAGCACGCAACCTTCTAAAGAGAGCTTTCTGCCTGAGTCCAAGTATTCCAAGCTGAAGGTGAGGTTTTTTGAGATTTCATATTGACGCACGGTTCTGGCCCCCAAACTAACTCTCCCACCCCACCACCATACCATGCGCCTCGCTTCGCTCGGCGCTCCGCTCGGCGCTCCGCTCGGCCCTCCGCTCGGCGCCTAGACCCGACGGCTCCTCCAGCTCCTCAAGGACGGAAAGATTGACATGGACTACCTGGAGGGCAAGAAGAAGACGATGTCCGAGCCAAGAAAGAACCGAACCTCTGACCAACCCTTTCAGTTGTGGCACGGTGACGAGGAGGTAAGTTTCATTCCGCCTCCGCTCGCCTTGTGACAGAAAAGTGCGAAACTCCGTGCGAAATTACTATTCATGGCTATATCCACTACTGAACTAACATTATTCCACTCATTCTTTTGCGGCTCGGTTTGCTCTTGCTTCATTAAAAATGCGCCTCGCTTCGCTCGGCTCAGGACGAGCTCGGGCTTCGTAAAGGACCCCAGCACGTCCAGGCACCCAAGGTGCCGCCACCGGGCCACGCCGAGAGCTACAACCCGCCGGAAGAATATTTGCCCAGCGAAGAGGATTTGAAGAATTGGGAGGCTTTGGATGAGAATGACCGCCCCTATGGCGCCCTTATCCCCCAGAAATTCAACAATTTAAGAACGGTCGGAGCTTACAAGCATTCCGTCAAGGAGGTGAGCGAGCGATTTAAGAGTTGCGAAATGGCTACAGACGGCTACATCCACTACTAAGCTAGACTAACCCACTTGTCAATTTACTTCGCACCTTCTTCGCTTCGCTCGGCGCAGCGCTTCGAACGCTGCTTGGACCTATACCTCGCCCCTCGAATGATCAAGAAGCGTTTGAACATCGATCCCGAATCTCTCGTACCCAAACTTCCTTCCCCGCAGGACCTCAAGCCCTTTCCAAATGTAAAGAGCGTAGAGTTTGGGGATGACAAGATGAGGAAAAGCGTCTGCAGGGCAATCAGCGTCTGTCCAAGCGGGGAGTTCTTGGCGAGTGGTGGGGAGGATGGAATTGTCAGAATTTTTGATGTCCAAACAACCAAGTGTGTGAGAGAGTGGGACATGAATAAGGTTGTCACCAACAGCAAATTGGTTGAAAATGAAGATGGAGAGGCAGGGGAAAAACCACCATCCAGCGTCATAATTAGCGCACTGGAATACAACCCAAACCCTTCCCACCACGTCCTCCTCGTCTCGGTCGGTAAATCCGTCGTTCTGATCAACACCGGGACGGGAAGCACTCCCGACAAGGAGCTCACCGATGCTCTCCTCGACAAGGCTAAAATGGGGGGAGGAGCGCTCAATGCCAAGGCTGAGAAGGCGTGCAAGTGGAAGAGCTGCAAGGGGGGTGAGGGAGTGGGAGGAGGACCGGTTGCGTGCATCGAGCTGAATGCGCTGACAAAGAGGTGAGCGATCAGCGAAGAGTGTGAAGCTGTAAACTGAACTGTTCTTACCCAAACAACTATTCTTAGCGCTCGATTCCACAAGCGCGGCGACTACTTCGTTACTGTGACTGAGAAACAAGCCGGGGCTTCTTCCGTACTTATCCACCAGCTATCGAAGGGAACCACCCAGCAGCCATTCTCAAAGGCCAAGGGTGAGGCGCAGCTGGCGGCCTTTCACCCCAGCAAGCCGTTTCTGTTTGTTGCCAGCCAGAATTATGTTCGGGTTTACCATTTGATCAAGCAGCAGGTGAGCGAGCGGCAGCGGGGGTGGGGGTTGAGTAAGACGAGCATACGAGCCACTACTAAACTAACATTATGCGCAGTTGGTCAAGAGGTTGGTTGCGAATGTACGGATGATCTCGTCCCTTGACGTGCACCACAGTGGCGATCATTTGGTGGTTGGTAGCTTGGACCGTCGGATGATCTGGTTTGATCTGGACTTGGGGGAAATGCCTTACAAGACCTTGAAATACCACGAGAAGGCAATCAGGGGGGTGAGGTTTCACCAGCGTTATCCGTTGATGGGGAGCTGCAGCGATGACGGGAACGTGCACATTTTTCACTCCATGGTGTACAGCGACTTGATGCGGAACCCGTTGGTAATTCCGGTCAAGGTGTTGAGGGATGCTCACAAAATTACGAAGAAGATTGGCGTGCTGGACATGGTTTTCCACCCCAAAATGCCGTGGGTGTTTACATGTGGTGCGGACGGAGTCATTCACATGTTTACCGATGTGTGAGGGTGAGGAGGGGGCTAAAAGCTAAAACAATAAAACCGTTACCTTTCACCAAAACACATGAATTTTTTATTGCCCACCCAACTTTACAATTTACTCCACCTTCTTCTGCTTCTGCACCTCCCAAGGCCGTGGAGGCCTGACCGGCTGACTCTTGCCAGCCAATTCGTCCCTCTTCCTCCTCGCCTTCCCCAACGCCCACGCCTGAGTAGCCCTCTTCCTTCCCCAGACGAAACCAATCGATGCCATGAGGTCGATGAACAGCTGCGTCGTGCGGAGGGAATAATATAAATGTTTAGTTAAAAGAGCGAACCAGCAATTTGGGAACCGAGCTTAGCGGAAAGCCGAGCGCAGCGGAGAAAAGTTGTTTCGGGAATCTCCCCCGAACACAATTCTAAGTAATTCCACACCTCAAAAACTTCACTAGCTCACCTTGCTAGGGTTGAACTGGCTGCTCACACCAAACTCGCTCGCCGAGTAATCGTACGGGTACTTGTGGTGCCAGTTGTGCCACCCCTCGCCCATCGCGCACAAGCTCACGAAGGGATTCTCGGCCGGATAGCTCATCACGTCGTACGGGTGGTCACCATAAATGTGCGCTGCCGAGTTCACCAGCCACGTGAAGTGGAGCACGACGGTGTACCTCAGACATCCCGCAACCCAAAACGCGTTCCAAAAGTCCTCGCCCCACATTTTACTCGCCACCAGAGCCGGCATCACGAAGCACATGAACAGCGCAAACCAAGGATCCAACTTCTTCTGAAACATAACCACAGGGTCAGCCTTCAAATCGTCAAAGTCTAATTCCCTCCCGGCCTTCACAACATCCTCGTGCTTCTTCACATAGAGCCAGCCCATGTGCGCAAAGAAGAACCCGCGGGTGGCGTTGTGGGGGTCGCCGTCGGTCTCGCTGTGCTTGTGGTGGACACGGTGGTCCCTCGCCCAGTGGAAGATTGAGCCTTGATTGGCAACACTATTGCAGAGCATCAAAAAGGTTCGGCAGATTATGTTGGCCTCGTACGAACGGTGCGCCCAGAGCCGGTGCACCCCCACAGTTATCCCAAAACCGGAGATCGGCCAAAGCAGGAAGGAGAAGAAGAGGGTGGCGGAGGAAACGTATGGGAGCGTTGTGAGGCCAACTATTGCTGTCAAGTGAATGATCGTAATGTATATTCCCATGGGCCAGTTTATTGTGCCCGCATCCCAATGGTGTTTCACCAAGGAGGGAATCGATTTGAACATGCCTGCGGAGAAGTCCTTTAAGTAAGTGGGTATGTAGGTAAGGGTGGGGGGTTAGTTGGGAAATAGAATTTGCTCAAAGATGAAATTTGAGTCAGGAGTCGATGAAGATAGGATTGTGCTTTGGGTTTAAAATTGTCTGTTGGCAAGAAGCTGTGGAAGGTTGAGGTAAGGAATACCTACCATTTGTGGAAATACAGTACTTCTGATGACGATGAGAGACGATGATATTTTCTTATTTTTCTCAAAATCATCACGTCATCACGATTTTTTGTAAAATCAGAGTACTGTCGGGCCCATAACTGTAATATCCCTAAGGTCGTCTCTATAAATTAAACTCTCTTAATACAATTATTACGAGGAAAGCCGACCCAATACATTTTTGAACCTTTGAATTTTTTTAAATCAGTGGCATGCATGAAATGGTCCCCATGAGTGATGATGATGAGCCACTTCCTGGAGAAAGTGATAAAGTAGATCTCATGTCACAGAATGGTGATTCCAACGACTATTTGATGGCACAATCTCGACGAAGGGTCATGTTGTCGTCGTTTATCACCATAGTGATCACCATTGCCTTCACCATCGAAGTCTTCACCACCCCCAATTCCAATTCCAATTCCGATTCCAATTCCCCTTCCACTTCCACTACACTAGACCCCAAGTTAATTCTTCCTGCCTCATCAACAACTCTTACAAGAATAGCGTTCGGCTCATGCTCAGACCAAACACGACCTCTCCCCTACTTCGACACTATACATAGTTTTGCCCCCAATCTTTTTTTGCTCCTCGGAGACAACGTATACGGTGATTGCACCTCGCTTGACTGTGTCGAACTCGTGACTGCTTACAAAGATTTAAGTGAACATCCTTCTTTTCAAGGTTTTGACTTGCCGATTATTGCGGCCATTGACGACCACGATGCTGGAATTCAAGATGCAGATAAAAACAACCCTTACTTGGAAAAGAGCGAACAGCTGTTTTTGGATTTCTGGGTTCCAGATGGTGAGGATCCCCGAAGGTTCAGACCGGGGCTCTACACTTCCCACACTTTCGGGGAGGATGGGAATAGAGTTAAGGTCATCGTTCTTGATAATCGGACTTTCAAGGACGAATTCCTAATCACTGATCAGTGGGGTGCTCCCGGAAAGGAGCGCTACATTGTTGATTACGATTCATCGAAATCGATGCTCGGCGCGGCTCAGTGGGCATGGTTAGCCAAAGAGCTTGACGATGAATCGATTGACCTGCAAATCGTTATGTCCAGTCTTCAGGTGTTGAACTCCAACACCGGTTTCGAGGCTTGGCGGCTATTTGACCATGAAAGGACAAGGTTGACGAGTTTGTTGAAAATGTCAGGTATCCCGAGTTTGATTGTTTCTGGCGATCGACACGTGGGGGGAGTGTACAAAGACGAAAACCTTTTAGAGGTTACATCAAGTTCTTTTACTCACACCGAACCATTGGGCGCTTTTGGTGTGACGAGCGATGAGATCGACGAGAGCAGAATAACGCCACTCGTGCGTTCAAATAATTTCGGTGCTATCGAGATAGATTGGGCAGAAAATATGGTGCATGTGGATCTGCGACTAGCAGACAACGAAGGCAATTTGCTTGAAACTGTTGCAGGACAACGGCTCACGCCAACATTCAACATTTCACTTAATTAGTAGATTCAATTATTTAAAGCAGGGAGAAAATTTAAACAACTCTACCTTTCATTCCTATCTCAGGCACAAAACTCACGCACCCACCCTTAATATTAATATTCAATTAATACCTATGACACTACGCAACCACAACCCCCACCTCCTAGCTTCGGAGTGTGGTGAGCCGCAATCTGCTTCAGCTGGCAGCTCCAAACGATGTCATGCCCCCCATCAAAAGTGACTTCACTAACCTGAACAATAGTGGGCCCCTCCTCTCCAATAGCCTCCCCGGCGATGCAAGTAACGACCCAGTCGTATCCTTCAGAACTCAGGTTTGTGTTGGAGTCTTTCTTCAAACAGCACTGCAAGGTTTTGCCCACGTTCTTGTGGTAGTCCCCGGAATTCTTGTGCTCATTGCTAAGCTTGAAAATGGAATACGTCCCTGGCCAACCGTGGGAGAGGCTAGGCTTCAAATCCTGCCTGTGCCCGCCCGCGTCGCCGTGGGAGGCAACATACTTGATCTCCATCCCCCCCACAATCTTGTCCAGGCCGGTCTTGCTGCACCGCTTCGCCAAGCGAATAGTTGAGTAGGTTAGTTAGTAGTGGATGTAGCTATGTATAGCAATTTCGCAAGGAGCCTTCGCACTCTTCTGTGACAAAAGCTCGCTCGATTCGCTCGCTCACCTTCAGATTGTCCTCGTGGACGTTTTGAAGCGTTTGCCTCTTGGGCTTAGCGCCGCCCTCCGTCGGGCTGGCGGAGCGAGCATTTTCGGCATTGAGGTCGACCCCCTCGCTAATATTCTGGTCCTTGCCAAGAAGCTTCTTTGTCTCGCCCAATGAAGTGAAAAACTTCTCTATGGTCAGGATCCCATTGTTGTCTACCGACACCCCCATAGAAATTGTTGAGTTCTTCAACGCCGCGAGAGTCTCATCAGCATACCTGAAAGCGGCACCGCCCCCCGTCTTGCACTTCTGCTTAAAAGCCTCCTCATAGATTTCTAGCTCGCCGGTCTGTGTGTAGAAGCCATCAAACATGTGGGCAAAGTCTGCAGTCATTGTGATGCTGCCATTAACAAGCTCTTCCGTGTCATCCATGGTCGTCTGTTTTTTTTGTGTGGAGAGAAGGGGGTGGGTTGTAAGTTAGTGTTGAGTTCGTAAAAGTGTAGTAGTTTGACTTCTTACCATCCTTCGATGCTCATGAGCGATCATGATATTGTCGAAACCTTTACTCATGATTTCTAACGACTTTCCTTATTTGGGTGATTGATTTTTTTATTTTGGTTTTGCGAGCAGGGTGGTGGTTGGTGATGTTATCTTGCGTGTTCCTTGTTGCTGTATTTTTTTTGGATTTCTTGGTAATTTTCAGGTCATTTTTTTTTTTTTTTTTCACTTTTGGTCAGAAAGAGGCTTGCAATTTCGGTTATAACACAGGAGTCCAATCAAATGGTGTGTGACACCGTCAAGACAACCACATTTCACACACTCTCGGCTCATAAAAGCCAGCAGTGTGACGACACATCGAGGATTTCACCTTGTTGTGCCTCATGTCACACTTGATCCCTCCCTTCTCTCTCCCCTCACCTTCCCACCTTCCTCCTTCCCTACCCCTCCCTTAACTTCCACCCTCTCTCAATTGTTTTCACTTCCTTCCTCTCCCTTCCTCTCCCTTCCATCGCTTTCGCTGACTTTCATTTAATTCTCGATTCCAAACTCCACTAACACATTATTTCGCAACGTTTCGCTTCAGGCCTCTCGAATAATCAATGCTACGTTTCGAACCGCCTTTTGCGAAGATGACCCGGTGGACCCCTTGCCGGCGCTAAAGGAGAAATGCAAACCCGGTTGCAAAATAGAATGGGCCAAGTATGAGGCTTGTGGGGAGAGGATTGCGGCCAAGGGGAGTGGAGGTGAGATGGACAGACAGCGAATGAGGTTGGTGTTTACTTCTTTCTAACGACGCAATACAATACTAACCATTAACGATTCGACGATATAAAGATTGCGAGCCGTGGTACTTTGATTTTCTCAAATGTATCGATCGTTGTGTGGCACCAGAACTCTTCAAACAGACAAAGTAAATACAAAAACAAATATTTAAAACCAAATTTTACATTTTATGCTATGCTATGCCTAACCCTAACAGTAGCATAAAGCATAATCATTAAAAATCAATTCCTGGTTGTTTCCTTGGAATTTATTTTTATTTTGCCCAGTTCACCTACGATGCCCCCTCCTGCTGCCATCTCGTCACCTTCTGCCCCATCCTATAGATCACCATACTCAATGGATGAAACCATCAACTCCTCGTTCTCCTCAAGCTCCTTAACTTCCCCCCCAACTTCACCCATTCAGACGAATAATATTCTCATTCCTCCTTCGTCAACGAACAACAATGCATCATCCTCGCAAACTGACATGATGGATTCAGACGATGACACTATTAATGATTTGGACTCTTTGGGAGACACCAATGCCAATGCCAATGCCAATGCCAACTCCAACTCCAACTCCAACTCCAACTCCAACTCCAACTCCTCCTCTGAAGTCGACGACGACGACGGCTTCTGTGCTGAGCTCCCCCCTTCATTTCTCTCGAAAACAATAAACAATGTGGCTCCTATATTTCCAGACACCCCTAACCAAGACGCAACCAATTTGAGCATTTCGGCTGTAACTGCGGCTCCAACGCCTTTTTCCACCGTTAAGAACACCCACAAAAAGAGGAAAAGCAAGATCAAGACGCAGCAGCAGCTATTCAGTTCTGCCCAAGATCCAAACGAGCACGATCCTCCCCCTTCCACCCCTTCCACCCCATCGAAAGTTCGTTTCTCCTCTCCAGCTTCACCAACTTCCCCCATGGCCTCAGCTCTCTCCACCGCCCAGTCCCTCCAAATCCAACTCTCCAATTCCCACCTCGAGACTGAGTCCCTCAAGTTGAAGGTCAAAGATCTTAAGAAGCTCAACAAGGAGCTCAAAGCAAAGGTCGAGGAAGTTAGAGAGCGGTACCGGAGGGAGGCCAGGGAGAGGAGGAGTAAGAGTCGAGAGCGGGGGGATGGTGCACCAACAGCAGCAGCAGCAGCAACAGCAACAGCAGCAGCAGCAGCAACAGCAACAACAACAGCAACAACATCAACAACATCAGTTCAAACCTCAAACCACCCCTCTACTTCCTCGAGCGAAGAACAATCACAAACACAAACACAAACACTTTCGGACGAACTAAAAATAACACACAACCGCCTGAAAACCACCACCCAAAACCTCGAAACCCAAGCCTCTGAAATCCTTGAACTCCGCGAAACCCTCAACTTGGAGCGGGTCAAGGCTGCAGCGCTTACAAAGGAGTATTTCGAGCAGGAGGCCAAAACTTCGAAATCCTCCCAGCTCGCCTCTACGCAGTCTGCTGCTCAGGCCGACAGGCTCGATGTCGAGGCGAGGGAGCTCAGGGGTACCATTGAAGAGTTGGAGCGGGCGGCAGAAGTTGCAGAGACTCGATCATTTCGAAGGCGAGAGGAGTACGAAAACCAAGTGAAGTTATACGAGGATGACCAGAAATTTCTTAACGGCAGGGTCAGCGAGCTGGAGAAAGTTAACGGAGCGCAAAGTAGAAAACTCGAGAGAATCAAAGCGGAGAAGAAGGTGAGCGAGCGAAGCGAGCGAGCCTTGACGAAGACGAGAATACGAGCCACTACTAAACTAACATTATTCTCAATTTTTTTGCTCGCTCGCCTCCCCCCTGATCCATTGAAAATGCGGCGCCTCGCTTCGCTCGCTCACGCAGGCTCAGCAGGCGACGGCACTCGACATCTCTTCGAGCAGCAACCGAGAAATACTCAGCGTTAGGTCAATTGTGAAGAGCAAGGAGGGGGAAATTGAGCAAATGAGGGCGAAGCTTTCGGACGCGGTCCGGACGAAGCAGGCGAGCGTTGTCATGCTGAAGGCTGCATTGGCGAAGCAAAAGACACGGGAGGGGGATCTGGAAGTTAGCGAGGCGAGGAGGAGGAAGGCACACGAACTCGTCAAGGCCTACAAGACAACGGAGGATTTCAGGAAGAAGAAGATGGAGGTTAAAATTGCGGAGAAGGATCGTGAGATCGACAGAATTTTAAGGGAACACAGGGAGAAAATTGTCAAGAGGGAGAAACTAGTTTGTGGCAAGTTGGAGCGGTGTATGAGGAAGATTAGGATTGGCAACAGCAACAGCAAGTTGAACAACAACAATGTTGACAATGATGACATTCTTTCAAACTCCACTACAAACAACATGCACTCGTCACAATCTCCATCTCCAGTATCTCCCATGTCAAGCTCCTTTTCAACAACGGTCAATTTGACGGGCGTAACAGCTATCCCAATCTCAACAACAGCAAAGCAGCACGTGAATAGCGTTAAAATAGCGGATTATCTCGAGCACGCCATCGAGGCGCTGTTGCGGAACAGCTGCAGCAGCAGCAACATCACCAACAACAACAATAACAATAATCATTCGCAATTGACAATAGCCAACAGCACAAGCGTCAGCAAGTTTCCCACAGCCAGAAAAAAGGCAAAAGAAATTCCTTCGCCGAGAAATAATAACGACAGCCACCTGAAGTTTGCCTCTGATCATCTTAAGTTAATGGTCGCCGAAGCTGAAGCCGCGTCGT
>Ga0302116_1001399_pt1 | contig 14543 bp, 14 predicted proteins | sample AG5_SCM_MG_FD_203124 | JGI IMG/M metagenome (GOLD analysis project Ga0302116, IMG submission 203124) | Marine microbial communities from Western Arctic Ocean, Canada - AG5_SCM | ecosystem: Environmental > Aquatic > Marine > Oceanic | place: Canada: Western Arctic Ocean | collected 2017-10-01 | reverse complement strand
AGGGTTGAAAGGGGAAGGGAGTGGGAGTGGGAGGGGGAGGGGGTGGGGGTGGGGTGGGGGGTAGGGGGAAAAGACGCCCCACCTCGAAAGTGCAAGGGCAAGAGAACAATTCTGCCAAGTTGTCGTTTGTGTCTAAACGTCGCGGACTTGCAACAAGTTATGGTGAGGAGAAGTAAACCAACTAGTCGCATTTTGACGAGGGTTAAGCTTGGCTGGTGATTTTTTTGAGTTCGAAAAAGTGGAAACCAAATCCATTTAAAAAGTCTATACCATATGATAGAGGCATTGCTAATTGGGTTCCTCCTAACAGCAACAACCTCCTTCAATTTGAGCCACATCCACAAGCCACACAGATCGATTCAAAGCAATCCCCTCCATAGCAATATCAACAACACTCCATTCACTCTTGTTGGAGCTGATGCACCATTATTATCTCCACTTCTTTCTCCCTTCTTCCCCAACCTGACCACATCTTCTCCTCCTTCTCCACCTCCTTCTATCACAATATACCTCAACACCAACATCCACAATACTGCAAACTTCCACGAGCATGCCCACAACATTAAAATTTCATCTTACGAGATAGCTTTCGATAAATCAACGTTATCCGATTCTCGGTCCCTGACCCACCTCACTTACAATCTTGACCGGCTCCTCACCCACGCCTCTTCCCCCCCTTCTCCCCCTGGAAGTCCTTCAACCTACAATTTTTTCGGGATCAATACCTTTTTCACATCGCTAACAGCTCCGGACGTGAACCAGCTCGAAAGTTCAATTTGGAGCAAGCTTTGCCTATCGAGTGATGCCATGGAGCTGCGGGTCGATCTTCTCAGCGACTGCAACAACCGCTGGACTGTGCTACACCAGATGCAGTCGATCCGGAGTTTAACCAAGGCTCATGTTGTGAGAGGGGATCTCCACATGCCCATCGTCTTCACTGTGAGGTCGATGGGCCAAGCTGGAAAATGGCCCAACGACGAGGCTGGCATAGCTGCAATGTACGAAATGCTGGAAGTTGGTCTCAGGGGTGGCTGTGAGGTGCTAGACGTGGAGGCAAATTGGGGCGAAAAATTTATCGGCAAGCTACTCAATCATCACAAGAATGCAAAACACGCCACTCTTTTGCTCGGGAGCTTTCACGTAGTCGGGGGGGAGGCGCAAATAAATACGGAGGAGGGGGAGAAGTATGCTCGTATGTGCTCTCTGCAAGGAAGTGCGCACTGCGCCAAACTGGTGCTGTCGTGCTTCGACGAATCCGAGGCTGAGGCTGGTTTGGCGAAGGCTGTTTGCGAAACGGCCGTTAAGAACATTCCTTTCTGTGCTCTTCACCTCGGGGACGAAGGAAAGTCCAGCCGGGTGGGGAACGACCGATTCACGCCCGTGAGCCACCCAGACCTCCCCTTCAAAGCTGCGCCCGGTCAAATGTCATCCCACGACATTATGCTTGCGCGCAATTTGTCTCCTTCCAGGTTCGGAATTCTAGGCCACAACATTGACTACAGCGTGAGCCCGCAGATGCACAACGCAGCCTTCCAAATCTGCGGCCTTCCGCACTTCTTTGAGCGGTACGATTTTGAAACTGTGGGGGAGTGGGTCGACGGCGGGGGGCTAAAGAGGAACGATTTCCGCGGGGCTAGCGTGACCATTCCCCACAAGGTTGATATTATCCCGCACATGAACTGGCTGAGCGAGGAAGTGGGGGAAATAGGCGCGATGAACACGATCGTCGTTGGTGAGGGGGGGAAGGTGAGCGAGCGAAGCGTGCAGTTCCTGGCAGGAGAAAGAGGTCTCTTGAGAACACGGTTCAGCCAAGCGCAGTCTGGACAAGCCGAGCGCAGCGGTTAAGAGGGGATTCGGGGGTGGTTTCCCCCGACACGATTCTAAGGTTATTCCACACCTCAAAAACTACAACAATAAAGCTAACCCACACACACAATAAATTCGATGCAGCTGATGGGCTACAACACTGACTGGATCGGAATTTTCAATCCAGTGAAGGAGCGACTGGGAGGGAGAAAGGGCAAGGCGCTCGTTTGCGGGGGAGGGGGGACAGCAAGGGCGGCAGCTTACGCCGCGAAGCAGCTTGGGTTGGAGCTGCTATTTTGGAACCGGACCGAGAAGAAGGCAAGAGCTTTGGCGGACAGTTTTGGGGGGAAGGTAGTTTCCGGATTGGATGCGGATGTTGGACAGGGAGTGGTTGTTGTGCTGAGCACCTTGCCGGCGGCGGCCGAGTTCACGCTGCCCGAGAAAGTGTTCGACGAAAATCCAGGATTGGTTGTGCTGGACGTGAATTACAAACCGTATTGGACAAAACTGCTCAGGCAGGCTGTTGCCAATGAGTGCGAGATTATACGGGGAAGTGAAATGCTCTGGGGGCAAGGAATTGAACAATATGAGCTTTGGACAGGGAGGACTGCGCCAAGAAGTGTTTTTCGGGATACTGTTTTGGACAATTGTGATGTCGGCGAATAAATTCAATATATGGGACTAGTTTTGTAAAAATTCTAAAATGAAGCCAACAGTTGTGCAAGAACATTGTCGGGAAGGTGGTATTCGGAAGCTATTGTTTTGAACATGCCCTTGTCGAGACACTCGAGACTTTTGAGGGAGTCGTGAAGAACTCCAAGTGAATCGAACAGATCTGTAATTGAATTTTTGTGGGTTGGAAATTTCGTGACCATGTCAATAACTGTTGAGGGGGGGGGAGCAGCAGTTTCAACAATTGGGCTTGGGTTGTTATTTTTCTCGAACAGGATGTCAGTCCGCAAAATCCACTTCACGCCGGAGGAGAGGGGCAGTCCAGCATGGAACAGATTGTGCTCGAAAATGACACATTTGCCAATCTGGGGAGTGATAGGTACGAGGAAGCTGCTGGCGAGTGACGCGGGTGGAGGCTGAGGAACATCAAATTTATTGGGACAAAGAAATACAGTCTCGCCGCCTACGAAATTATCGTTGAGGTAAATCAAAATCGTGAGAGCCGATTGACATTCACCTATGTTTGTTGTCGCATCGTAATGGGGCAGGAACTCGTCGTGATCGCGATGGTTGTAGCGAAGTACCCGGAACCGGGGGTTGATACCAGTAGGCAGACCCGCGGTCGGGCGAGAACAAGCGTCCTCACGGTCGAAGTAATTCTTGAATGAAGAGTGCCAGGTTTCGTTGCTGCCACAACAAACCAGCCTCTTAATTTTGCTCCAGAGCGAACCATGCTCATTGGCAAAAGAAGAGGAGTCGAAAACAGCAACTCGGTGTGGATTCGGCTTCATTAACTCGATGGAAGTGCCATCCTCTAAAGTTGCTGAAGTGACGTATTGGGGGTTGCCACTCTCAGCTATAGCAATCAGATGCTCGCACTCAGCAGCCGTAAGGACATTATCCACAGAAACTGCAAGAGAATTTGGTGGGAAGAAGGAATCATCTATGTTTTTCACAGGATCAGTGCACATGGAAAAGCTCCCTCTTTGGGTGGCTGGGAGGAGGAAGACACTTCTAAATTTGGTGATGATTGGGGGCGATTAGCTGGTGTGATGGCAAAGTGCCGAAAGCTCCGTCGCGAGACCAATAAAAAGTAAATTTCCAAAGTCATTTTCTTACGTCAATATGGGAGACCTAGTCAAGCTCATCAAGAAATGTGTGAAGAAGGGACCGCTGACAATAACGGCAATTGCCGCCAAGTTGTCCGTTTCGACCGAGGAAATCTCAGAAATAATTAAGAAGAAGCCAAAGAAGTTTCACCTCGATGGTGAGACGGTTTGTGCATCTGCATCTCTGGAGGTAACCCCCCCACCTTCCCCCCCCCCCAAGCAGAAGAAAGAAGATAAAAAGGGGAAAAAAGAAAAGAAAAGGAAGATTGAGGAGGTTTCCCCAGCACTTCCTGCAGTGTCCTCTGCTGAGGACGAGAAAGCCTCCAAGAAGAAGGCCAAGAAAGAAGCGAAGAAAGCAGCAAAGAAAAAAGCATCATCTGCTTCCTCTTCCTCTTCCTCTTCCTCTTCCTCTGCCTCTTCCTCCTCCTCCTCCTCCTCCTCCTTCTCTTCCTCCACCGATGCAGATACCTGGCGAAGCACAAATAAAATCGTCGTCATGTCATCATCCACACCCCAGCCGCCGTACACCCCTTACCGTACGTTTGACCACATCAAGACTGTTAAAACTCTCCAACCTATCATCGATCTATGCTCCACAAAGGGGTTCACCAACCCCACTCCAATCCAGGCCCAGTGCTGGCCAATTCTGATGGAGGCCAATAAAGACATTGTCGGAATTGCGGAGACTGGCTCGGGCAAAACTCTTGCCTTCGGCGTTCCCGGAATCAAGCACATCCTCGACCAAAAGAAATCAAACAAGAAGATCAAGGGCCCTCACATGCTCGTTCTCGCCCCCACCCGCGAGCTTGCGAACCAGTCGCACGAAGTTCTCGAGGAGTACGGCTTCTCCGTCGGGCTCAAGTCCATGGTCATCTACGGTGGCATCCCCAAGTTCGAGCAGAAGAAGAAGCTGGCCGCTGGCGTGGACATCGTCGTGGCGACGCCCGGAAGGTTGAAAGATCTGATGGAGGAGGGAGTTTGCGATTTGAGCAACGTCTCGTTTATGTGTTTGGACGAGGCTGACAGGATGTTGGATTTGGGATTTGAGGAGGAGGTGAGTGATTTTATTATTATTATTAATAATAGACCGCATAGAGGTTTAAGCCATTACTAACTAACAACACCAAAATCTTCTCATTGTTCAATCAAATTAACAGGTCAGATACATCATTAGCACAACAAAATCCAACGCCGATGGACGCCAAACGGCGATGTTCTCCGCGACTTGGCCCAAGGATGTTCAAGACATAGCGGCGGGCTTCATGAACGACCCGGTCCGCGTTTACGTGGGTTTCGAGACAATTTCTGCGGACGGGCAGATGGAGGTCGACGACAGTCTGTCTGCCAACAAGCGCGTTTCGCAGACTGTCGAGGTCATTGAGGATAGGGAGAGAGAGTTCCGGTTAAAGGCTCTCCTGAAGCAGTACCACACCGGCCAGAAGGGCCGCGTGTTAGTGTTCGCCTTGTACAAGAAGGAGGCCGCTCGGATCGAGCAAATGCTCGCCAGAAACGGGTGGAACTGCTCTTCCATCCACGGCGATAAATCCCAGGACATGCGGACGAAGGCTCTCGAGGAGTTCAAGAGCTGCAAGTGCCCTCTTCTCGTTGCAACAGATGTTGCCGCCCGCGGGCTGGACATCCCTGACGTCGAGCTCGTCATCAACTACACCTTTCCCCTCACGATTGAGGACTACGTTCACAGGATTGGCCGCACTGGGCGTGCTGGGAAGCTGGGAATGAGCTACACGTTCTTCCAGCCAGGTGATAAGAGTCACGCGGGGGAGCTGCAGGCGGTCATGAAGCAGGCCGGCCAGGACGTTCCGGAATCTTTAATGGCCTTCGGAAACACAATCAAGAAGAAGGAGCACAAGTTGTACGGGAACTTTGGGCCGAGGGGGGGTGGACCGATGAAGAAGGCAACAAAGATTACATTTTGATTAAAAGTTGAGAATACTTTTTGCTGAGACTACTTCAATTTCTGTTTTTTTTTAGCCCAAATCATAAGTTTCAGTTCAATAGGCTCTTCTCTTCCCCTCATCGAAATCCTCGTACGCCTTCAGCTCAATTCCCCCGATCTTGGAGCAGAAGTACAACCCAATGAATCGATCTCTCAGCTGGACGTTTTTTTTAAGCTTTTCCCTGCTCGCATTGTCAATCCCCAGCACCGACAGCATGCAATGATCCTCGTCATCCAAATACTCGCCAAAAAATTCTCTCACGTTCCTCACGAACCTCACGCAGTCGTAATACGAACTATTGTACTCGGGGCTAGTGCAATCAAACTCGTCATACTCGCGCTCATCGCACATTTCTTCAGGCTGCGCCGAGCGAGACAAAACGAGCGAGACAAAACGAATTGGGTTGTTAGTTTAGTTCAACACATACCCATACCTTCAATACAATACATAATGCACGAGGTGTATCTAGCCCGCTCGCTCGCTCGCTCACCTCGGCAAAGTGACCAATCCCTTTGATTGTCCAGAACCCGTTATCTACCAATTTGCGCCAATCCCCGCTTGTCCCGCCTCCGGCGACCCCTGGAAACATCTCGTCATCGTCTTCTCCGTAGTTTTCGCCAAACTCCGGGGACTCGAAGCTTTCGCAAATTTCACGGCACTTCCTCTCTGCACTCATAAAAAGAGGGTGTTTCATGACGAACTGCGAGTCGGTCCGTTTATCAGGCTGGCGGTTGAGCAATTTCCCAACCAGACTGCAGGCACAGACGCCGTTGCTAAGCCTGTCGTCAAATCTTTGCCTCCTCAGCAGGTCCAAGCTAAAATCCACAGCTCCGAGAATTTTCCTCATTACAGAACCAATTTCCCCAAAGGCGTGCTTCCCACCAGTCAAGATGAAGTGCAAGCAAAGCCCCAGGGAGAACATGTCCTGGGCGATGAAGTCCTCCTTGGTGAGTTTCGATTCATCCTCGCCTTTATCGATCCGCTCAAGCGCCTCGGCAGGAAGGTAATTGTGCACCTCCCCCCGTCGTTGGATCTTGGTAATCCCCCCGTAGGCGACCTTTAAGGTCAAGCTCGCACCTCTTCCTCCTCCCCCTTGCGACTTGCTCTTTGACCAAAGCAGATTGCTCGGCTTCAAGTCCTTGTGGTAAATTCCGAGCTGGTGGAGGTGAGCAATCCCTTCGGTGACCTGTCTGCTCAAATCGATCTTCTCCGGGGGGCTCAGGTTGAACTTTCCGAAGAAGTTCTCGTCGGCCAAGCTCCCTTCGCACAGATCAACAGCCATGAAGATGCACCCGCTGCTGCGCGCGATTGCGTGAAGCAACAGCACGTTCGAGCTCGCCTCGTTGCCCAAGGTGTCTTTCAACGCCATAATTTCACGCTGCGTTTGTGTTTGTGTTTGTGTTAATGTTGGTGTTGCCCCTCTCTATTTTTGCCCCCTCTCTATTTTTACAGCTCCTCAGACACTGACTCAACTCACTCACCTCCTTCTCGATCATTGACAATTCAAGCTTCTTTACGGCGCAGATCTGTTTGGTACTTTGGTCGTTGACGTCTTCGAAAGAGAAACCCTTAAACACTTTTCTACTCCCTCCCAGTGGTTGGTTGACGTAGTAGTTGATGTTGATGTTCTTCTGGTCTCCAACGCTCTCCTTTTTCAGGAACCACTTCGTTCGCCTCCTGGCATCTGTCTCCAGCAAGAAATTCCTGATTATGCTCTTACTCGAAGATATGATGTTGCTCACATCAATAGCACACTCGACAATCTGCGGTAGGATAACGCTCGCAAACAGACGGAAGGCGAGTCGCTTCCACTTCTTGGGGATCTGACTAGTGTCGCGCTTGGATGCTCCGATCTGAGCCGAGCAAATGAATTGAGTGGGTAAGTTTAGTAGTGGATGTGGGTGGTCGTGGTTTGTGGTTGTTGCCATTTCCGCTCGTACGCTCGCTCGCTCACTCACCTGCAGCATCAAATTGCGGATCACCCTGTTGTGCCGACGCCCCATACTCTTCTCCAATCGGTCCGTAATGCCCATCCAGCGGTCCAGGCACTTCTTATTCTTTTTGATCTCGATGGCAGCAGCGTCCTGCGCCGAGCGTATTGAGTGGAGAAATAAGATAATAATAAATTTGTGTGTGTTAGTTTGTATGTAGTGTGACTCTATGCTCGTCTTCCACAACCCCCCACCACCCCCGCTTCGCTCGCTCACCTCCGTAGTTCTCTTTTTGGGCTGAGATTTCAAGTTGGATATCGACGACGCGGTGATATCTGCCCTGCCCTCGTCTGCAGGTCGAGCGGTCGGCGCCAACTTTTCTGGCTGCAGTCCAAGCTTCATCCTGCTTCGCTCGCTCGCGGTCAGCTCCTTCTTCTTCTTCTGCTTCGCCTTCTTCTTCGGCTTTGCTTTGTCGGCGAGCTTCTCGCGAGCTTCATCGGCGAAGATTTCGGCCTCCTCCTCCCCACCATCGGGCACCAAGGAGTGATTCTCCCAAAAAACCCGCGCACACTTCATCCTATTCGACTCCGAAGAATATGAAAAATCAGGAAGTTCATCTAAATAATCTTCCACCCTCTCCTTCCAGTCCGCCCCCCAGTGCCGTATCAAGTTTTTTCGCGCGTCGGTAATCTTGACAAGTGTCGAATAGAACGTGTTCTTGGTTGTTGGGTCAGGGTTTGGGTTAGCTAAACCTACGACTTCAGCCAGCTCGAAGAGTAAATTCTCAAGGTCGTCCTCGTCCATGCCAACACCCTCGTTGTTGTCGCCGTCTAAGTCGTTGGAATTGGACTGGGACGCCGAGGGAGGAGGGGCAAACGTTGGGAACTCAAAGCCGTCGTCGAAAGAATCAAAATCGACATTCTTCGATGGAGGTTTGGGGAGACTGTAATTGTCTGCCGCGCCGCTGTTCTCGTCCAACTGCGGATCATTGTCGCTATCATCGTCGCTATCATTGTCGCTATCATTGTCATTGCCGGTTGGAGAGTCGCGCGCCGAGGCCTCGGTGGTTGCACTTCCATTTCCAATTCCCCCCTTTTTCTTCTTCTTCTTCTTTTTTTTCTTCTTCTTGTTGGCGGCAGTGGCAGTGGCAGTGGCAGCGGCAGCGGCAGCGGCAGGGGGAGTGACAGTAGTAGTTGTAGTCGCAGTAGTAGTGGCAGTTTTAGTGGCAGTAGTAGTGGCAATGTCATTGGCAATGCCAGCAATGTCAGCAAAAAAAGCACTATGCTTGCCACTTGCCACTACATCGTCAACTTCAGCCCTGCTTAGAGCGCCACTTGCCACTAGATGTTCAGCGAAAGCCATTTGCTCTTCAGTCATCACAGCCACTTTCTTCACCTCGGGCTCATCCTTCCAGTCATCTGCATTGAATTTCTTCTCCTCCTTCATCTTCTTGAGCTTCAGCTGATTCTCGCGTTTGCAAAGGTGGTGCCACAAGGCAATTTTGTCCTTCTCAAGCTGCTTCGCAAACTCGCCTGAAAAGTCAATGTCCCCTCCCATCCTCAGCAAACCACCACCCTCCTCGAAGACAAATTTCTTCGTCTCCACCGAGGCATTATGCAAGTCGACGTAGCTATTCAGCCCCTTTCGCAAATTCTTCTCCAGAATATCCAGCGGGCTATCCGTCGAGAAGTTGATTTTCGCGTGGAGCTTCAGCTTGGCGAGGAGGGGGAGGGTCGAGAGGTTGGGGTTGGAGGAATTTAGGGGGTTGTAATTCAACCCTTTCGGTGTTTTACTGCCTGTGAACATTGTCGAGAGATCGTCGTCGTACACGGCGCTCTTTTTCGCAACTTCGGCCTCCACCGCCTTGCTCTCGCCCTTCCAAATCCCAGGGCTAAGTTTACACCTCCCTCCGTCAGCCTCGTCGAACATGCTCATGTAGTGGCTGAACTTGGACGCCAACTTGGGGAGCGGCTCCCCCCCGTTGATCCAATCGGGCACGTCCCTCGCAACGCCAAGCGGTGTGAAGTTCGTCGGAAGTGCCCGCAACGACGCTGCCAAGACCTTCCCGCCGATATTTATCAAATGAGTCGGCTTCGGAATCTCGTTGTACTTCTTCTTCTCCCCCGGGAGCATTAGGGGGTTGAATTTCTCTAACGGGTTGGGAACTTCCCCCGTCGGGGGGGTGGGGGAAGCCAGCAGAATGCCGTTGGAGAACGAGCCGCGCTTGGTTTCTTGAATCTGCGCCGAGCGAAGAAGGCGCGACATTGTGCGCATTTTTAATTGATCAGGGGGGGAGGCGAGCAGGCCAAAAATACGAGAATAATGTTAGTTTAGTAGTGGCTCGTATATATTTCTCGTCTTCATCAAGACTCGCTCGCAGTATTTCGCTCGCTCACCTCGGGAATTGTGGTCGTCAGGTGGCTGAACGAGTGGGAGTAGTTGCTGCGGACTGCGCCAGAGGAGGCGGAGCAAGGGACAGAGCCATCGCCGCCCACCTCGAAAGTTGCAACGGATCGAGATTCCGAGGCGGCACCAAGAAGAATCTTCGTGGCTGAGAAAACATCCTCTCGGTCAGAGTAGAGCTTCAATGAAGTGTTCGGGTCGAACTCGACATTGCTCTCGGTTGACGACGCCGTGGAGTCGCTCATGTTTTCCCATTTGTTGTCAGGAGTGTTGGTTTTGGTGTTGGTGTTGGTGTCGGTGGCGGTGGGGGTGGGCTGGGGATTGAAGTTTTTGAGCCGCGCGGCCAAATTGGCCAGAGTTGGTGTCTCATACTCGGCGTCGAGATCCGAGTCCGAGTCCGAGTCGGACTCAGACTCCGTCTCGGAGCCGGAGTCCACCTTGAGGCGTTTTTTCGCGCCAAAGTCGAACACAAAGTCAACATCGGAAGCAATCGAACCAGACAACGACAACGCAGCGAAGAGCCTGTCGCTTGTCCACGGAAAAACTTCCTTGTAGCTCTTGGTGGTTGGCGTTCTGTCGCTGTCGGCCTTCTCGTTGAAGCCAACACGCTCCTTGCCCTCGACGGCCAGCAACCCGCCGTAGTGGCCGATGTTGAGAAGGGCGCCAGTTCTTTCGAACTCGCCTTTTGCCCCCTCCGGGTCCAAGTAGCTGAGCCCGAGCTTTGCCAAGCCCGGTGCACCGGCTTCCAGGAAGTCCGTAACGGACGAGCGGATGCGAGAGATCGCCTTGGTCTCGCCGGACTTTGTTGTCCTGGACATTGTAGAAATTGAGCTGAGGGTGGCGGCACCAGAGGCGATCCACTGTTCAGGGGTGAAGGACCGAACGGAGTTGAGAGGGTCGGTGGAGTGGGTTGCGACTTCTAACTGAGTAAGGAGAGTGTAAAAGGCGTTATTGGCCACATTGGACGTCTAATGAGGCGAGGGAGGTGTGGTGTTGGTGTGTTGGTGTTGGTGTTGGGGTTGGGTTAGCAATTAAAAATTATAAGCAAACAAACAAAAAACAAAGATGTTTTCGCTTCGCACTCACTCACCTCGAGGAAAACCATCTTTTGGGTGGCTAGTGAGAGGAGGTTACAGAGCCTTGGCAGGGTGTAGGGGGCTGCCAGGGAGGATTTATGGTGAACTTTTAACTTCTGGAGAAGATGCACTCGGTCAGCATTGGGATTGTTGTGGAGTTCGAGGAGGTTCTTCCAGTACTGCCTGGCAGACAAAGGCATGTCCGTGAAGAAATTTACCAAAGTGATGAACGGAGCAGAGCCCAAGTCCTCGTAAGCATCAGCATCTAAGAGCTCGGACAGGTAGGTAACATTCTCAGCGTTTTTTGCTTTCAGGAATTGCACCAAGGGCGAGGAAGTCTTGGAGGTGTCCCAAGTTACAAAATGAGGGGGGGTGTCACTGGGATTCGGGGACGTCACAGCATTCTTGAACACCTGGGTGATGTCGGAGCTTGGCGAGAAGTCCGTGAATATGCAAATCAAGCCTTTGGGGCTGGAGGCCTTGAAGTTAGTGTTTGGCGGAGGGGAGGGGATTTGAGGCGTTTTTACATGCGGGTTTGTCACGAACGGGTTGGTGAAAGCCATGGTTTTGGGGGATTGTACAAGTGGTGGACAAAAATAACAAATCACACACAGACATTGTGCAGATGAAAAATGAAAATTTTGCTTGTTAACAAGATCAATTTTTCGAGTTGTAGGGTGCCATTGGAGGAATTTAATTCGCTTGACACCTCTACTTCAACCACTACGCCAACCACTATATAATTTCGTTCTTTGCCAATCTAAATGCATCGATTCTTCTTGAGGGCTGCAAGAACGAAACGACAGCACTCAAACATCATCATTGGGGATTGCAAGCGCTCCCCACTCTCCACATCATCTTCCTCATTATCATCGTTATCCCTCACGAAAACCAAATTGGGTGAGCTCCAGACAGCAACACACAAACCGACACCATTAACTTCTAAGTCAGAGACAACAAAGTTAGTCTCACCTCTCCCAGAACACGAACAAATGCAAAATCACTTTATCAATCGTCTTCGTAACTCCTTAAAGAAGCAACCAAATGCTGAGGAAAATGTCCAAACTCTCACAACCTCTATATTCCTCCCCACCTCTTCTTCCTCTTCCTCTTCCTCTTCCTCGTCTTCATCCTCATCCTCTTCCACTCCCTCTTTTTCTTCCTCTCCCTCTGCCTCTTCATCTCTCCAGCAGTCAGTCAAAATCATTGAAGATGAGATAGCTTCTTACAATTTTCTCCGCCTCGCCCCGAAGCTCACACATGCTCTCCTCCGAGCCCACTCAAAGACCGGTAACGTCGAGGGTGCTTTTTCGGCCTATCGTTTGCACATGGAAACGCTCAAAAGCGCGTTCTCCAGTAGCCGCAAAAATAGTAAAATCACCAATAGTAAAATCACCAAACAACAAACCTTGAGCGACGACAACCACGAGTATTACTTCCACCATCCCGACTCTAATTCCCCCAAACCTACAATGTTGAGAGAGTCCCGTTACCCCCACAATCTCCTCGTTCAGGCCTTTTCCAACGCTGTCTCCGTCACCTCCCCCCAGTGGGCAATGTCTTCGAAGCATTTCGAAGAGATCTTCGACAACATAATAAAGTTCGACCTTGCCCCCTCCATCTTCTCGACCCAAACACAGACCCAAACCCAAACCCAAACCCAAATTCAAACCCAAATTAAACCAGCATTCAACACCTTCACTCTTAATCTCATGCTTGATGCGTTTGCGCGAACCGCGCAAATGCCGTCTTTGCACAACACGAAGGATTTCGACCTCGAGGCGAAGAAACTTAACGCTTCTCCCAACCCCAACATGCACACGGAAAACGGTGGCGCGAGTGAGTTCAGCAAATCCCAGCAATCAATAAATTTCGGCTTGGACTTACTAGAGCAGCGGAGATCGGCGCACAACGAGAAGGCGAGGAATTTCTTCTTGCGCGCGCTAGGTGAGCGAGCGAAGCGAAGCGAGCGAGCCTTGAGGAAGACGAGCATACTCGCGATGGATCTCGCGAAATGGCTCCAGACATAATGGCTACGTATATATAAGCTAACCCACCCAATTCGTGTGGCTCAATTTACTCGTTTCGTTCGTCTTTCATTAATATGCGCCTCGCTGCGCTCGGCGCAGAGGCCCCACACAATATTCATCCCGATACAACAACCTTGAATACGCTAATGAAAATTGCTGTCAGATGCAAGCAACTTGGCAAGGCCTTTGACACTTTCAAGTACTCGTTCTTCGAGCACGGACTCAAGCCTGATGTTTACACGTACAACACGCTTATCAACGCGGTGGCGGCTTACGAAGATGATGAGCACGCCAGCGACGACAACAGCAAATTCTCTTTCAGCCAGGTGGAGGGCATAATTGGGAAAATGATGGTGTCAGGGGTTAAATGTGACGAGTTCACGGTTGAGGCGTGCCTTGCCATTGTGGGAAAGGGTGGGAAGCAGATTGACTTGCTGCAGGACTTCTGGAACCAGCACTTGATATTGCCGAGGGAGGAAAGGTGAGCGAGCGAAGCGAAGCGAGCGAGCATTTTAAAAGACGAGAATACGAGCCTCTACTAAACCAACCCACTCAATTCGTTTTCGCACCTTCTTCGCTCGCTCGGGGCAGGTTCGCGGGAGTTTTTCAAAAATTGAAGGAGGAGGGAGATTATTTTGAGGTGCAGCGGCTCGCGTATTTTTGCAACCAGGTGTTGGATTGGAGCTGGGACGGGGACGGGGACGGAGACGGGGACGTCACGCTGAGTAAGAGTACGCAGCAGACCATTAGAGCTTTGCGGGGTGGCAATTGGGCAGCTCCTTGGAATAACCAAATGCTGACCAAGGCGAGCATTGAGGAATTGATTTCAGAAATGAAGGCAGACGACGAGGAAAAACGTAAAAGAGAACTTTTATAGGCAACTTTCTTTATTTATTGACACTTATTATTGCTAAGCAGACCCAAAAGCGTTTTTCTATCGTTGAGCTCGGCTTCGGTCAGTTTAGGAAACTCCCACTCTCCGCACTCGTGCCTCTTCTTGAAAAGCTTCACGCACTCCCCGTTCTTGAGGAATGTTTTGTTGACCATTTTCTTCCAGGGGAGCTGGGTGGTTTCAATATGCTCGAACAAGTACTTGTTGTGAATCCCTCCCAGGCAGCCCGAGACCTTTGCAGGATGAAAGTAAACCGGTTTCAGTATACGAAAAACGCCACTCTCGGTAAAAATGGAGTGCAAGTCATTCCCTCGGCCAGATTCTCCCTCAACCTCCTTTCCGCCCACCGCCTCTTTCAAGAAATCTATCACTTCCGAAACTGTGCCTGATATGATGGCGAGCACAGTCATTAGGAGGGAGCAGCGGCTCTCGACTTCCCGCAATGCTGTTTCGATTTCCTTGATCTCGTCGTTGTCGCATCCGAGGAGCCAGGCTTTTTGTGAGTCGCCGTCGCCGTCGTCTTCTCTTTCTCCTTCTCCCTCTCCTTCTCCTTCTCCTTCTCCTTCTCCTTCTCCTTCTCCTTCTCCTTCTCCTTCTCCTTCTCCTTCTCCTTCTCCTTCTCCTTCTCCTTCTCCTTCTCCTTCTCCTTCTCCTTCTCCTTCTCCT
>Ga0302116_1001395_pt1 | contig 14569 bp, 14 predicted proteins | sample AG5_SCM_MG_FD_203124 | JGI IMG/M metagenome (GOLD analysis project Ga0302116, IMG submission 203124) | Marine microbial communities from Western Arctic Ocean, Canada - AG5_SCM | ecosystem: Environmental > Aquatic > Marine > Oceanic | place: Canada: Western Arctic Ocean | collected 2017-10-01 | reverse complement strand
ACATTGACCAAATTGTAAAGCGAGCTTATCTGATGATTCACATCGATAATCGCTGTATAGCTAACATTCGCATCGTCAAAGATGTATCCAGCAGCTTCTTCGCCACCAGTGTCTTGCGCGACAGAAATAATTTCGAAATTTTCAGACTTGAGTTCTTCGTATATGGACTGCCACACGGGCACGTCTAGACGACATCCTCACCACGAGGCCCAAGTAAGGAGTAATACCTTTTTGCCTCGAAAATCTGAAAGACGAACTAGCTCGCCATCGCGACCCATCAGTTCGAAATCGGGTGCTTCGCCACCGCGTAGGAAAGATTGACGCGTTACTGGCATGGTGCCAAAACTCCAGATGCCGTCATTGTAATCAGTGACATAGGCTTGCTGCAGTTTGTCCGCCAGCTCGGTAACGTTGAACCATGGTTGTCCCTGCCGGGTAATAAACATGGCGCTGTCTCGATCTTGCAGAACCGGAACGCACAATTCGTCCAGGCAAGCCCCTTCAGGCTTAAGAACGAAATCGTTTACTCGGGTAAGGTCTTCGGGCTTAACCCAAAGGTCGGTTGCGTCTGGCAGCGTTTGCTCCAGCTCTACGACCCGCTCGTTGTAGAGCACAGTCGCGCTCTGGGCGTTGAGCGCGCCGCTTATAAGCATGACGGCGGTAAGGCCGGCTATGCTTCTTATAGTCTTCATGGTGTTCTCCTTAATCAGGGCAGTGAAGCTCCTGAACGACTGAATTGGCCACCAATAGTTAGTAGCGGACTCAATATAACAGCTGGCTGAAGTGGAGGGTATCGCAATCTGTGGAGGGTAGAAGAATTAGGAGATTGAAAAGTCAGGAGATTCTGGCACTATTTACTGATCCGTCTGATCGTGAGGCAGTCGCTGTATTGGTAGATCTACTCTAAATAGAGGCGCTTGAGAGAGCCGCCTATCAAGGAACACAAAATGAAAAAACAAATGAAGCCAATCGTAGTAGCTAGCCTTGCACTCGCTCTACTAATTAGCGCGACAGGGGTAGCAGCGCAGGAAGCAGATACGCGCTTGAACAAAGCGGTAGCCTTGCTGGAGAACGATGAGCCGGCGTTCGGCCTCTTATCTTTCGACTATTCACTTAACAATGCTCGATCACTGTCCAGATCCGGCTTGGACTTCATCATCATCGATATGGAGCACGCGCCTTTCGATGTTGAGCGGATTCGAGAGTTTTTGCTTGGTATGACCGATAAGCGCGCAATCCTTGAGAAGGGGAGCCTGCAGCCGAATGTAGTGCCATTCGTACGTATCCCGGCAAGCGGGGGCGAGGACGTGTTGTCACAAGTGAAGCAGGCATTAGATGTGGGCGCGTTCGGCGTAATGTTCCCCTCTGTTAACAATGCAGCCGAGGCCGAGATGGCGATTCGGGCGAGCAGGTATCCACAGCTCAATGGCGCGGATGACTATGAGCCAGCGGGGCTGCGTGGACGCAACCCGTCGAACGCAGTCTGGTATTGGGGGACAAGGGACTACATTGCGAAGGCAGATCTGTGGCCCTTAGATCCTAGTGGTGAGTTGCTCGCGATCATTCAGATCGAAACGCCGGAAGGAGTCGAAAACATCGAAGAAATTATCTCCGTACCGGGCACCGGCGTCATCTTTATCGGACCATCCGATCTAAGCGCGTCGATGGGTTACGCCAGCGCAGCGGCACCTCAGGTCGAGGCCGCAATTCAGACTGTTCTTAGCAGCTGCTTAGCTCACGACGTCCCTTGCGCTATAACGACAAACTCACGGACTGTCGAGGCGCGGCTAGCAGAAGGATTTCGATTTATTACCGTCGGGCTAGATGGAGGCTTATCGACCGGTACCCAGGATGCTCTTAACCGCGGACGCGACGCGAGTGGTCGTTTACACAGCACAGATCAGAATTTCTTAGAGTAGTGTGCGAATTTCACCGCCGGCTTGTTCAGCGTCGGCCTGATCGTGGGTTACGAGAATAGTTGGTAGCCCAGAGGCTCGCAGTTTGTCGAAAACCAGAGTTCTGGTTTCTTCGCGTAGTTGGGTATCCAGCTTGGAAAAAGGCTCGTCCAGGAGAACCGCGTTTGGGCCAGAGAGTAAAAGCCGCAGCAACGCGATACGTGATGCCTGCCCACCCGAGAGAGTGCCGGGGTCGCGATCATCAAACCCCGCGAGTCCAATATCATTTAACCCTTCGCTGATTGCTTGGCTCTTCTGCTTTGCATTGCTTAGCATGGCAAAGCGTAAATTTCCAGCAACGCTAAGGTGAGGAAATAGCAGAGGGTCTTGAAACAATAGTCCTATTCGGCGGTTTTCAGCAGCTAGAGAACAAATGTCCACACCATTGACCAGCACCGAACCGCTGGATTCAAATACGGGCGCTAAAAACCCTGCTATATACGCAAGTAAGGACGACTTGCCTGAGCCGGATGGACCCATCACGGTGAGAATCTCTCCCGGACCTACGCTGCAGTCAATCTCGAGCAACTGTTTGCCGGTTAGCGAAAGTCTTACATCTTTCAAGTCAAGAACAGAATTACTCATCGTGTATCGATCATCCCGCTGCGATTGCGCCAAATAAATTTTGGAATAAAAAGAGCCATCATAAAGCCTACTATTGGTAATGAAAGTTGCACTATCGCCCAAACCGAAATCAAATTTCTACTCGCACCCGAGGTCAAGGCAACAGCTTCAGTGGTAATAGTCGTAATTCGTCCGGCTCCTAACAATTGAGTGGGCAAAAACAAACTTATGCTAATCGCCATGCCGATTGCTAAAGCCGTTAAGATTGGAGCGAGCAATAAAGGAATCCGGATCTGCCAGAACGATTTTAGCTGGCTCGCACCTAGCGTGGATGCCACCTGCGTCCAGCGCGGATCTAGTTGACGATACGCCTCAGAGAATGACAAGAAGACATAAGGCAGCACAAACAAGAGGTGGCCGAATATCACAAGACTCAAGTTCGCCTGCCAACCTGCAAATTCGGTGAGCACGATGATGCCAAACAGAAAGACAATTTGCGGAATCAGTAAGGGCAGATACAACAACCACATTACGGTAGATTTACCCTTGCCAGATTGTCGTTCAGATTCGAGTGTTGCCGCTACTAATATCAGCGCAAGTAGTGTGGAGCTAACGCTGATTAATACGGTGTTAAAAAGTGGTGCCGACAGGTCTGAAAGGCTGTTTGCCCAGTGCTGAATCGTCCAGGAAGATGGGGCAGCAGAGGGAAAGCGCCAGGGGCCAGCAAAAGCATTGGTCAACAGGGCGAGTAGGCTTCCTGCAATTACCATTAATACAGTAGGCATCGCACCTCGGCCTATTACAAACGCCAGACTTTCTCCTGTATTGCGGTTTCCTGCTGCCAGCCAGAATCGCCACAGCAGGCCGACAAGTTTTTCCAGCACTAGCCAGATTGCTACGGCTATCAGGCTCACTACCAATTGCAATAGAGATCCGGCGGCCGCTAGAAAGCGAAGGTTAAGATCAGGATCATTGAACCACGACAAAACCCTAACACTTAATGTAGGTGGAAGCGTCGGGCCGAGAATAAGCGCAACATCGACCGTGGCGGAGGCGAATACTATGACTGCAATCACGGGCAGGCGGACCAAGGGATAAAGGCTAGGCGCGATTACTTTGAGCCAGGCTATTGTGGGCCGGTAACCGAGAGTTCGTGCAACCTCAATTCGATACCTGGGCTGGAGTTGCGGTAGAGCTGCTAAGGACATTAGCAGTAGGAATGGGACTTCTTTGACAATAAGCCCGAACAATAAAGAGAGGCCCCATGTGTCATTCACGATAAGGATATCTGGTGGCCGCTCCCAGCCTGTCAGTCCTGAGGATATAATTCGGCTGAATAGTCCTGAGGGTGCGATTAAGAAGGCGAGCCCGAAAGCGGCAGCAGCATGTGGAAATGAGAGTAAGGGGGAAACGAGTCGGCGAATCCAGAGATCCAATTTACTTCCCGTTGCGCTAGCGAGATAGAGGAATACTAGTGTTAGAGAAATCAGCGGCGTTAAGACCCCCGAAATCAGGCTGATCAATACGCTTCGAGTTAGTCCTGGCACGTCGAATAGCTTGCGCCATGCCTCGACGGAAAAATCCGAGCTTCCCAAGGGTGGAAAGTAGCCAAAGGCTGGCAAACTCGCAATGAACGTGCCCAGCAGAATCGGTGCGGCCAGCAGGAAGATGAGACTATGGCTTGCCCAGCGTAGCACCGGTTATCTTGCGCTGTAGCGCTGGATCCAAGCGCGCTCAAGGGCGGGTGTCCAAGAAGGGTGTGGTTCCTGCAGCTTGCGGCTTAACTCTTCAAGACTAGCGGCTGCCAAATCAGTGCTTACTGAATCAAATTGTTGGCGGGCACTTGCGTCTAAATCCTCGATAGAAATCACAGTTGTGCTTCCCATATGATTCGGATCGCTGGCCCTGGCCTGTGCTTCGATGGAGAGTAGGAAGTTGGCAGTGATCATCGCGGCGGCTTTGTGCTGTGCGTTGTAGGGAATCGCGAGGAAGCTCACGTTGCCGATCGTGCCGCCTTGCAGTACGTATGTTCGCACGGTGTCTGGCAACTCTCCCGTTCTAACCGAGAGCAAGGCCTCGTTTGGATTGAATGCTAGCGCTAGAGAAATTTCGCCGTCGCCCATGAGTCGTCTTAGTTCAGCGGCGGAGTTGGGGAAGTATCTGCCCGCTCGCAATAGAGTAGGATGAAGCGCATCGAGATAGTCCCACAATGCAGTTGTGACTCGCTGGAATTCATCATCAGTGACCGGAGCAAACAGTGCTGGATCATTGTTGGATATCTCGAGAACCGCCTGCTTGAGAAAGGTGCTTCCTAGGAATGCCGGTGGGCGGGGATAGGTAAATTCTCCGGGATTAGATGTCGACCAATCCAAGATTGCAGCTATCGTTTGAGGCGGTTCCACCAGCCATTGGCTGTCGTGATAGAAAACGAGTTGTGATCGGGTCCACGGCGACTCTAAACCATCAGTGGGCACGGTGAAATCTTCGCGCATCTCAGGGAATCGATCTGCATTAACTAAGCTGAAGTTGGGCTGCTCTTCCGCCCAAGGGCCGAACAGTAATTTGTTCTGTTTAAGTGCTGCGAAGTTTTCGCCGTTGACCCACAACAGATCGATGCTGCCGTTGGTATCATTGCCAGCCTGTCTTTCAGCAACTATCTTCGAGACGGTTTCGCCAGTGTCAGCGACTTTCACATGTTGAAGATTGATGTCAAAGCGTTGCTCTAGGGTTTGGGCAACCCAGTTAAGATAACTATTTATCCTAGGCTCGCCGCCCCAAGCATTGAAGTAGACAGTTTGTCCCCGCGCCTGTTGTTTCAGTGCCGACCAATCTGCCACATCAATAGCTTGTGCTGTTGTTAGCGAAGAGTGAGGCAATAGAACGAATAGAAGGAATATTCGAATAAGTGGAGATGACGGTCTCAGCTGCGCCATTGATATCTCAAGACAGGTGATAGTGAGATTGATTTATCCATTAGTAGCTAGTACACCCATACGTTGAGCGCGCCGATCACGTCGTTTCTCATCGAGGGCTGCGCCCAATACCTCTACATGAAATTTATCGCAACCGATGCACAGGTTGCTGTAGTCGTCTCCTTTGGGCGTCTTGGTTGTAGATTCGGCTATGAATTTTTCCTCATCCCATCCATGAGTTAACCCCATGCGTTCGGGTCTCCCGGCATTGATAGCTTCAATAGCCGGTATGCCGGCCAAGTCGTCGAGGATCTCTACAAGAGGCTCTTCGGTAAGGTTGCCTAGTGGATGAGCGGTCTTTATGCAGCACGGGTAAACATCGCCAGTAGGGTCGATCGAAACTTCCGAACCTGCGTAGCCGTGCTGCAAGAAGTTAAGCCCGCCGGACCAAGCATCGCAGAAATTATCTTCGATCGTTGCTTGAGAAAGACCGTTCTCCCAAGCCCGGCCGCGAGGCCAAAGCTTGCCGATCCAGGAGTCTTCGCTCGCACCAAACATGCTGAAGATCGGCCCCTTCTCTAATGCACGCTCGTCTCTTCCTCCATCAGCGTGTGTGATGCCTGCGTCTTCTAGCATCGCCGTGACTTTTTCTGCGAGGGCGTCCTTCTTGTCGCCTTCCATCCCCACATGAAAATCATCCATGCCAGATACAGAGATAGACCAGATGTTGCGGCTTAATAACTCATCGATAATCTTCGGCGTTAGCAAGTCACCCGTAGTCTGTACCACTACTTTTATTCCACCATTATCGCGGTATTTTTCTTGCAGCGCTTCTAATACCGGATAGAGGATTCTTTCGCGAACGGGTTCGGTGAGTACGTCACCACCGGATAGAATTATTTTTCCTGTCTTCTCTACATAGTCATCAGGATTTGAAGAGTCGGGATTTGCCTCTAGAAAGGTCATGCTTTCTGGAAGGTTGGCGATAATGTTTGGAAAATTCGTTTCTGCTTCAGCCACGACTGCTTCGAGTTCGTCCCTGATGTACGGTCGAAAACGAGATTCATAGCAATGCTTGCAGCGGCGATGGCAATGCCAGCAAAGCACGTAGTAAATGGATTCCATATATTTTCCTTGCCCTGGTTATTTCTTACTACACTGTTTAGTCAATTACTTGAATAAGACCTGCGTGCGGCGTAATACTTTCAGTAGAAATTGTAAAAGCCGCGCCCCGCTGTAAGCACTCAGGGAGGATGAATCTAAAGGCCGAGATTCTAAATATCTATGCTTACTTTAGCTTTCTCCAGCTCAGCGTGCCGGTCGTTCTGCCCGAGCTGTTTTTCAGCGAAAGTTTTAGCAGGCCATCTGTGAATTCAAAATGACGTATATTGTCGCCGTCTACCCATTCCGGCACCATAGGCGAGCCTTCAACGTGGTGAATCACCAGACTATTCTCTAGATCGAATGACACCTTACCCCAATAGCCGAATCCGCCAGTTACACGTTCTTCAGCGGCTTGATTTCTCTCGGGAAGGTCGCGGGGCATGCCTAGGCCTGCCATATTGCCGAATGCATCGTAGCTCAGTCGGCCGACATAGTTCATGTCTATCGGATCGCCTTGTTCTGGGAATTGGAAATAGCTAACTAATTCGAAATCCCCTTGAAACCTCTGTTCTATGTCTTGCAACGTATCTGCCGCCTGAGATTGTATTGGTAACATTATGAGGAAAACCATCGAGGCTAAGAATTTAAACATTGCTACAGCTCCTTGTTGAGTTGACTTGGCTACAGCAATTCTTTCAAGTCAGGTTTGGTTACTTTCCCCATCGCGTTTCGAGGCAGGGCATCGATTATCTGTATGACCTTGGGAATCTTGTAGGAAGACATCTTGCCATCACACCATGCTTTCAAGTCACCGTATTCCATCGATCTGTCGGGCTTAAGACCTATGAAGGCCATAACAGCCTCTCCCCAGGTTTCATCTTCAACACCGATAACAGCGCATTCGGCTATGTCGTCATGGGTGAGCAGCGTGCCCTCAATCTCCAGCGCCGATAATTTATAGCCGCCGGACTTTATGATATCGATCGAAGAGCGACCCATGATGCGATAATAGCCATTGTCGAGAACAGCCACGTCGCCGGTGCAGAACCAGCCGTCATGAAAACTTTCCTTAGTCGCTTTTTCATTCGCCCAGTATTCGAGGAAAACGTTGTCTCCCTTGACACGAATCTCGCCGGGTACGTTTTCCTCAGTGACAGGATTATGGTCTTCATCGAAGAGCTGCGCCTCAACACCGGGAAGAGGCTGGCCAACATGTCCAGCCCGGCGCTCGCCGTCGTAGGGATTAGAAATGCCCATGCCGATCTCGGTCATGCCGTAGCGTTCTAACAGGACCTGGCCAGTTAGATCTTTCCACTGATTGAATAGCTTAACCGGACACGCGGCGGAGCCCGATATATTTAGGCGCATTGGTCTGAAGCCATCACAGATCTTCTTCACTTCGCTCTCATCGATGGTGTCGAAATACTGCATGAGCTTTACATAGATAGTGGGCACCGCCATGAAGACGTTGTAAGTGCCTGCTACGATCTGTGCTGTAATCTTTGGGATATCGAACTTGGCAAAAAGATGCACCGTTGCGCCAGCCCATAGGCCGCAGCTGAGAATATTGATGATGCCGTGAATATGATGCACTGGTAGAAATAGTGGGATGGAATCTTGATCAGTCCAGCTCCATGCTTCTATGAGCGTGGTGATTTGTGCGTGAATCGTCTTGTGCGTGCTTACTACCCCCTTGGGTTTATTCGTCGTACCACTCGTGAACAACATCATCGCTCGACGTTCGGGAAGAATCACTGGCAACTGGCTAGTTTCTTCCGCCATCACGTCGGCAACAGAGAGTAGTTCGATATTCATTTGGGCGCAGAGTTCGGTCAGAGACTCTTGGTATTTTCCATTGGCGATCATGCGCGTAACGCTTGCGCAGCTCAAGTAGTGCTCCAATTCGGCGACGGCAGATGCAACATTCAATGGAATAGCTATTCCGCCAGCTCTCCAAATCCCGTGCATGGTTGTTACGTAGTCGACGCTGGCAGGGATAAAGAAAGCGATGCGTTCCTCATTCAAATCGTCGCTGCCATTTAGAAGCCCCGCTGCGAACTTGTCTATGCGCTGATTCACATCTGCGTAGCTATAGGTATCATCTCCCTCAGTCAGGGCTATTTTATTGTTGGAGTTATTTAAGTGTGGATAAACTTGTTCTGACATTCGCGTACCTTTTCTATGAGTCTTTGATCCTGAGCAGTAGTGACAGGCGCAGAGATTGTTATGTGTCTAGTTAAATACTATAAGATTGCGTCGACGATGATAAACAAGATCGATGGCCCTAACAAACATCCTACGCCTGTATAGAACGTAGCAGTCATCGCTCCGTACGGTACAAGTTTGGGGTCTGTCGCGGCAAGCCCGGCGGCCACGCCTGAAGTAGTGCCCATGAGCCCGCCGAATACCATAGCAGATTGCGGATTATTCAAGCCAATTGTCTTGGCAACCAGCGGCGTACCGATCATTACTAGAATGGATTTGATGAGTCCAGCAGCGACGCTCAGTGCGATAATATCTGAGTCGGCACCCAAGGCTGAGCCAGTGACCGGACCAACGATATAAGTTACCGCGCCCGCTCCGATGGTGGTGACCGCAACAGGGTCAGTGTAACCATACAGCACGGCGACGACGGCACCGACAACGAAGGAAACGATGACGCCGGCGATGATCGAAACAACCCCGGCCAGCCCGGCTTTCTTTAATTCACTGAGTTTGACGCCGAAGGCTGTAGCGACGATAGCGAAATCGCGCATCATGCCGCCACCCATTAAGCCGATGCCTCCTAGCAAGGTGATATCGGCGACGCCGGTGCTGCCTCCTGTTGCTTTGCCGCCAAAATAGGCAGCCAACAAACCAAGCGCAATAGCGATGGCCGAGCCGTGGATTCGACCCTTGGTCAATTTATCCGCGAGAAAATAGGATATCCAGATAGTTAAGCCTACAACCGCGAAGGCGACTACGAGCGAGTTACGAACAAAGACAGTTTCTAAGATTTCCATTATTGGCTCTCCTCGCTAGAAGTATCGGAGTTGCCAATCTTGCTGATGACGGGAACCAGTGCAAAGCTAACGACCACCGCGGCAACCCCCGCAACAACGGCCAACATGCCGCCCTCGAACGCCGCTACGACATTCTGCCTAGCCGCCATGGCGACGACTATCGGGATATACATGGCAGACCAGAACTGGATGCCAGTTCCTGATGCGCCATCAACCAATGCTTTAAACTTGTTAGAATTGCTAGCGAGCACCAGAAATAGCATGGCTATGCCGACGCCACCCACGTTGGCCTCAACGCCGAGAGCCACTCCCAGCACCTCTCCGAGGAGCATTCCTAGTATCAAGCAGGCGGAAAGTAGTGCTACACCGTAGACAATCATTTTTTATCCTTATTCTTATTAGTCATGTCGCGGGAAGCGCGTCACATGGGCTTGATGATATGACGCAGCAGGTTTTTGTGCAATTTGCCTGACTTGGCTGCAATTCAGGCTGATTCGAGCTGAAATAGGCCGTAATTCTGGGCATCCTAATTGACAGAAGCAGTGGGTTTATAGCTTAATTGTCCTCTGGTTTGTGAGCGGTAATCTGACGCTGCTCCATCGCCGTAACAGTAAAGAATTCAGTTATTTATCGCAAAAAAGGTTATTCAAATGAGTAAATTTTCAAAGTCATTGTTGGTGTTGCTCGGTCTGGGCTTGTTCGCATCGGCTAGCAAAGCGCAGGACGTGACCACTGACGTTCTGGAGAATGCCCAGGACTATTCAGACCGCTGGGTTACCTATGGCAAGAACTACGGCGCATGGCGTTATATGCCCGATACTGAGATCAACCGTGAGTCAGTGGCCAATCTTCGCCCTGTTTGGATTAAGCAGACTGGCGTGACAGGGGGTGCTTTTGAGGTTACAGCCCTAGTGAATGATGGCCGCATGTACCTAACTACGGCGAATAGCCACTTGATAGTAGTCGATCCTCTAACTGGCGATGAGCTGTGGCGCTACGACCATGACTTCGAAAATGTAGACCTGTGCTGTGGACCCCACAATCGGGGTGTAGGGCTGCATGAAGACAAGGTGTTTTATGGAACACTAGATGCCCACCTATTGGCTTTTGACGCCGCCACAGGCATCCAATTATGGGATGCCGAAGTAGGCGATCACCGTGAGTCATTTTCGGTAACCGGAGCGCCATTAGTCGTTAAAGACATGGTCTTGATCGGCGTGGGCGGCGGCGAATACGGTATTCGCGGCTACATCGATGCCTATGACGTCAACACAGGCGAGCGTCGCTGGCGCTTTTACACCACGCCTGCCGAAGGCGAGCCTGGCAACGAAACTTGGCTAGGCGACTCCTGGAAGACCGGTGGCGCCCCTACTTGGGTGACAGGCACCTACGATCCTGAGACTGACATGGTGTTCTGGGGCACGGGTAATCCTTGGCCAGACATCAACAATGCGGTGCGTGCAGGTGACAATCTGTATTCCAACTCCGTAGTTGCGCTGGATGCCGATAGCGGAGATCTGCGCTGGTATTTCCAAACCTCACCCAGAGACGAATTCGATCATGACTCCACCTCGGAGCCGATGATCATCGATGAGATGTTCGAAGGCGAAATGCGCAAGATGATCGTGCAGGTTTCCCGAAACGGACACGTCTATGCGCTAGATCGCATGAACGGTGACTTCCTGTATGCCGGTGAGTACACCAGAGTGAATTGGGCAGAGCGAGATGAACGCGGCAAGCCCGTATTGAAGGAATCGCTGTATGAGCCAGCAGACACAATGGTCTTTCCTGGTCTCTACGGCGGCAAGAACTGGCCTCCTGCCTCCTACAGCCCTGATACGCATATGCTCTATATCCCAACGACCGAGTGGGGTACTCGCTTCATACGTCGCGAGGGCGATGCTCGTGCGGGCACTATGGATCTTGGTGGCATCCCGCAGTTCGACACCACGGGCACAGGCTGGGTAGTAGCCTTCGATATGCTCAGTGGCGAAATCGCCTGGCAGAAAGAGATGCCGGGCAACTTCAACTGGGCTGGAACGCTATCAACAGGCGGTGGATTGGTTTTCTCTGGTGCGCCAGATGGTCACGTCTACGCCATGAACGATGAAACAGGCGAAGTGCTGTGGAAATTCCAGACAGGCAGTGGCATATATGCACCGCCTACGAGCTTTACCATCGACGGTAAGCAATACATCGGCGTAGCTTCGGGCACTCGAAACCCTGTAACGCGAGCGGGCGTCGCTACTGGTATTTCAACGGGCAACTATATTCTGTTCAGCCTGTAAGTGAGACTAACGTAAAATTGCGTACTCAAATGAATGAGTACTATGACTAAACAGATAGGCGAAAACTTGAAATCATCTTATACCGTATTACGTGTGTGCATTAAGAGCGTGACGGCTGTCTTATTTCTCAGTGCTCTTTCGGCTGGGTCGTTGGCCGGCGTTGGCGAGGGGCAGGAGCTCTACAATGCGTATTGTCAGATATGCCACGGCGTTCTGGGCGAAGGCCAAACCATGGGCAAGCCCTTGACAGATGCTCCGGCCAACCGACTTACAGATCAGGAGCTAATCGATGTCATCACTGACGGACGTGCGGGTACCGGCATGGCCGCTTGGGAAGGCTCATTAAGTGAAGTCGAGATTTTCGATATCGCTAGCTACATTCGCAACTTGCAAGGCAAGCCTGCCTTGGTGCTAGGGGACGATGACTCCGGCCCAAGTGACGATCCCAATGTTATTGCCGGCGAGATGCTATTCAACAGCTCAGCTGATTGCGCCACTTGTCACTCTTATGATGAGAAAGGCGGTAGTGTTGGGCCATCATTAGACGGTGTAGGCAGTCGACTAGGTGACGATGCGTTGCTGCAGGCGTTGATGAATCCATCGGCTTCTATAGTTAGTGGTTTTGGCACGAAAGAAGTTGAGCAAGAGGACGGCACTGTAATTCGCGGTCGCTTTCGAAACGACTCAGAGCTGGCCGTGCAAATACAGAGTGAAGACGGACGGCGCTGGGTAACTTATTTTAAGGAGCGAGTAACAGCGGTTCGGGATTCAGATGAGTCTGTTATGCCTGATATTTTCGCCAACCTTGGTGCGAACGAACAACAACAGCTACTGGCATTTTTAATGTCACTGTAGGTTTCATTGAATAGTGATGTGCCATCTAGCTATACCCGAGGCTCAGTTTTGGAGAATAGATATGCAAGAAGCAAGATACTTATTTCTAGGTTTATTGACCGTGTTTGCACTGAGTGTGAATGCGGATCAGGCATTCCGTGCGGATGAATCTTTCGGTGCACAAATGCCGGCGAGTGGCGAAGCTATCGGTCTAAAGCAGGCTATTGCCAACATCGGCGTCAATGACGGCGGTGCGATGATCAAGGTACAGGGCCAGGTCACCGAGGTATGCCAGGCGAAAGGCTGTTGGATGATCTTGGTGGAAGGTGATTCTTACGCGCGAATTACGTTTGAAGACTATGGATTCTTCGTGCCGATTGAAACAAGCATGCAGCGTTCAGTCGTGTACGGCGTATTGAGTGAACATACACTTAGCGGCGAACAGGCAGAGCACTATGCCCAAGATGCCGGCGCTAAAGCGATACACGAAATGAAGGGAGAGGTAAAAGAATATTCTCTAGTCGCACGTGCAGTGCAGTTGGAGAAAAAGCCGTAAAAGTCTGAGTAACGCGGGCTGAAAAATCTGTAAAATATCGGGGGTGATCAATTGATCTTCCCCGTTTCTTTTTTATAAAAATGTAAAGGCAATATTATGGAATTTGATGCCGCCTAATTAACCGCAATGGCGATTCCCTACGGGATAAAGCTGGTTTCTGCCGTCATCACACTTGTCATTGGGCTGATGACCGCTAACATGCTCGTCTCGCTCACGAAGAAAGTTATGACCAAGAGTCAGGTCGATCCATCGCTTACTAGCTTCCTAGGAAGCATGGCCGGCATGATATTAAAGGTGCTGGTCTATATCACCGCTCTTAGCGTGCTCGGCGTAGAGATGACTTCCTTTGTCGCGATTCTGGGTGCTGCAGGTCTGGCCGTTGGTCTTGCCCTATCCGGCACGCTGCAGAACTTTGCGGGTGGCGTGATGATCCTGCTCTTCAAGCCTTATAAGATAGGCGATGTGATCGAAGCCCAGGGCTATATTGGTGCTGTAAAGGAGATTCAGATTTTCATTACGATCCTAACGACGCCAGATAATAAGACGATACTGATTCCAAATGGACCACTCGCGACGAGCTCTATAACCAACTTTTCTGCACAGCCGACACGTCGCGTCGAGTGGGAGTTCGGTATCGCTTACGGTGACGACGTTGATAAGGCCTATGAAGCCTTGAACAAGTTGATCGCTGCCGACGAGCGCATCCTGAAAGATCCAGAGCACTTCATGGGATTAAAGAGTCTCGGTGATAGCGCAGTAGTTATTGTGGTTAGGGCCTGGGTTAAGGCTCCTGATTATTGGGGCGTGTTCTTTAAGATGAACGAAGATGTCTACAAGACGTTTGGCGATGCAGGCCTGTCATTCCCATTCCCACAGATGGATTTACATGTAAGCAAAGAGTCTTGAGGCTGATGCTAGAATAGGAAAAACAAGATTCCTGCGAATACGGTAACGCCAAATCCCAGAGTAAAACCATAGAGTATGGTAGTCGTTAAATATTTCAGCAGGGTTATGCCATAGCCCTGCTGAAAATAATTTTTCAGACTAAGAAATAGATAGACCCACATCCAAATATATATGGCCGCCCCTAAATAGCCGAACGCAGAACTAATGATCGGTATCCGACTCCCATTGACTAAGTCGATGAGGCTGTTAACAAACACAATGAAAATGATGAACGCGTGATTGTGCAATGTCAGCACAAGGTGCTCTACATAGAAGTGCCCCGAGCGTATGTAGATCAGTTTCTGTATCAACGCTAACAGAGGGATCATTAGCAGTATGAAGACGGTGATGTATTCCAAATAGCCCCGGAAGAACTCACTGGGGTCTTCAATCATCGAATTTATATTGG
>Ga0302116_1001394_pt1 | contig 14572 bp, 18 predicted proteins | sample AG5_SCM_MG_FD_203124 | JGI IMG/M metagenome (GOLD analysis project Ga0302116, IMG submission 203124) | Marine microbial communities from Western Arctic Ocean, Canada - AG5_SCM | ecosystem: Environmental > Aquatic > Marine > Oceanic | place: Canada: Western Arctic Ocean | collected 2017-10-01 | reverse complement strand
AGAATTTCCAAGGAGGAGCTGCTGGAATAAACTCCTTCGCCCTGGGGGTGAACGAGGGAGGAGGAGAGAAAGGGAGGGATAGAGAGGCAATTTTTGGGACAAACAATGCATTACTCTGTTTCGTATAAATGGAGGCCTGGGGGATATTAGGGAGAGGTAATGTGGGGGGAGGCGGTGTGAACACTCTCGCAAAGGGGGAAATCTGTTTGTTAAGAGCTTCGTTTGGCTTGGCCGGAATGAAAACGGGGGTGAACATTTTTGCCTGGTTGTTGAGCGAATCGTCAGCCACCAAACTCTGGGCAACAATCTCGGATTTCATGCCGGCGGGGGTGAAATCTTTAGAGTCAGGGCTCAGTTCATCAGCCACCAAACTCTGGGCAACAATCTCGGATTTCATGCCGGCGGGGGTGAAATCTTTAGAGTCAGGGCTCAGTTCATTCATGGCTTCATTCATGGCTTCTGGTGGCCGTTTTAGTCAGATTTTTTAGTTTTTGCAATAAATTTTTAAATTCCCGTTCATAAAGTTGAAGTAACTACCCGTCTCCTTTCGTTCAATTCATTCATTATGCCCTGTGCTAATGCAATTGACGCTGCTATCGGTAAGACATAAATCCCATACAATTTCACTCATTGCATGACTCGAATCGATTGAGCGAATTCTTATCTTGATAAACTTGATTAGAATGTACCAATTTAGCAATGTACTTACACCAATCCAATTTCCAAATTCCAAATTCTACAGGCATGATGGACACTGCGTACTTCACCTCCCGAAAGGACATTCTTGATTGGATCAACAACCTCCTATGCCTTTCCCTGGTCAAAGTTGAGCAAACCGCCTCTGGAGCTGTTGCCTGCCAGTTGATGGATTATATCTTCCCTGGCTCTGTGTCCCTCCACAAGGTCAAGTGGGATGCTAAAGAATACGAGTTCGTTCAGAACTACAAGCTCCTCCAGACAGCATTCAACAAGAAGAACGTTCAGCGCCATGTGGATGTGGACAAAATTGTTCGCGGGAAGTACCAAGACAATCTCGAGTTCATGCAGTGGTTCAAGGCGTTCCACGATCAGCAGTGCGGCGCGGAGTCGACCGTCCGCGAGGGCTACGACCCGGTTTCCCTCCGCGCCAAGGGTAAGGGGGGAAAGGCGGCCAAGGCTCACTTTGAGAAGATTGCCAAGGAAGGCTCCACCAAGCTCCTTCCCGGCGACCGCCCAGAGGGCATGAACAGGAGCGGTGTTGACTCGAGAAAGTTTGAGGACAGGGTGGTTCCCACCGGCAAGGCAAGGAAGAACAGTAATAGCAACAGCAACAGGTAAGAATACGAGCCAGTGAGCGAAGCGAGCAAGTCACAACTAGTGTAAAAGCCACAAACAATCAACTAACCACCCTTTTCGCACCTTCTTCGCTCGGCGTAGCAACAATGATAGCGTGGTAGAAGGCGACTTGGAAAATACCGACGTGGCAGAGGCTGCCGCCGACCTAGCGAACAAACGAGCCCAGAAGCGCCAGGCGCTCCAGGAGCGAACGGACCGCCAAACGGCCAGCAACAACAACAAGAAGAACGTGGTGGTGCAGCGCAGCGGTAGCGCCCCCTTCAACAAGAGTCGGTCGACAAACAATATTGTTCAGTCGTCGGAGAAGTACAATTTGCTTGCGAGCAAACACGCAGAGCTGCGAGTGACTACCGAGGGCTTGGAGAAGGAGAGGAACTTCTACTTTGACAAGCTCAGGGATATTGAGGAGTTGGTGCAGAACTTCCAGGACAGTGGGGGGAGTGATGCGAAATCGGCACTGTTGCCCAGCGTGTTTGCGGTTTTATATGCTACCAACGATGGAAATGGAAATGGGGGGGACATGGAAATGGAGAATGTGGAGGAGGAGGGGGTGGGGGCTGATGCCAGTTTGGTGACGGAGGAGGAGGTGAATCAGAGTGTTGAAAATATTGGCGGAGTGGGAGTGGGTGTGGGTGTTGGAGGGGGTGTGGGAGGGGAGAATGGGGAACCGGTTATGACCGCACTCCGTGGATAAAACACGATAACAATTTTTTTCACAATTGTAAATCTACAATCAAACTTATATTAGTGTCAACCCCCCCCGCCACTTAAACTAACATTCGCCAACCTCACTCTCGTCACATAAACATTCACCTTTGCTCTACCATCTAGTAATAATCATCATCATCATCACTCATTTCAGCCGCTTCTTTCGCCTTCTCCGTTTTTTCTTTCGTCCTCGCCGGCTGCTCCCTCGTCGGCTCCGTGTCAACGGCGTTCTCGTCGCCCTCGTCGCTGCCCTACGAGCCCTCCTCGCTGTCCGACGAGCCCTCCTCGCTGTCCGACGAGCCCTCCTCGCTGTCCGACGCAATCTTCTTATTCTTCTTCTTCTTCTTCTTCTTCGTCGTCGTCGTCGTCGTCATTGGAGACAAGTAGGTGCCGTTGATGACTGCCATCAGTGCGTCCGCTTGACGGAACAAGCTGTCCAAATTCGTAGATCGTGGGAGCATTTGGCTAGATTTCACAATGTTCAAGTCGCCCTTTTTACTCTTGTCAAGCCTGCCGAAGAACTTCTTCTGGATCGCCTTGCGATTCTCCTTGTCCTCCACTCCATCCAGCTCAGCAATAACCTCCCTCGCAACCACGAACGATTCCGGTGAAATCTGCCTTCCGCCAATGAAGTGGAAGTCACTCGCCTTCAAACCATCGCTCGTGGTGGTATTGTTGAAAAGGAAGCAAAGTTTGGGGGAATTCCTGGCTCCAATGCTCCATTCCTTCTTGAGAACGACCAGGTCGACCTCGAACATCGCGCCAGGCGCCCCTATCCAAGCGAAGAGTTTTCCCAGCTTGTCGTGGCTCGCACATGTAATTCGGAGCTTGACACCAAAAAAGGTGAGTAGGATAAAGTGGGTCCACATCGTGAATTGGCTCCTGGTGTTTGTTTGGTAGCTCTTGTCGGTCTTGCTGTTCCCGTTCCCCCCAATTGCCATGTAGTTGACTTTTGTCTCGCAAGTCTCGACAATTTCCGCAAACGTCTGAGCCTCCTGCGCCGAGCAAAGCGAGGCCCATTTTCGATGAAGGACGAGCGAAACGAGCGAGCCAAACGAATTGGGTGGGTTAGTTTAGTAGTGGATGTAGCTTTCTGTAGCCATATCGAGGGATTCATAGCTCGAGTCTTCAGCAAGGCTCGCTCGCTTCGCTCGCTCACCTCCTCGGTCGGACTATGGATCGGCCGAGCGTAGGACTTGTGGAATGGGGCCACGAAAATGCTAGTCACGCCCCCAGCCGCGTCCATCTGGAAATACACCGCTAGCAAGTGGTTTCGCCCGTCTTCTGCATTCGCCATGCCGCAGGGGAGGACGATCGCAAGCGCCTTCTTAACGAAAGTTGCTGCTGGTGCATTCGGGTCGTTGCTTTGGGGGATCGCTGCCCCCTGCTCGGCCTTGATGCCAGCAGCAGTGAGCGCCTTGAGCGCAGTAACCTGGTGCTTACTTTGGGACTTCTCGCCGTTGCCGGAGACAGCGTCGAACACCCGGTCGCTCACCTGCACGACCGCTCCCTCGTTAAGAGTGAAGTCGTACGTCTTGAGGAGAAGGTTGAGGGCCTCCAACGGAGTCATGTTGAACATGGCCATGATCTTGGTGATGCAAACCTTCAAGGATGCCAAACACGCGCAACTGCGAAACGAGGCGAGAACCTCTTTCTTGCCGTCTCTCGTCCCCAGCGGGGAGTAGCACTTCAAGAAGAATCGCCAGCAGGTGGGAAATTTGTTTTTGAATTCCTGAGGCAGACTGTCCGCGGTAATATTTTCGGAATTCTGGGAGTACACGTCAAAGTCGAAGAAGAGCTTGTTCGTGACATTAATGAGCTTTTCGATGGTGGTGCCTTCGGCGCTTGAGCTCGGAGGGGTGCTGCTCGGGGAGGCGGGGCTCGCGGAGCTTGAGCTGTGATAGTGGTGGGGGGTGGTATGTTTTGTGTGAGTGGGGTGGATAAAGGGTGCGGTTTCGCGCTTCGCTTTGCTCGCGCTTCCGATCGAAGCGGCTCGCTGCGCCTAGCGAAAGCTGGTTCCGGCTTCGCTCGGTGCAGATAGCCACACTCGCTCAGCGAAGCCAACCGCTCACTCAAACGCGAAGAAACTCGCTCAACGAAGAAACTCGCTCAACGAAGAAACTCGCTCAACGAAAAGGCTCGCTCAGCGAAAAGGCTCGCTCAGCGAAAAGGCTCGCTCAGCGAAAAGGCTCGTTCAGCGAAAAGGCCCGTTCAGCGAAGAAGCTCGCAACGAACCGCTAGCCTCAATTCCAACACCACCACGATTCGCTTCGCTTCGCAACGCTCACCTGTTGTCAGACTTGCCCGTTTTCCCCTTCTGCTGGGGTTCTTCCTCGCTGCCCTTGTCGTCGCTAATTCTGCTCCTCTTCAAACTTCGGGGAGAAGGGGTGGAAGAGGTGGAAGGGGGGACAGCGCCAAGGTTGCAGTTGCTGTTGCTATTGTTGACCTCTTGGACGCTGCTGCTGCTCCTGGGGTCCATAGCCAAGGTGCACTGACAATTTTGAAGCACCAGGAGAAGAGGAATCAGCACTTAAATGAAAGGATTAAAAGTTAGTTAAAAAATGAGAACAGTTTTGCATTGTTTGACTCACCTGGGAATTTCTTCAGCATTTTGCTGCAGAAATTCCAGATTAGGGTGCACGCAAACACAAGAACCTTCAAAAAAGCTGTGCAGAATGTTGCCAGGTGCAGGTGGTAGTATAGGCTCACCAGCTCCATGAAACCTGAGCACAAGAATTTCATGCCAGGCATAACAAGGTGGTTGAAGATGACGAACCTCATATTCAGAATCGACGTCAAAATATTTGTGACTGCAAAGCCGGTTTTAGAATTAAATGTTACGTTGCCCGTGGCTCGCTCGCTCGCTCGCCAACAGACTCACCTATGAGGAGGGTGCACACGCCGAAGAGGCAGTTTCCAATCATCTTTCCAATCAGGGAGAGCAAGTCTCCCATGGTCCACTCTAATTCCTTTCTCTTTCTCTTTCTCTCTCTCTCTCTCTCGCCAGGCTTGGTGTGCCGTCGTCGTTTGGGAATTCTATCGTCGTAAGGAGGACGGGTGTCGAAGAGGGCCCTCACCGCGACACACCACGCATAAGCGGGTCTCACGAACCTTGTGTTAAGGTCGTTGGTGAGCGCACTGGCAGACTCAGAGCTCTCGGAGGTCTTCCCCGAACGTGGGAGACTGAATTGGCATATTCGGGAGAAACAAACGCTGGCAGGTTCGGCAGTAACGTCTAAGATGGCCGTGGTGGTTGTGGTATAAGCGGGTCTCACGAACCTTGTGTTAAGGTCGTGAGTGACCGAACGGGCAGACTCGGACCTCTCGGAGGTCTTCCCCGCATCGTCACAAACGAGGAGCGAGGTCGAAGTGGTAGATTTGGTAATGATGGTAGCGGTAATGAAAGGGGGAAGGTGGGTACGAGGAGCAGAGAAGATGTGAGAGTTGGAGGAGGAGGGGGCTCGGTTATCGTTGAGACGAATACGATGGAAGGAGCTGGTCAGTGCGGCATAGAGAAGGAAAAGCACGATTCCAACTTCAAGCAGTAATATAATACACAAATTCATCGAGCGATAACTAAATTGTTTGCAATTTTGCTGAGATTTTTAGAGATTCCACGTTGTCACAACATACAATTCTCGATATTCCCTTTCACATCCTACCCATCTACCCATCTACCCAGCTCCCTCCCCAAACCTTTCTCGATTGACAGCCCTTCGTTAATTCAGAATTAGAATGTTTCTTCTCCTCCTCTTCCTCCACCTCTTCCTCCAATTTACCGCTGCTTTCAATTCCCACCCTTTTTTGCTTCACCGAAACTCTTTCCAACCTCTTCGCGCTGGCAAGGGCTTTGGGTCACCAAAATCCTCAGACGAGCCCCCCTTCACACCAATTCCCACTCCAATTCCCACACCAACACCAACAACACTCCCCTCCAAACCCGTAAAACCACGAAATCCAGCCCTCAAGGCGATGGAGGATGCCGAAAACCTGAAGAGGGTCAATTTGAAAAACGAGATTGCTAACTTGAAGCAAATTGATCTTCAAGTGGCCGAATCTCCAGCCTCAATTCCTGAGGTGAGTCTGCAGACATAATGACTACATCCACTACTAAACTAACCCCAAAATCAAATTCGTTTGGCTCGCTCGCCCCCCCCCCGCTCCATTAAAAATGCGCACAATCTCGCTTCGCTCGGCAGGATGTAGCCTCAACGATGCTCTCCAGAATGGTCCCCTACGTGGGAATTCCAATGTGAGGAGCTGTGAGCGGAGCGAGAGGCGTAGCGGAGCGCAAAGCCGCTGTTGCGTTTTGGCCCGCCGACTAACCCACTCTTGTTCCCAATCCAGGACGCTCGCAGCGAGCTCGTTCGGCTTCTTCTACTACCAGGCAAAGTACCAGGATACACAGTACGATACGATTCTCGTGGCGACTGTCACTGTGGGATTTTTGGTTGTTGGTCTATTGGGCATAACTTATTCTTTGTTCTCTGCGAACTGGGATGGTGATGGGGGCGGTAGTGTTGACGACTTTAAGCAGAATCTTGGTTCGGTGCAGCAAGGTCTTCGGCGTGGTTTGATTGACAATCCGAAATTGAGGGAGGAGGCGTTAAACATGGAGGAGGTGAGCGCCGTGAGCGAAGCGAGCCAGCAACATCATACAAACTCTCCACAAAAGAAAAAGCGCACAAGCCTAGCCGCTGTGACGATGATGATGTTGTGCGCCCCAAGGATGTTTTTTACCAGAGCCCCAAGCTGAAATCCACCACTTGATGAACAAACCAACAACCATTTTTATATTTGCGGCGCAGAACGAGGAGAATGTTGATCTCGAGACTTTGAATAGGGCTCGGCGTCGAGAACGTGAGGGGAAAGGGCGTAAGAGTTAGGGTTCTTGACCATCCATGTTTATATTAAATCTTCTGCTTTCATCAAATTTTAATTTCTGTTCTTTCTGCTAATGCTGCATCTTCCATCATCCCATCTTCCATCATCCCATCTTCCATCATCCCATCATCCATCAGGCATTTGCCAATTTATCAATCTCATCATTCAGCAACGTACCAACTGTATCTCCCTCCTTGCCATCATCGTCACGCCCATACACGTCGATGCTTTTGTCCTGCTTGACGTTGTCCTCAAAGTTAACAACCTTGACCTGATCTAGGATTCTTTTTCGCTCGACCGAGAAATTGTACTCATCCGACATTTCATTGAAATCGATCATCTTTGCCTCCTCTCGCCTGCGGTAGGTTCTCGCCGCCGCCATGGTTCGCTCGACAATGTTGTCGCATGGCTTAACCTAGGGGGAAGGGTGAGTGGATTAGAATTGGTATTCAGGGTGGCAGAACTCACTCACTCACTCACTCACTCACCTCATAACCGTCTCCCAGTGCCTCAATGTTCTCCATGTTGACTCCGGTCGGACACGTCACAGGCCCCTCGAAGAAATCTGCAGCTCGCAAGGCAAGCACCTGCCGGTAGGACGTTTCAATCCCCTTTTCGATGCACTCCAACGACCCAGCAGTGAGTGGCTCGTAGATCCATGCTTCCTTCAGCTTACCCTCCTCGGGGCACATCCTGAAGCAGCACGCTAGCCCTATAGCAACATAATCGTCGGCAACGAAACTGTCGTCGGCACACGGATTAAACTCAGTGTCTGGGGTGGACAGGAGTTTTATCGTTTTTATTTGATTCAAGAACGTGGGCCGTGTTGGTGCGATGAACGCAGAACTGGAGGCTAAAATGGATAGAATCAAAACAGCGTGCTGGAGCATGTTTTGAGGGGTAAAGAAAACAGGAGGATATTTTTCAAGTCACAAAACGTTGAGCAGGTTATTTTTTGTCTCACGTTTTTGGCTTCAACATTCTTTTTGCGAGTACACACCACAGCATTTCACATGAATTCCCTACGGAAAGCCTCCTCTAAGGGCGGAAAGAAGTATGTATCCAGCCCTTTTAATTCCCAAAACTAACAAACACAAAACTAACGAAATACCCAAATAACACCATGAATACAGAAGCTCCGCAGACGTCTCCTTAGCATCCTCCACCAAAACCAACACCCTCATAATCGAAAAAGATGCGAAGATCCTCCAAATGCAAAACGAAATTCTGGCCCTCACCAACGCCCTTAGCGAATCCCAAAAATCTTCCAGCTCAACTACAAAGCGTCGGCACCACCCCCTAACAGCCTTCTCCACAACCATGCAACAGGAGGAGGGCGGCGGAGTGAGCCAGGTGCGGTCTCGGATGGGTCGGCATGCTAGCATCAGCACTGCAAACGTGCTGAATAACCTCCCCAACGAGAACGAGGATGCGCTGGCCCTCCGGATCGTGGAGATGTTCAAGGCTCCCTCGGAGCACTTGGCGTACTTGAAGAGCGAGCAGTTTGCGAGGGACATCCTGGTGCTGGCCGGGAAAGTCAAGCCCGTGTTTGAGGATGAGCCGAGGTGCATCTTCCTCCAGTCTCCCTGCTACGTGTTCGGCGACATTCACGGCAACTTGGAGGACCTCCACTTCTTCAGCGACAACATCTGGCGGCTGGGGATGAGTCTAACGGCCGGCAACTTTTTGTTTCTTGGAGACTATGTGGATAGGGGGTTGTCTTGTTTGGAGGTGAGCCAGCCAGCGAGCAGCAATCAGCAAGCGAAGCGAGCTTTGTCACAAACTAGTGTACGCGAATGTTTCGTGTACGAAAATACGAGAATACGAGAATATGAGAATACGAGACGAGCCACTACTAACCCCTTCCGCACCTTCTTCGCTCGGTGCGGCGCAGGTAGTAGCTTATTTGATGGCCATGAAGCTGCTGTTGCCGCACAAGGTGTTCTTGTTGAGGGGGAACCACGAGACGCGTGACGTCAACGGCTGGGAGGAGCACTACGGCGAGCGGAGGTGAGTCCATTGCGACGACTGGCCCGAGCGGTAGCGAGGAAGCAGCACACAACCCAAGTAATGTCCACACCTCAAGAGTGTGACGGAAAGTGTGACGGAAAGTGTGACAGAATGAAAAAAGAGCGCGAAGCAACTAACCCGAACCTAACTCACTATAAATGCACACAGCTACATCTACCAGTGTCGGGAGCGCTTCGGGGAGAACATGGGGTACAGGGTCTGGGAGGAGACGAACCAGGTCTTTGACAGGATGCCCTTGGCGGGCGTAATTGACCAGGACATCTTCTGCGTTCACGGCGGGATTCCAAGGGGCGTCTCGGAGGACAGCCAGATCCAGGACATTTTGAGCGTGCCCAAGGTGGCGGGAATTAATCCGCCGTACGAGCACGAGAATGAGGAGTATCAGCAAGTCGCTTCCGACTGCATTTGGTCCGACCCAGCGTCAGACGAGCAGGAGGCCTGCGGGTGAGTGAGCGAGCGAAGCGAGCGAGCTTTGAGGTCGATTTAGTGATTCGCCTTTTTTGCCTTTTTGCGAAGCGAGCTAGTCACAATTAGTATATGTGTTGCTGGCCCGCTTAGCTCACAGCTCGCTAGTTGCAACTAGTATAGGGTGTTGCTTGGCTCGCAATCCTTGAAAAGACGAGTATACGAGCCACAATTAAGCCAAACTAACCCACTCAATTTCACTTACTTCGCACCTTCTTCGCTCGGCGCAGCGTGGACCCCCAGTCCGGGTTTGGCGAGAGGTGAGCGAGCGAAGCGAGCGAGTCTTGATGAAGACGAGCATACTCGCGATGAATCAACACCCGCGAAATGGTTACAGACGTAATGGCTACATTCACTACTAAACTAGCCTCAATTCTTTTGACTCGCTTCAATCGTTTTGCTCTTGTTTCAATAAAAATGCGCCTCGCCTCGCTTCGCTTCGCTCGGCTCAGCCTCCGGGGGGGTGGCGCAATCTGCTTCGGCCACAGGGCCGTGACAAACTTTTTGCAGCAACACGGCTACTCGTATATCATGAGGGCTCACGAGGCGCACGCAGAGGGGGTGGCTGTTAGCAAGGGGGCTAGGGTTTTTACCGTTTTTTCGACCAGCAAGGATCACAATCAGGTGAGCGAGCGAGCGGAAATGGCTACAACCACCCCCACACACCCACTACCTAAGCTAACCCAATAAATTTACTTCGCACCTTCTTCGCTCGGCGCAGGGGAGTCAGGCAATGGCGGGATGCATCCTGGTTGACTTTGAAAAAATGCACGTAATCAATCGGTCGCCTGCCTACAAGAATAAGTTCGTGCACCGGCGCGACTCAATTTCTCTGGCCGGAATGAACGAGGCGGAAATTGCCGAGCGGATGAAGCTAGGTCTAGTGACCGCTGCTGACGACCTAGATGACGACGAGGAAGAAGTAAGTCACCAAAATCACTATGGATCAAGCGAAGATGATGACGACTCGTACCTCGATTTCGCTGATGACGACTTCGACGCCATGGGCAATGGCAATGATGACAATGGTTACGAGCACCAGCACCAGCGAAGTAGCTCCTCATCCTCCACCGGAGACAGAAAAAGAGCCTCGGTTGACGTCATGGAAACTCTATCCTCCCCCACGGCGAGCAGCAGAGGGAGCAGTGGAGCTAACGAAAACAGCCTGAGCGTGTTCGACGAAGCTGAAATTGAAAAGGCGAGGGCATTGGCAGCCAGGAAGGAGAAAGACAGGAGGAGGCTGAGCGGCGTTATGGAGGACGACGAGGACGAGGACGAGGACGAGGAGGAAGGGGAAGGGGAACACCCTAACTGGGAAACGAACGAATGGCGAGGGCAGCAGCCAACACCAACGCCACCAGTACCAGCTCCAGAGAAAGCAGCACCCGCGCCAGTCAAGGTGGCGAAGAAAAGATCATTCTTTGGGGGAAAAAAGTAAAACGCATTGTGAGCAAAAAAAGTCAGCGACGAATCAATCACCTCCTTCTTTTAAACGAAGAACTACTATTTATTCACAAATACTAACACGGTTTTCAACACTCGCAGTATGATGACGAAGATTTGGAAGATGATGAAAATTATGAATATTTGACAAGTGCAACAAACTTTCAACCATTTACACAGGGTCGTTAGATTGGATTGAACGAGCGAACCGATGATTTTATAAAATGTATGGAGTTGAATGATTGGCAAACTAAAACTACGTTTAAAAAATTATCAGCTTTCGCTGTCGGTATCATCCCAAAGGTTATCATCCTCACCAATATTACTTCGAAAGAAGGAAGTTGGAATTCTCAAACTACGCCGAGCAAAGTGAAGTGATACGAGGCGCATTTTCAACGAAGAATGAGAGCAGCGAGCGACCAAAATTGGTTGAGTAGGTTAGTTCAGTAGTGGATGAAGCCATGAATAGAAATTTCGAACAGAGTTTTCGCTCGCTCACCTCACCTCATTTCTCCCTTCACAACAACCACCTCGTCCATAAAATTCTCTATTTCCCCATCATCCTCCGGAATCACCCCGTCAAAGGCCTTGCTCAGCACATTCGAGAAAAAGGCGCGCAAAATAGGCACCGCTCTCCCATCGGTGGTGAGAGAGCTGGCGTCAAATTTCACCCCATACGCATTCGCATTCGTATTCGCAGTCGCATTCGCGGTAATGTCGTCGTCCATCGTTCGAACCCGGAGCATGTCGCCCCCAGTTGTAACGGCAGAAGTGTAGATTGTTTCCTTTGTCTTGTAGTTGATGAGCTTAGCATCAAGCTCGCGGTAGCCGTTCTCGGAGCAGGAGACGCAGGCATCGAGCTCTCGGCAGGTGCACAGGAGGCCAAAGGTGGCGGTGGGGGAGACTGTGGTTGAGGTTAGGGTGGAATGGGCGGGGAAGAATTGGCCTTGGAACCAGGTGGCGGTAGGAGAGTGGAGAAGGAAAATTGCAGAGCCAACGAGATCAATCATGGGGACAATCATGGGGAAGGAGGAGGGTGGGGGTGAGGGTGGATCCGCAAATAACTTCTCGATTTGGCACTCTTTCTCAGATTTGCGACGAACTCGAGTCCAGTCTAGCTCTAGGGTGGGGGTAGCGGTTCGGAAATTGGGGGCGGGAAATGGGGATGGGGAGGAGGGGGAGGGGGAGGGGGGAGAGATGGCAGCAGTGTCATCACACCTTTTCTTCCGTTTTGTTGACACAACTTTGCTAAGCCACATTGATCATCAACAAGATCTATTTGGTAAGCGTTTGGTGGAGGGGAAGCTAATGTATATTCTGTTTGAAAACTGAAACCAAAAAACAAAAATATTATCTCCCACCTTCGTACACCAATCCAAAATCCCCGAAGTGCCAGGAGATAAGTTTCAAGATGTGGGCTGCTCTGAACGACACTACGATTGGACCTGCAGTCAAAGATTATTGCTCAGGCAATCCAATTTTGAAGGAACAAGTTATGGAGAAGTTTGGCCCTATACTCAACTGGAATACTGATAGTGTTACAAGCATGGCAGGCCTATTCAACAACATTGATTGCCAATGAGAAGCATCCCCTCCAATCTACTTCTGGAACACCGAAAAAGTGGTGTCTATGAGAAACATGTTTAGTGGTTCAACTTTCGACGGTCCTCTCCTCTACATTTGGAATGTCCGCAATGTGAAGGACATGAGCAACATGTTCCTTGGATCATCATTCAACCAGCCTATTGGAGATTGGGACACTGGGTGAGTTTCCGTAGCAACACCACATTCAAAACAACATCTGACACAAAACCATCCCGCTTCCCACTTGCTTCTCTGTCAAACCTTGCTGGTCTCGCATTGCAGCTCGGTCACGACCATGGACAGCATGTTCGCAAATGCACAGGCCTTCAACCAGGACCTTTCAGGGTGGGATGTTCGGTGAGATTCCGTATATAGGGTCGAACAGCACTAAGTTCAAAACAACAACTTACACGAAACCAATCTCACTTCCCACACCCCTTCTTGATCAACATTGCTGGTCTCACATTGCAGCAAGGTCAATGACATGAACAGGATGTTCCAAAGCGCAACGGCATTCAACCAGCTTATTGGAGATTGGGACACGGGGTGAGTTTCCGTTACAACACCACATTAAAAACAACATCTGACACAAAAACCATATCGCTTTCCCACTTGCTTCTCTGTCAACGTTGCTGGTCTCGCATTACAGCTCGGTCACAACCATGGACAGAATGTTCAGCGAGGCACAGGCCTTCAACCAGGACCTTTCAGGTTGGGATGTTCGGTGAGTTTCCGTATATCGATTGTTGGTAAACCACCACTAAGTTCAAAAAACAGCAACTGACACGAAACCTCTCACTTCCCACACCCTTCTTGATCAACGTTGCTGGTCTCACATTGCAGCAAGGTCGAGGACATGAACGAAATGTTCGGCTACGCATCAGCCTTCGACCAAGACATTGGCGGGTGGAGCGTTGTGTGAGTTTCCGTTGATTTTTGGTCAGCAATTCCACGTTCAAAACAACTTCTGACACAAAACAAATTTTTTTTTACAATTCACAGTAACGTCAATTCCTTCGTAGACATGTTCTTACTCTCTGGCGTTCAGTCCGACCCGTTAAACGAAGCTAAGATCTGCAATGGCCCAAGCTGGAAAAGCAATCCAGTGTGGAAGGAAAGTTACTACGGAGGTCTTTCCTGCGACAGTCTATTGGAGGTTGAGCCTGAGGCGACTGAGGCCCCAACTCAGGCTCCGACCGCGCCGGCAACTTCTGGTGCTGGTGCTGGAGCTGGCGGCTTGCTGGCAGCGACGAGCAGCTTGGCGATTGCGGCGTATCTGTGGCTGTAGTTTGGTTGGTGAAGTGCAGTGAAGTGAAGTGAAGTGAAAGGGGAAAGGGAAGGGAAGTGAAGTGAAGTGAAAGGGGAAAGGGAAAGGGAAAGGAAGGGAAGGGAAGGGAAGGGAAGGGAAGGGAAGGGAAGGGAAGGGAAGGGAAGAGAAGAAAAAGGAAAAAAAACAAAAAAAAATCGGAATTCTTTATTTCTCAAATAGCAATTCCACAAATCTTGTCCACATTCAAATGATACAGTCTCAAATCCCAACACCCTAGTTTCTCAAACAACGCCCCATAAAATCAAATCACATCAAACCAATCAAATCAAATCAGCCCCCCCTTCTCCATCCCCCCCCCCAGCTCATCAAAGACCATCCTCTCGGGCTGCGTCCTGACCCTCCCTCCCTTCTTCCCCGGGCTCCCCCCGCCAGCGCTGCTGCCCTCGGCGTTTCTAGCGCTGCTCTGCGGCCCGCCCGCCGCCCCAGAAACCTTCTTCTTCGCCTTGGAGGGCGTTGATGTTCGCGGGGAGGGCGGTGGCCGAGAAGAAGTGGCTTGCAGTGGTGTCGCCTTTGCCTTCGCCTTCTCCTTCGTTATCGCCTTCGCCTTCGTTATCGCCTTCGTTATCGCCTTGCCCTTGGGTGGCGGCTTTGCCTTTGCCTTTGCCTTCGGCATTTTACCCCCCCCCTTCGCCTTCGCCTTCGCCTTCGCCTTCGCCATTCCCTTTGCTGGCGCTGCTCCTTTTCTACCACCCCCAGCGCTCGGTTTCCTCTTCTTCGCCTTCTTCTCCTCCTCATCCTCGCTGCTACTGCTACTGCTACTGTCGCTGTCGCTGTCGCTGTCGCTGTCACCCT
>Ga0302116_1001385_pt1 | contig 14606 bp, 8 predicted proteins | sample AG5_SCM_MG_FD_203124 | JGI IMG/M metagenome (GOLD analysis project Ga0302116, IMG submission 203124) | Marine microbial communities from Western Arctic Ocean, Canada - AG5_SCM | ecosystem: Environmental > Aquatic > Marine > Oceanic | place: Canada: Western Arctic Ocean | collected 2017-10-01 | reverse complement strand
ACAACAACAACAGCAAAAACAAAGCATAAAGCTCAGCTCAGCTCAGCACTGGTTTCGTATACGAGCCGTCTCGCCAGCCGCCTACGCATTGCCTACACGAGACCTTACACGAACTCACCATGAATCCCGGATTTGCCGTACACTCTCCACCCTCTGCCCATCCCGGACACGCCGCGTTCGTATCTTTACAAGTCTCTGAATTCGCCGGTCCCCCTGCGTAGTGCACCTTGTGATTGTTCTGGTTCCATTGGTTCGTTGGATTTACGTGAATCCACTTCGTCGCCGTCCACTTCTCTCCTCTCACGACTGGGCACCCGGCGTGCGACGACCCGGGATCTAATTCCCCGCCAGGTTTCATGGACCAGAATATCAACGCGTCGCCTTTTCTTACCACCGCTGCCCTCCCTCTATTCCCGCACTCCGAGAAATTCTTCCCCCATCCTTTCTCCGCTCTTTCTAATGGAACCTCCGTATTCGGAAACACCGTCTCTCCTCCAAATTCCGGTTCGTGCAAATACATCAAAATAGTCACAATTCGATTGTTCGCCATGCCTCCTTTGTGGAAAAAATAATCGTAATGCGCTCTATATTCCTGCTTAACCTCGTATCTCAACACCTGCGTCGCCTCTTGATGCTTCACCGGCAACATCGAAAACGTCGCCACTCGCTTTTCTAACTTTTTCATCAAGTCATTCGCTCCAATCCCAACAAAACTCCCCGTGCTCGTCCTAATGTCCGATTTCGCGGTCCCACCCGTCTCCGCGTCCACGACACCACTCTTTGACATCCGACTTTTACTGTGATCGATCAAAAAATCGCACTCTTCGTCCGTCATGAACCGCTTATACAGAAACGCTCGCGGATGATCGAGAGAGATTATTTGCATCCTGTTCGGATCGAGCACGTGTTCCGGAGAGGTCGTCGTCGCTTCGTTTCGTGTCGTAAACTTCTCCGGCGGAGGTCTCGGTTTCCGACGTATGAACGGATGCAGATCTTCTTCCGTTTCTTCGATGTCGTCCGCCGACGTCGATTTTATCAAAATCTCCTCTTCTTTTTTCGAGGTGACAGGTACGACTAAAACGTCCTCCTCCTCCTCCTCCTCCTCCTCTTTTTCTAAACTCGGCACTAAATTCGCCATCATATCTTCGTCTTTCTGCTCCGAATCTTCTCTTATTGTCGTTCTCAGATGATGATGATGATGATGAACTTCGTAATCTTCCCGCAGCGCATTCTTCCCTCGAAACGAAGAATTTCGACGCTTCAAACCCGTCGTCGTTCCCGTCGTCAAGTTTGGAATATTCGGGCCGAGAATCCCAAACGTGGCAAAGATTAAGAGCGAGGAACCGAGAATCGACGTCGTGAGAAGGACTTTAGATTTCGTTCTCCCCATTTGTCTCGAAGCAGAGGAGTTAAGCGCTTGACCTTTTTCTCTCGATTGGAAACTTTTTTTTGTGGAGGAGCAGCCTCGAGAGGAAAAGAAGAAGAAAAGAAGGAAAGAAAACGGAGTTACGACGACGAGGCGAATGTGACGATGAATTTAATAATGATACACACAAATACATACAATACGCGTGCTTTTCACGGCGTTGTTCTTCTAGACGTTATAACTCGTCTCTGTTGCCACCAGGTCCAATTTTCCCACCGTTTCCTTTATCCGGCCCTAACCCTTCCAAAGTTAACTTCGTGTAATCGCACAAGCCTTCTTTCAAGGAGGACACCGTGACGTCGTCGAACCAAGCCGTGCCGGCGTGCCAACGAAACATGGCGTATAAAGTTATACTCTCGATGGCTACGATTGGATCGATGACTCCGGCTTTGAACTGCCAAGTGTGCGTGCCGACGTCAAAGGCGACGGAGTAGCCGTACATCATTTTTCCGTCGATGAACTTGATGTCCGCGTAGATGGAGTAGCCGCCGTCGGAGGCGCCGGAGACGTCGCGGGCTTTCGACCAACCGGAGATGATCACCGCGGACGGTTCTTTTTGGTGCAAGTGGATTTCTTGAACCGCGCCTCGAGCATCTTTCCAGTCTGGGTTTTGCATGCGCAAGGCGCGAGTGTCCGAGGAGGATTCGGAGATGCGTCCGTTTCGTTTATCGATGTTGTATCCGTCCGCGAACGGAGACCAGGATTTGAAACGTTTATTCTTCTCTTCCAGACGTTCGTACGATGGAGATTCGACGATTGACGGGTCGTCTTCGTCTAACGCGAATTGCGAATTTTCGACTTGGTTTTTTGCGGTGGTTGGAATTAACCCATCGTCGCATAAATCGTTCAGACTCGTAGCTAACGTTTTCAACATTTTACGAACGTCGCGCATTTGGCCGTTTTGTTCTTCCAGTTGGCCGGCAGCGACGTCGTGCGAATCTTTCATGCCTTGCGCGAAAAGAACGATGTGATGGAGTTTTTGAGGAATTTGTCTGAGGTACGGACGGATGGTACGCGCGGCGTTCCCATATTTCGCAGTTTCGTGAGAGTGCGACGTATCACGAATGCGGTACCAGTACAGCGGAGAAGGAATGGATTCGAGTTTATAACCGCCCAAGACAGATTTAGAGAACAACTCCCAATCTTCAAGAGCGTAACCGTAATCTTCAGGGAAACCGCCTAAATCGAGGAAGACTTTTCGTCGAATCATGGCATTCGTGTCTCCGTAGAGATTTTGAAACATGCCGACGGTGGTAGCCGCGCCGAGCGGAACCCATCGTCCAATCGGCGGTCTATTTCCGGGTAACTCTAATCCGTAAAAGTATTCATTCGTACAAGTCAAAACGTCCGCTTTAGTATGCATGGCAACGGACACGAACGTGGCAATTTCTCTAGGTTTGGCAAAGTTATCATCATCCATGAACATTATGAACTCGCCGCGCGCATGCTTGGCGCCGTTGTTACGCGCCGCCCCGGGACCTCTGTTGTCTTGTTGCAAATAGACCCACCCTTTGCGTTTGAATTCGGCGTCGATCTCACGTAAATACGCTTGCGCTTCCGGTAACGTAGAACCATCATCAATCAGCACGACTTCAACTTTCGTATACTCTTGTTCGTAAATCGATTGCAAGGCTTGTTTCAACAACTTAGGGTTGTTATACGTGACTACTATCACCGTAACGAGCGGTTCTTCCCACGTTTGTAAAGTTGACATGGCGTTCGAGGAATCCTTAGATTGGTGCACTAAGTGGTGTTGCCAAATCGTCCAGTCTTTTTCCACGTCTTGTTTGATTTTCGATTTGCCCGGGACGAATCCGTTCTTGAGAATGTCTCTGATTTTCCCCGCCAACGGTTTCGGCGTTGGTACGAACAATACTCTCTCGGCGTCGTCGTCGTCGATAAACTCGCGCGCCGAACCGACGTCCGAGGCGACCACTGGAATACCCATGACCAAACATTCCACCAAGGTGTACGGCGAATTCTCCAGTAAGGACGGCAACACGACTAATTTATTATTCACGTTCCCTTCCTCGATGTACTCGTACCTTTGCTTCACGTCCATGTCTTTCAAAATTTGCCAATGGAACGACCATTTCTTAGCGCGTTGGCGAATGTATTGATCGACTCTCGCTCTCGCGCCACCTTTAATCGTCAACTTTTCTTCCGCTGAGTTGCTCAAGTGGCCTAAAAATGTTACTCGCACGCCTTTCATAATTTGCGTGTCCCCTCTCAAAGCTAACTGGTCCATAGCGTCGCAAAACAAAACGATACCTTTGCGCAACTCGAATCGACTGAAAAAGACAATCTCGTTGATTGTGCTCGCTTCGTGCGCTATTTTGTTCTTCGATTTCACCCACTTTGGCAGCGGGTTCGTGTGCACTCTGGTTGATTTCGTTCTGTTCCATTCCCAACCTTGTTCGGTGAACCATTTCAAAATGTACTGACTCGGCGCGACGATGTGATCGGCCATTTTCATTTGCTCTTTCTCTAAATAATCGATGACTAAATCGTGCAACGTGTCCAACGTTTGCAGCGAGTTTGTTTTGTACCACAAGTGAGGTTGTTGCGCGTGAACGACGAATTCGGTGTGCTTAAACGCTAACGCTTGTTTTTTCGCAGTCAACGCGAAATACCCTCTTCCGCGATTATCCAAGAAATGGACGCAATCGTACCACTGTTGGTCATTCATCCACATGAATACTCTGTGCGCAATGGCAACGTCTACGGGAACATCGTACGAAACCCCAGTTTCGGGTAACGCGATCACGTTAATCCCTTTCGCGGTGTAATACCCAGTCCAAAATTCTACATCCGGTGGTTTATGAATCGCGTACCCGGTGTACAAAATCGTCACGTCGAAACCGCTTTCGTGCAACTCCTCGGCTAACGTCGTCACCGCCGTCGCTGGTCCAGAACCCGTGGATAATCCTAAAACGTAATCCGAAACTATACAAATTCGCCCGTACTTCTTAATCCTCCAAGCTTCGCTGGAAGCATCAAAAAACGATTCGTAATGTTCCCGGTACGGGTCCAAGAAATCGGACAGCGCCGGAAACGGTTCCATCATCGACGGATCCATCTTTCTCTTTCTATCTAAACTTTTCTTTTTATTCTTCTTGTGGTCGTACCCTTCCATAAAATCGTCGGAAACTTCCTCGTCCTCGTCCTCGTCTCCTTCGTCTTCGTACTCGCTCCCAATCGCGCCAAACACGCCTTCTTTCTGCTTCCCGCTAAACTTTGGCGACTTTGACGTTGCAGGCGACATCATCCCGCTCTGCTCTAACCCAGACGACGACGACGACCCCGAAGAGGAAAACAACGTCGGCATCACGTGCGCGCCGAAAAAAAACACCGCGTTAGATAACGGAAACCCGATTAAAATCGCCGCGAACAAAAGTGGCTGCCAGCGCTTCCACGCCGATATCTTCTTGTTGTTGCCTCCAGTGTGGGTGCCAAATTTATCTCTCAAAACGCTTGGAATCGCGCCACCCCGCGAGAACGCATTCGTTCCTCCTCCTCCGTTCTTGCCGTTGCCCCAGAAGAAATTTGAATTGTTGTTGTTGTAATTATTGCGTCCCGTCTTGGCAGGAGGAGCAGGAGCGTTACCATTCGTCGTCTCGTCCAAGTTTGCCAATCCTTCCTCCAACGACGACGAATTGTGTCGATGATGATGTTGTTTCCCGCGCTGATGGTGCGACGACAAGCGGGAGTGTAACCCGGCGTGCATGAGTGTTATTATTAGCACGTCGTCTGAGTCCTCGCCTTTTCACCACCTTTAATAAACAATTCTTTCTTAAATAAGATGTGTGTTGTGTTTATGAGTGTGAAGTCCCGAAGGGGTGGAACTCTGAAGATAAAACGAACGAGAGGAACATTTTTTATCCATCACAGAAATCGATGTTTATATTCGAGATTGAGTGAAGTCATGAGAGGAGGATGAACAACAAGAACGCTTTAAGGACGACGATTTATGTGAAAGCGAGCGCTGCTGTGTGTACTACTTTCTAAAACTATGATGCGCTTTGTTGCGGGTCTACGAATGTACTAAACTTTACGAGCGCAAACAGAACATTTTCTTCTCTCTCTCTCTCTTTCTCTCTCTAACGCTCTCTTCTCCTCCTCTGCGTTATGTCACGCGAGGTTCCTGGTCGTGCTCGCGAGCTTTCTGAGCCGTTTTTTCATCGCTTTGCGCACGACGCGCGAGACCTCGTCGCAGCCTTTTGCGCACGCGCGAAGCAGGTCGTCGACGGCTGCGGGCGCCAACTTGCCGCCACTGATGTCGTAGGAAACGATTCGTTTCACGTCGTCGTCGCCGTAGTCGTCGTTCATCTTCGAATTGAATCCAATGTTTCCTTTCTGCAATCCGTCCGTTTTCCTTCTCTCCTTCGTTTCCGCGACGACGAAACATTCCACCCCTCGCCCTCTCTCCTCGACTTCGTTTTGGTCCAACAACGTTTCGCCGTCCAACCTCGTCGCGCACACCGCCACGAACACATCCAACATCGGAATTCCTGCATCCACTAACGCCAATACTATGCTATTGAACAACGCTGCCGATGCCGAGCCGTCGTCGTTTATCGTCGCTGCCGAGACGTACACCTCCGATCGAGGATACCGCTTCGCGTCCACGCAACACCTTAAAATCTGCTCAAACTTCATCGCTAATTCTTTGTTCTTTCGAGAGGACTTGGAGGACTTCATCACGGCCGTTGCGTGTGTCGCTTTCTTCTTTGGAATCGTGTCCACCCCGAACGCCGCGCTGGTAATTTCCACGGTCACTTTCAACCGCTCTAATGACAGAGAATCGATTGAACTACTACTTAGGGAAGAATGTGGACCAAAAACCGCCGCCACGGCGGTGGTTTGCCCGAACGTAAACTCCGCGGAACCAGAGCACGAGTTCGCGGATATTGGATTTTCGAACGCGCAAGATGTGTGTCTGCACTCGTTCGGACGGCGGCCGTCGTTTCGCAAGCCTTCCAAGGAGACGTATTCCATGGTGTTCTTCTTATTTATGCGTTGTGGTGTACTGAGGGAATTCCGCAGAATGAAAGTCGTGATGAAGCACAACAAAACCGAGCGAGATATCCGAGAAAAAGGATCGCAGTAGTATTCTGACGCGCAGACGATGATATGCACGCATTCGTGGAGTCCTCGAGCAGCTTTTTTTCGCGTCGTTCTCGAAAGACTTCCGCATATAAAGCGTTGAAAAGTGTATTGGTGTTGGTTTCTCGCTGAGAGGAAATTTCCCCAACGCAGATAACGGAGAGCGAATGGTGCGGGTTTACTTCTCTCGACAAACACGAACGATCAAAGACGAGCTCTGGAATCTCGTTTCCTTCGTGCAGTTCGTGTTTTCGTTATTCTCCGCGCTTTATTTCTTTCCCGAGAAAGTGCAAGAGAAACGACTTTTACTCAGCGCACACGTGAACGATAAAAATACTCGGAAAGGAACCGCCAAGAAGATTTTACGCGACGATGAGTACGACGACGGCATTTGTTACATCGACGCGTCGATGACACCGTGTACTACCTCCTCGTCGTCTTTATCGTTCGAAAAAGGAAGAGGAGGAGGCGGCGTTTCCGTGTATTACTCGCCGGGGCATCGATTAAACTTCGCCGCCTCGGTGTCAAAATCCAGCTGCAAAGATAGCAACGGCGCGGAAATGTTGGCGTTTTTAGCGTGCATTTTGAGGCACGATTGGCGAGAAAGACTGACGGTGTACACGGACTCCAGGTACGTGTTGAAAGCGGCGGAAAGTTTTCGAAATCAATCTCGAGGAGGAGAGAAGAGGAATCCTAGTTTTGGGAGCGTCGTCGAAAACGTGAGAGACGGGAACACGAGGTGGTATTTGAGGTGCGTCTGTTGGGCGTTACTCTCCAGAGAAGGGCGGACGGTGGTGCATAAAGTGAAGGCACACGCGGAAGGGAGTCCGAATAATGGGAGTTTTCGATCAAAGAAGAACCAAGGAGGAGGATCGTACACGGCGAGGATGAATAACGCGCGAGCGGACGCGTTGGCGAATTTTGGCACGAAGAGTAGCGCGGACGTGTTTCAGAATCTAGGGAGCTTTTGGGGGATAGTGGTGGCGATGTACCGGTTCGCGGGCGCGAGGAGGAGAGGCAGAGGAGAAGAAGCGCCGTCAAATTCTACTCCGAGCGAGAGGAGAGGGAGGTGCGAGGACGACGAAGAAGACGAAGAGGAAAAGGAGGAGAGAGAATATTACGAGAGGATGGCGAAAAGGAGACCGTTTGGGTTGGGCGCGTTGCGCATCGTTCGAAACGGGCGGATTATTAACCTCTTTGATGCAGAGGAAGAGGACAAAGAACGCAAGCAACGAGAAGTTCGCTCGGGACCTCCGATACCGCTCAACGATGATTTCTCCATCACCGACTGTCTCGCGTTGGATTGCGAGATGGTAGGCGTTGGTTTAGGCGGCGTGAAGAGCGTGTTAGGTCAAGTATCCGTGATTAATGAACACTTGAACGTGGTGTATACGAGCTATTGTCGTCCTACGGAAACCGTGACCGATTACCGAACGCAATGGTCGGGATTGACTGAAGTAAATCTCCACGACGCGCCGAGTTTTGAGGAAGTTCAGAATAAAGTCGTGGAACTTTTTGGGAGCGGTGGTACCGACGGAAGACGCATCGTCATGACCGGTCACGGATTAGAAAATGACCTCGAGGTTCTCCGAATGACTTACCCGAAAGAACTCCTCCGCGACACGGCGACTTGGAAACCAATGTTACGCCCGCCGCATTTCAAAAAACCGCAAAAGTTGAGAAAGTTGGTGAAAATCCACTGCAACTTTTCCATTCAACGAACGACGAATTCGACGAACGGGGAAACGACAAAGACGAACGGGGAAACGACATCAAAAAATGTCCTCGGTCACGACCCATCCGAAGACGCTCGAGGCAGCATGGTTTTGTATTTAAAGTTTAAGAGCAGATGGGAACAAGATATCGCGACGAGAGGCGTTATGAGAGCAAACATTGCTTCGAGCAGGTTCAGATGATGTTTAGCGTAATACATAGATTTGGATATTTAGAGAGAGTCTTGATAATACTACAACACAATAGAATACTAATAATTGCGCGACATGAACACCATGAACGACGAAAACAAAAGCATGAACAACAACAGATGACCCTTTTCAAAAGATGACCATCGATTACTCTCGATTTGATGCCATAAATTTCGACACGTCGTCGTCTGAATCGTCGTCGCCAAAATCATCATCCGCATCGCCGCTTGGGAAAAGAATCTCATCCGAAGAAGCAAAGGTTTTAAGGACGACGTTTGATGCGAAGAGAGTGCCGTGCACGACCCATCGACGAACCAATAACCTCCTTTTACTCTTGACGGATCGTGCGGAGAGCGTAAACGCGTTGGCTGGATACGCGAAAGCGTTTAACTTGCCGCAAACGGAGACGTGGGTCGTGCCGCTTTTACCAAGAGTTTTGTTGAACGAAGAAGTTTCATCCTCGTCGTCATCGGATTTAGATGATGATGATGTTGATGATGATGATATTGATGATATTGATAATTTGAAGAACGCGAATAACAACAACATTAACGACTTTTCGAGAAGAAAGAGAAGAAGACGATTAAGACGAATGGTTTGCGATATCGCGCTCGTCGCGGCGGACGCGTTGGACTTTGATTTGGAGACGCAGATTCATTTTTTAGCCTGCGGAAGAGAAGCTTCGCTGGCGGCGATGGAAGCGTGCGCGATATTCGGAGAGTTGTTTGAAGGTGCGGGTGGTGCTTTTATGATTAACGACGTTGATGAGAAGACGTGTTTTGTTGATACGGGGCGGTGTATGAGTACGTCCATTTCGATGGCATTGAAGACGTTTGGTGGAGGATTTGTACGTACAGTTGAGAGGAGGAAGAAAAGGCGGGAAGACGTCAGAAGAAAGACGCGGATGACATTTTTACAGTGTTGCACCGCGGCATCAAAGAACAAACTCAAGGACGCATCCACGTCCTTAGACAACCCCGAATTCTTCCAACGAAACTGCGAAACCTTCCATCACGAGTCCGCACGCACTCCGCTCGAGAGCGAAAAAGAAAACTGCCTCATCGCCAACGAAACCGAAGCCAGAATTCTGTTCTCACATTTAGGGAAGACGTTGAAAGAAACGCCCGACGATCCCGAAGTCGTAGATCTAACGCGTCGTCCTCGAGAAGAAAAATCGTACGCGTACGATTTCGACGTTTCCTCGCATCCGAGAAGAAAACTCGTCGCAAAAATAGGAGATTTGAACGACGTCTTCGAGGCGATGTTCGTTCGCCGCGTTGGTGTCTCGCAGAAAGCGCGCTCCGCGACAAAAGATTGAACGTGGCAAAATTTACAGAGAAACAACCAAAAGCGTATAAAACACGCATAAATGCGGTATATAGAACTTAGCAACAAATCTCGCGATTTTAACGATACTAATACTACTCACGACAACACCACCAACAGCGCAACAGCGAATGAGAAAATTTTCATCCAAATCCGCATTAAAAATCATGACTCAACCGTAGTCACACCCCCTTAAAAGATGACGATGGAACCAATATCGGAAGACGCCTTTTCCGCCGCTTTGCAAGAAGAGCAACGAGAACAACAGCGACAACAACCGCGAGTTGGTAAAGCGTCGCCGAAACCCTCTCACGCGTACGTGAAAGCGAAAATGGAAACGACGACGACGGATAGAATGGAAAAAAAGAACGGCGACGGTGATGACTCAGCAGATATGGAAGATGAAGAAGAAGAAGAGTACCTCCCGTTCCACATCTTACCGCACATCCGAGAGCGATTATTACTCCTCTATCTCAGTGTTGCCGTGGTTTTACTCCGTGGAAACTACTGGGCAAAGTTCAACGCCTCCGTCGCTTTGGAAATGTATTTCGTGGTGTACGTGTTGCTGAGGTTTGTGTTACCAGTGGTGGTTGAGCTCGCGCGGATGGGGTGGAGGCGAGCGAAGAAGACAATTCTGTTTAGTGGATGGACGAGGAAGAGCATGAAAAAGAAGAAAAAGAACTCGGAGGAAAGGACAAAGCATTCGAGGAAAAGAGCATCGTCGCGTTGCGGTACGAACAGCAACAACGCGAGCTTATTGCTGAGACGCTCGATCGATTTAGGATCGAGGGATTTCATTCAACTCCATTCGTCGTCGAGCGACCAGACGACGGTTCTTCTCCGAGTGGACAAACAAAAGAGCTGGACGAGCGGTACTGCGAACACGAACGTGCCGAAAATGTCCTTGAATCTAGCCGGTATTGTCAACGAGACGCATAAAAACGCGTTTGTAGAATCTGTGGTTGAAAATAACAGCGGAAGGAAGAATAGCGCGGCGGATTTAACCGAACGCGAGGACGTCGTTTGGGAGAAGATTCACACCGGGAGCATAGAAAGTGCGAAGATGCCCTGCAGATACAGAATGTACTGCTCGACGTCCACCTCTTCTCGCGCGCACGGGAAGCACATCGCGCGGATCAAAACAGAAATAGCCATCGATAACATCGACGCCGATGTCGTGGCGAAAGTGCAACTAGATGAGCACAGACGAAACGTTTGGGGCGATTCCAGCACGACGAGTAGAATTTTAGCGAGAGATGAAGAGAAAGAGTGCGATTTGATATTTTGGCGCGTCAATTACCCTCGATTGATGGCACCGAGAGATTACATCGGCATTCGGCGCGTCTGGCACGACGAAGTGACTCGGTCGACGATTTCCGTCTGCGTCGACGCCAACGGAAGCGAAGAGGCATATAAGAAAAAGAAACACACGCAAGTACAATTAGGCGGAGGTGGGTACGACGTGCAACATTTATACGCGGCGAGTTTGATACAGCCAAAATTTGACGACGACATGCCGAGAGGGAAGAATGGTGAGAAGGTTGAAAATGGAGCGATGTTGGTTTCCACGTATTGCGAAGCGCCGGGCGTGCCGAGGAAGTTAGTCCACATGACCGCAGCGAAAGGTTTGGATGAGTATATGCTGTCGTTTCACAGAGAGTTGAGAAGGGAGATAAGAATGCGGAAACGCCTGGAGAGAGAGGGTGGCATACAATCGGTGAAGAGTTTTGACAGCACGAACAGTTTAGGAGAGCCAGGAAACGACGCGAATTTGAACAAAAACAACAACAACAACAACAACAACAACCACGGCGGTGAGAAAAATAGTAATAATAGTAATAGCGATACGGATCTAGTAGCAGAACGCGAGCAACAACAACAACAACAACAAAAGCAACAACAACATCTCTTCGACGATGACCCGGATATCGTCGACGAAGAAGAGCGCGCCGAGCGACGCCGCCTTCGCGAAACGCCTTTACACTTGCGTCGAAACGCTCGATTTTTACGGAGCATGCTCCGAAACGGCCTTCGCAAACTCGCCAATCGACTCGAAGAGAAGGAAGAACGCGAGAAATTGAAATTCCAAGCCGCGGCGTCCTTGACCGATAGCGAAAAAGAGCGGGTGCGAACGCGTCAGGAAAACAGTCAGAAGAGAAGGGTTGCATTGAAGCAGTGGACGAAACGAACGATTGGCGTTGGTGTCGTGTTTGTGGCGAAGGTTTTGAAAGACGGTAAAGAGGAATAAAACATTAAAGGACAACACGACAATTTGATGATGATACTAACAACAACATAATACTACTAGTAATACTAAAGATCAATTTCTTATCCATTCTATCGAAACCATTAAACCATTCTATCGAACGTGTCCAATATTAACGGTATCGCTGGTCCTTTACGCGAAATAGCCACCATGTGATCGCAATCTAAAACTTCCACGATCGTCTTCGTTCTCGAAAAAGCGTTCAACTGCTCGAGTTCTCTTTCCATTTTCTCCTTCGAATACGGGATAAACTTATCGTGACGGGCGTGCGTAAAACTCACCGCGTCTAATATGCCATCAATATGCGAAAGCTTCTTCTCAGTCTTTTCCTCCTTCGCGCGTTTCTTAATCCTCCACTCGAACTGATTCCAACTGGCCATATCGTCCAAAAACAACGCCAAAGTTTCGCGCATTTTAATTCGTTTCTTTTTCAAATTAGTTTCCTTCATCGCCCCGAGGTACGCCTCGCGCACATTCGTGGTCATCTTATCTAAAGAACTCATCCCTACGTTCGCCAACATTTCTAAATTCGTCAGAAGTACGGCCAGGGGCATTTTTTCCTCGTCTTGAAACCAATTGTCAAAACTCAACCACCCGCAAAAAGCGGAAACGCCAATTTTCAAATTCACCGAACGTTTACTCTTCCTCATTTTTTTATTCTTCGTCAACAACTGCGCCAAGATCGCCGCTGGAACGCAATAATACCCACCAATCGAACATCCAGAAATGACCAAACTTCCGCTCTCGTGATTGTGCATCGCCAACGTCTCCTTCACGTGTGCCGTCAACGCGACCACGTCCGCGTACGAAACCAAGGCTTTAGTGCTATAATCCGAAATAGATCTCATGAAAAACTCCGTTTGCCCTTCCAAAGCTCGTCGACTGCCGTAATACGGCAACTCTGGAATCAAGCAACACACTCCTTTCGCGACCAGCTCTTGACTCCTATCTTTCCTGAGGTAAAAGCCTTCGTCGCCGGTAAACGGAAGCAAAATACAAAATCTCTTGCACGTCCGCAAATCCTCATCCGTTCGCCAAACGCGCATAACTTTCGTCTTTCCCAAGCACGACAACGTCGCGTCGTATTTAAGCTCTTTCGTACTAATTCCTAAACTCGCAAACTCTCCGATTTCGCAACACAACTCGTACTCTCTCCGTTGCGCGTAACTCCAATACTTCCACTTTTCCTTCGTTTTTTCCTCCCACTTTATTTCCGCCGCCTCTGCGGTTTCGTTCTTCGCGCACGCGTTCACCAACCTTTCTCGTATGCTCATCGGACATCGAAGACCTTCTTCTTTATCGTACGTCCACCCGTTCGACATCATCATCCGCGTTCGGTTCAGCCCCATCCTATTCATGAATCGGAGCACGTAGGCAATGCAGACGAAAACAGCGTCCGGGCCAACGCCTAACATCAAACGAGGGAAGTGGTGAAAGAGATAGAACAAGAACGACCACGACTTGTGGCCCAGTTCCAGGTCGAGAGTACCCATCTTTCTTTCTCTGTTGTGTTGTCTTCAAAAGCTGTATCATTAAAAGCTACGCAAAACAAGCACAGATAGGTCAAGTTAAATTGGGGAGATAGAACCGTTTTTTGGTGAATTAGTCTAGTCGGCTGCTTTGAAAAAATGTCGAACTTTTTGAAAATGGTAGACAATTAATACCGAAAAATAGCACTTCTTTCTCGATTTTCTCCTACTACGTACTCCTCGTTCTTAATACAAAAAGGAAACAGTATTATGTGTGTTGTTGGTGTTGTTTTACTCTTTTACTACTCTTTTACTCCCTTACTCTTTTACTACTCTTTGTCGTCGTCGTTTTTTTTCTCACTTTGTCTTTGTTTTCTGCGTTGTTCTTCTTCTTTTTCTTCTTCGAAGACGGTGCGTCCGTGGTAGGCGACGGAGCCGACGCCGAGGACGCGAGAGGTTGAGTGGTGATACATAACGACGGCTTGGCCGATAGAGACGGCTTTTTCAGGACTCGCGAAGGTGATTTGGAGGAGAGGTGGAGAAGAAGAAGAAGGAGAAGAAGACTTTGCTGTTGTTGATGGCGATGGCGTTGTCGTCGCTTTCTCGTACGCCGAGCGGCAGAAGAGAGACACTTTTTGTTGTTGTTGTTGTTGTTGTTGTCGCGACGACGACGACGCGTTAGACGGTGGTGGTGGTATTCCTATCGTCGCAGGGACGAGGGGGGAGGCGTAGCGCGTTTTCACGCGGACTTGTTGCGACGAGTTGATGGCGTCTGTGTCGTCCTCGTGGACAAAGTGGATGTCCTTTATGACGCACCAATTTGTGAGTAAAGCCGGGTGGTCGCCGCCTTCGCACACGTACACTTTGGACGATCCTTTCTCTTCTGTGCTCTTTCCAACGACAAAGTACGGTTTGGGAAGACCGCCAATGCGCGCGCGTTGGCCCGCGGTCATGGAGTGCGCGCTCTCGCACTCCCCCAAGATGTACTTCTCGTCGATGGTGTTAGAATCGCCCTTTCCTTCGAGGCCACCTCTTTCGCTACCGCCGCTGCTGATGCCGCTGCTGCTACTACTACGACTGCTACTACT
>Ga0302116_1001381_pt1 | contig 14646 bp, 19 predicted proteins | sample AG5_SCM_MG_FD_203124 | JGI IMG/M metagenome (GOLD analysis project Ga0302116, IMG submission 203124) | Marine microbial communities from Western Arctic Ocean, Canada - AG5_SCM | ecosystem: Environmental > Aquatic > Marine > Oceanic | place: Canada: Western Arctic Ocean | collected 2017-10-01 | reverse complement strand
TCTATTCTCTTCCCTCCTCTGTAAACGTTCCCTCTCGAACTCTTCTCCGCCGTCAAGTAGACGCTTACTGAGCATCCTGCTAATTGCCAGGGTCGTGATCATAGGATTGCTACCGCTCGCGGTGGGAAATACGCTCGCGTCCATTACGTAGACGTTGTCGGCCTCCCAACACTCACCATTTTGATCCACCGCGCTTGCCTCGCTGCTGATTCCCATTCTGCACGATCCCATCTGGTGGGCACAGAATACTGAACGAATTGGGTGGGTGGGTTAGTAGCAAATTTCGCGAACTTCATCGCGAGAATGCTCACCTCCGAACCCGTTCACGCTCATTCCGAGCCGCTCGTTCTCAAGGCAAAATTGTTCAACGTCGCCGTCCAAAATCTCCCCCTTCCCACCAGTTTTTGGCTGCACCGAGCGAAGCGTGGAGCATTTTTATTTTTAATGAAGCAAGAGCAAAATGAATGAAGCGAGCCACACAAACTGAGTGAGTTAGTTCAGTAGTGGATGTAGCCATTATGTCTGTAGCCATTTCGCGGGATTCCTCGCGAGTATTCTCGCCTTCATCAAGGCTCGCTCGCGCAGTATTTCGCTCGCTCACCTCCAAATGACGAGGGATGGAATTCAGCGTGGAGATCTTTTTGCTTCCCGCGAGGCGCAGGATCTGAACTGCGCTCCTCTGCGCCGAGCGAAGCGAGGCGCATTTCAACGAAGAACGAAGAACGAGAGTAAGAGTGGGTTAGTCGCTTCGCTTCGCACTCTGTTATCAAAAGGCACTAACCATGCTCTTGAACATGCTCTTTTTGTCCTTTGCGCAAATTTTGTAATCGACCCTGACCTGGCCGTCAGCCCCAACGTCAACAGTCCCCTGCACCGAGCGATAATGGATCAGGGGGGAGGCGAGCGAGCCAAAGAAATGAAAACAATATTAGTTTAGTTGTGGCTCGTATTCTCGTCTTCCTCAAAGCTCGCTCGCTCACCTCTCCAAAATCTCGTTGCAAGATCAAAATTGCGCTCGTGTTGTTTAATTTCTTGATGTCCTCCCTGTACTGCTTGCCGCTGGTCCACGGCAGGCTGCTAGCCATCAGCCCAGGGTGCGCGCTGCGCCGAGCGAGGTGAGGCGCATTACAAATTAGATGGGAATAATATTCATATTCATGTTAGCTGTATATCTCGTCTTCATCAAGGCTCACTCGCTCACCTCGGACACTCTATTTTTGCGCCGTAACCGTCTCCTGTCGGACCCATTTCGTCCTCGGTGCAGACTGTCGTCATGGGGGCGCCCTGGTAGCCAGCGACAGGGTCTTTGAACTCGCCGACTACGGCGGTACACGGATGGAGCCTCAGATGGGCGCCTATGTGAGGGTTGGTGAATTTGGACCTTTTGAGGAGTCCGGGGGTGTGGAGGGAGCCAGCGCTGACGATGATGGACTTGTTGGCAGTGATGGTTCTCGTAATGTTGTTGACGGTGACCTCGACAGAGTTGACAGAGTTAGAAAATTTACCACGGATTATTCTATTGACGTAGCAGCCACCCAAGAAATGGGTATTTTTGTTTTTGGAGCTTGCTGCATCGGCGAGGAAGGTGACGGCGGTGCCCTGCTTGTTCCCGTTCTTGTCGCCAAAGCACGTGAAACCGCAGGAGGGGAGGTGGGGGTGTTTGAAGTTTTGGGGGGCCACCTTCCACTTGAAACCTGCCTTGTCGCACCCCTCGATCAGGATTTTGTTGTTGTCATTGTGCGTCACGTTCTCGGTAACACCAATTCGCTTTTTGATGTGTTTCAAGGCAAGATCGAAGGCACCGGAACCGTCACCAGACGGATCTGGTTTGAACTGCTCCAGCCCGTGATTCTCCACCCACTCGTCGCGCACGTAGGCGGGCGTGTCCAAGCAGCACGCCCAGTTAATTGTTGTCCCGCCGCCGAGAGATGAACCAGCCAAAATGATCAAATTGCCGTCGACAGTTGTAAGCAAACCACTATTCTCGTACAGCGAGCCAAACGCCTCGCTTTCTACTTGACTCATTGATGTTTGCGGGACGGGGGTTGCCTTCTCACAGACAAGCACCGAGGCGCCGTTTTCGCCAAGCGTGGATGCCGCAACGCCTGAAACGCGCCGAGCGAAGAAGGTTGTGTTAGATTATGTGTAGAACACAACAACACCATACACTAGTTACGCTCGAGCGCTCACAGTTGCTTCGCACACTTATGTCACACACTCACACGCCGCTTTGGCTCGCTCGTTGTCTCACCTCCGCCAGCTCCACTGCCAATTACGATGTAGTCGTAAGCTGGCGACACAGTCTCCAAATCCACAGTGGAGGATTTGAACGTGGAAGAAATCTGCTCTATGTGCAATTTAGGAAATTCGGCGTCCTGTCCTGTTTTCGGTGGGCCTGAGTAGGTTATGTCTTCCCAGTAGATGTTCTTCCCAGCATGGTCCACATACGACAAAGCAAGACCAAGAATCAAACGCTTCAGCCCAACGAAAACCTTCCTGCGGATCTCAAGGGACGACGTCATGAGAGAGTACAGGCATTCGGTTCGCTGCTCGAGAGTTCGAGCAGGGAACGCGAATGGAATCGTGGAGACCGTCGTCATGGCGATGAGCAAGTTTGTTCCTGCGCATTTTGGAGCAGGGGGGAGCGAGTGTAATAAATGTTAGTTTGTAGTAGTAGTAGTAGAAGTAGTAGTAGTAGAAGTAGTAGCTCTTATATATTATATATTCGCCTCACCAACTGCTGTTGAGAGTGCTGTGAGGAGAAGCTTCATTTCAAAGATTTTGGAATCGTCAAGAGAGAGGATGGAGGCTTGTAAAGCTTCAAGGTAGGGGATGTTATCACTGAGAGATTGGCCTGAAGCAGGTCCTGAAGCAGATCCTGAAGCAGAATTTGTTGCAGGGAAAAAAGTGTCGCAAATACTCGAGAGCGTTAAGAGTTGTGTTGAATTCAATGTCATATTAGCCTAGTATTTCTAAGGCGCGGAGTTGGGTTGATTCGCTCGCGCTCGCAACGCTGGAATGTGCTCAATAAGATGTGAAATGTAATCAAAGATTTCTGATTTCAATCCCGCGAAATTGCAAAACGCTCTGCTTATTTGTTTGTACCTTGAAAGTATGTTTTACAACCTCCTATTGTTCAGCCTTGCGACTGCCTTGGTCCCAACACCATCATTTCACCATCTCAAGTCTCAAAAGGTATGAAACATCGTTTCTGATTTACAACTCAGCATCTCAGCATGTCACTAACTCACTCACTGCATCGTGAATGGCATCGGTCATTTATAGCCAAGTTTTAGCTCCCGCCTCCATGTAGAAACAGCAACAGCAACAGCTGCCCCCGCTCCCCGTGCTTCGTCTCGTTCTTTCTCTTCGATTGGTCCAACGATCCTGATCCACAATTTGTGCAACTCCAAGGAGCGAACGGACCAAACAATCTTTGACCTGCTGCACTCTTCTGACCACCCCGTGTTCCAGAACAGCCAGTTCACCAGCATCATTGCCTTTGTCACCGATCCAAAGGCCTCTAAAAAGCGACTCATTGGTCGTTCAGCTAGGTACACTGGGCTGAGTGACGTATTGGACTTTCGTTCCAACGAGGGAAAGGGGGCAGTTTCGAACGTTCCTACGGTGGAATCCCTTGCGAACGTGAAGAGCGTGCTGAGCTTTGATCCGGTAGAGAGTGATCTGGAGAAGGTGAGTGAGAGTGAGAGTGAGAGTGAGAGTAAGTGCGAGAGTGAGAGTGAGAACTAGTGGGAGTGAGCGTGAGCCTAAGGCTAACCCATTCCCTGCAGCTCGTCGCCAACTGCGTTGCTTCCAGCGATGTCAAATCCCTCACAATCCTACTGGCCAACTCGCCTCCAGCACAGCTTCTAAATTCTTTGAAGGGACAGCTGGATTCTTCCGATATTTCCTTCACGGTGATTGCGACTGGTCCTATCATCGAGGATGTTGCCGAGGGGTCGCAGCCGTACAGAATTGCAGTTGAAGGTGATGGCTCTGGCTCTGGCTCTGGCTCTGGCTCTGAGATTCTTGGAATTGGGAGGGAGGAAGCGCTGCGGGTCATGACCGAGTGTCTGTCGCTGGAGGTTGCAGCTGGGAAAGTTGTGAGGCTGAGCGGGGTAAACGAAGACGAAAACGAAGAGGGGATGGCGCCCAGGGAGTACTTGAAGATGCTCAGGAGCGAGGGTTACAGTCGTGGCGAGGAGGTGGGCGACCTGATCTCTGGCGGGATGGAAAAGTTCGCGGCCGATCGCGCTGCCAAAATTGCGGAAAAGGAGAAGGTGAGCGAGCCTTGAGGAAGACGAGCGCATACGAGCTACTTAACTAAACATTATTCCACTCATTTACCATCACTTCGCTCGGCGTAGGCTGCTGCCGACGCCGAAACCAACGCTTCGAAAGTCATGGAGGGCCGGGAGGAGGAGATTGCCCGGCTGATAGCCAAGGGGCAGAGAGAGTACGAGGAGTACGAAAGGAAAAACGTTGACAAGGAGGCTTTAGAGGTGAGTGAGCGAAGCGAGCGAGCCTTGGGGAAGACGAGAGTGCGAGCGACTGCGAAACTAACATACGTTATTCTCAATTCTTTGGCTCGGCGCAGTTCCTGGCCCGCGAGTGGAGGGAGCAGTTCTTCAGCAGGAACACGAGTCAGTCCGAGGAGGAGTTCATCGAGCAGAACATGGAGAGGGGCAGGAAGGAGGGCACGAGAATTGTCAATATGATGCGTGGGACCGATTACGAGGGAAAGGACGAACACTTGAAAATCGACATTTTCGATGACGAGAAGGTTGAGGAGGAGGAGAAGCCTAAACAAGAGAAGGAGGAGAAGGGGAAGGGGAAGGAAGACCCCAAGACGTAAAGAAAGCTAAATCTCCATAAAAATCTACGAAACCAGTTTTTTTGTATGAATTTTAGACAATCCAATTCCAATCCAATCCAAACTATTCATAGAGCAGGCAACTCCGCACGGCAAACTGGGCACTCCATCTTCTGCTCCATCCACTGCAGCAAACACGCGCTGTGGAATATGTGGTCGCATGGGCCGAGCATGTAATTCGCCGAATCGTCGCGATTTATTTCTTCGCAGCATATCACGCACTCCAAATCGTTGTCGCCTCTCTTTTTTAGGTCTCCTTCATCAGAGGGAATTTCGCAAATTGTGGCCCCATTATTCATTTTCATCAACGGAGCCTTCTCCTCGTCCTCTACTGGCATTTCTATTGCCCCCATTTCAATGTCTCCCCCTCCTTGCCGCCGCATGCTAGGTGGCAACGGCCGGTTGTAATCGAACTTGGGAGGCAGGAATTTCGGCGGAATGAACCACCGCGTGCCCCACTTCATCTGACCGATGAGCACCCCGGCCTGCAGCCCGACCCACAGCGTGAGCCAGAAGACCAGGCTGTAGTTCGGCAATAACGTGGAGGTGGAGGGAAAGGCAACAACCATGAAGTTGTCAATTCCGAAAATGTACAGGGGTACGTAGAGCCGAGTGAGACTGAGCCGGCGCCGAGTGAAGCGTGATATTATTAGTTTTAGTTTAGTTTAGTTTAGTAGTGCGCGCTTCATCTTCGCTCACCTCATTCCGACAATGAATTGCAGGTGGAGAGGCTTGCGAGCCTCAGTCACCACGTTGAGAACGATTTGGGGGACCCAGAAGGAGAACAGGAGGAAGGAGAAGAGGGAGAGGCCGAGCGAGGTGGAATTGACGGTGTAGAAGAAGAAGAGGATGAAAAAAAAAGCGGCATAAAACCTCGCGTGGAGGATTGTTACCTGCTGCCGTTGGACAACGGTGGCTATATTTGTATTTGGTGTTAGCTGTGTGCCTGTGTCGCTCGCTCACTCACTCACTCACTCACTCACTCACTCACTCACTCACTCACTCACTCACTCACTCACTCACTCACCAAGGTCCGGCTGCCTGGCTGCCATGATTATGGCCATGTACTTGAGTTCGATGACCGCAAAAATTAGGACGCTGAAAAAAACGATGCTGCGAATTGAATGTGTTTAGTTGTGGAATCGACAAACAACGTCAAGGCAAACTTACGCACCTCACAAACGCGCTGAAAAGGTTCTGAACAAACACGCTCAGCATTACGTGAAACACCGTGCTGAACGAGTCCTGCAGCGCCATCCCCGCAAGCATGAGAATTGAAACCTTCCCAGAAACGCTCGTGGATTGGCTGTGGTGGAGCTGCCTCAGCAACAGTCCGATCTGCATCAGGCAGATCATCGTCATGTAGACGCTGTAGTTCACGGCCAAAGTGGTAGCAGTCTCCCAGTCGATTCTAATCGCTGTTGCGGTGAGGTTGTAGTTGAGGTTGCAGTTCCTCGAGTACGCATCGCCGATGACCGTCATGGCGAATTTCTGCGCCGAGCGAAGCGAGGCGTAGAGTGGGTTAGTCACTTCGCACTCTGTTATCACAAAGGCTCGCTCGCTTCGCTCGCTTCCTCACCTCGTGGATCTTACTGCTTTCAGGATTTAACTTTGCAAACTCCTGCTCCTCAATCTCCCTCTCGCCAATTGGCTCTTTCTCGATGTCAAGGTTGATCTCAAACGCGCACTTCCTGGCATTCTGGGCGAACCTGCTTGCGGAAGGGGTTGAGCTTAGGATTGTCGAGGACGGAGAGTTGAACAGATAATTGAGCGGGATGCTCGAGATCGAAGTTGAGGTCGAGGCGGGGAGTTTTCTGAGGCCGTGGCCCTCGGAGGAGTAAAAAATTGGCTCCCACCCATCCCACCCATCAAGTTCAAGGTCAAGGTCAAGATCAACGTCCTGCAACAGACGCGTTACGTTGAGGGTTTTTCCTTTTCCTTTTCTTTCTCCTTCTCCTTTCCTTTCCCCTTTCCCTCCCAAATCATTAACCAGCAACACACCCTCAACCTCCGAGTTCGCAACCATGCTGACCTTCCCAACGTCGTGGAAGACGACGCCAGTGGCGTAGAGGTGAAGGTCCCGGCTCCCCGCAACGGCCGAAAAGCCGTCGTAGAAGCGAACCACCCCCCGGACAAGAGACAACGATGGGAGGTTCGGGATGTGCTTCATGAAGAGGTTCACCGAGGAGCGGCCAGTGGGGTGGATTAGGGAGGTCGTGAACTCGACGTTGTAGTCGTGTACAACAGGTTCTTCTTCTATTGACTGCTGCTGTTGGTCCTTCTTCTGACGAGCAAGCGCAAGCTCAGCCTCGTGCAGCTTCGGGTCGACAATTCCCAAATCCTCAGCCGTTAATGACAAATCGCCAGCATCATTGGCATTGGCATTGGCATTGGAGATGCCGGCGATCTCCTCCTCGCCCAGAATGTAAATCCCCGCCCCAGCGGGAACAGCCCCAGGCGACGCCAGGTCCGGAAGGCCGTAGAGGTCCGTGGGGGGGATGAAAGAGTGAGTGTTCGCGAGGTGGCCACCGGCTCCAAACTCGCCTGTTTTCAGCGACAGCGACGTCGTGTCGTGGGACCAGACCCCGTTGTACACCCCGGTGACGTTGCGGGGGTAGTGGTGCGAGCGCGAGCGCGAGCTGTTGAAGACGTGGTTTTCTGAGAGGAGGGTGGTGTACCTGGGGGTGGAGGAGAAGGAGGAGAAGAGGGAGGAGTCGAGCTTAGACCGGGAGGAGTAACTTTTTTTTAGGCGGGCCTGCTCCGCCGAGGAGAGGCTCTTCTTGTTTGTGTTTGTGTTTGTGGGGTTGTTGGAGTTTTCGCTTACTTGGGGATCCTCCAATAGGATCATTAACATTATCAAGGTCAAGGCAGAGCGAAGGATTCGTCTCTGACGGTGAGCAGCAAGAAAGTTGTTTGTTTCATTATCATTGTCATTGTCATCTTCGTCGAACGCAGTGCCAAGACGCATTTTTTTGGAAGAGTGTTTAGAGTTGCTGTAGTTTCACGTCTTGGTACATTTTTTGGTTTTAATTTTTTTTTCAGTCAGTTTTCAGGTGTTCAGTTTAAATCATCCACTTCCCCCCAAATTGCGCCATGCTGCACAACTCCACAATATTACTCATTCTCGTCCTTTGCACGGTGATCGCGCGAACTCCAAACAACCACCAAACGACACCCTCTCTCGTTCAACTACTACAACAAACCCCTCCTGCAATCGGCGAGAGTCTGCACTCTGCACACGCGAAGATTGCCGACACCCACTTTGAGCAAAAGGCCTTAGTCGCTGCCTGTCAGTCTCTCCCCCCTGAACAGATTCTTTCACATTTGAACTGCGTTATCAGAGCCCTGGAGAGTCACAGCCCCATAAGAATAAACACAGCGAAGTTGCAGATAGTGTCTGGCATCGGTTCCGCTTCCCCCACCAAAGGGCCAAGCTACCCAGCCCTATTTCTCCGGCTAACAAAGCTCTCCCTCCTGTTCGCCCCCACCCTCTCCCTGTCCCCCCTGGCTTACGTTTCCTCCTCCTTCCGAAAGGCCGTCTACTACCCGCTGCTGGCTTCGACACTAAAGTTTTCCGGCCCCGCCTTTGTCAAGTGGGGGCAGTGGGCGTCCACTCGGAGGTGAGTTTCAATCCGTCTCCGTGCGAAACTGCTAATACATGGCTACATCCACTACATCCACTACATCCACTACTGAACAGGAACTAACATTATACCACTCAACTATTTTTGCTCTCGTTTTTTCTCTGCTCTGTGCTTCGTTGAAAATGCGCACAATCTCGCATGAATTCGCTCGGCGCAGCGACATGTTCCCGAGGGAGCTGTGCAAGGAGCTGTCGGTTCTGCACGCTGCAGCGCCGGAGCACGGCTGGGAGTTCACCAAGAAGAGCGTGGAGGAGAGCCTTGGGGGGGTTGGGATGGCAGGGTCGATCGAGGAGATCTTTGAGACTTTTGAGGAGAGGCCCATTGCGAGCGGGAGCATTGCGCAGGTTCACAGGGCGAGGGTGAGGGACGACGATAGTGTTGGGGGAGCCAAAAATAACAATAGAAAAAGCAACGACAGACGGAGAAAATACAACAACAGCAACAGCAACAGCAACAACAGCGACGCGCAAATCGTGGCGATCAAGGTGCGACACCCCAATGTCGCGAAACTCATCGACATGGACTTCAGGCTGATGCACTACCTCGCAACTTTAATTGATTGCATTCCTCCATTGAGGTGGCTGGACTTGAAGAGCTCGGTGGGGCAGTTCTCCGCGACAATGAGCGAGCAGACGAGACTCGACGTTGAGGGGTACCACCTGGACGTGCTCAACCGAAACTTCAGGTGAGCGAGCGAAGCGTGCGAGCCTTGTGACAGAGGAGTGCGAGCGACTAATCCAATCTTGATCTCGTGCTTCGTTAAAAATGCGCCTCGCTTCGCTTCGCTTCGCTCGGCGCAGAGGTTGGAACAGCGTCCGCTTTCCACGCACGATTTTCAGCAGCGAGAGCGTCATCGTCGAAACCTTCGAGCCGGGGGAGAGTATCTCTGACGTGCTTAGCTTGTTCAAGGATGGTGAGGCACAAACTCTCGTCTCTGAAGACCTGGCCGCCTTCATTGTCACCACCGGAACGGGAATTTATTTGAAAATGCTGCTGCTTGATAACCTCATGCACGCAGATCTGCACCCTGGAAATATAATGATCAACAGGGGGCAGGAGGACGGAAGCAGGTGAGCGGGTGTGTTGCGTTGTGGCTCGCTTCGGTCACGGTTTGACTAACATTATAACGCAGGTACTTGACGCTGGTGGACGCTGGGATGGTGGCGCAGCTTTCGGACGAGGAGAGGTGAGCGAGTGAAGCGAGCGAGCCTTGTGACAAAAAAGTGCGAAGCGACTAGCGAGCGAAGCGAAGCGAGTTTATTAGACACAACTAGTGTGACAGAAAAGAACCAAACTCCGCGCGAGACTACATCCACCACTGAACTAATCTACTCAACTATTTTGCTCGCTCACTGCTCTCGCTCGGCGCAGTGAAAACTTCGTTGGCTTGCTGGCAGCGTTGGGGGCGGCAGACGCGACGAGCGCGTCGAGAAGGTGAGCGAGCTTTGTGACAGAACATTGCGAAGCGACGAGCGAGCGAAGCGAAGCGAAGCGAGTTTAGACACAACTAGTGTATGGTGTCGCTGGCTCGCTTCGCTCGCCTATCCACTACTGAACTATCCTACTAAACTAATTTTGCTCGCTCACTGCTCTCTTTCTTCGTTGAAAAATGTGCCTCGCCTCGCTTCGCTCGGCGCAGCGTTCTGATGTTCGGCGGCGCACCTCTGATCAATGACGATTTTGTTCGAGACATGAACACTTTCTTTGAAACCAATTGCAGAGGCTACGGGCACGGAGTGGACGTTGGGGATGTTCTGAGAGGAATTTTGAACTTGGTGAGGATCCACAGGATCCCCATCGGGGCGAATTACGCTACTTTGGTGGTGAACGTTCTGTGCATTGACGGGTTGGCGAAGAAATTGGTGCCCGAGTACAACGTGCTAGATGCGGCGGCTCCGCTCCTGAAGAGCTACAGGGTAATACTGAAGGGGGGGGAAAGGAGCGTGTTGAGGAAAAGAATCTTTAGGTTGTGGATGCCGTTCGCTGCGCTCGTTAAGGAGAAGAACGATTATATATTTTTCAATGAGCGGCGGAGGCGGTTAGAGAAGGAAGGAGGCGGGGTTGGGGTTGGGGTTGGGGTTGGGGTTGGGGTTGGGGGTGGGGGTGGGGGTGGGGGAGTGGTGAAGAGGGCGAAGAGGGTTGGAAGGAAGATCGTCAACATTGGGAGCTATTGCTTTTTGTGCATGAAGGTCGTTGACATTTTTCGAGAAGACCGAAACAGACGACGAAATTAAAGTCAAAATCAAAGCAACTCCATTTAGTTTATTTACCCTCCTCATTTGATCACCCCCTGGAGTGCTGCGAGTTAGCTGCAAATCATGCGACCCAGCTAATTTCCAAAAATAGCAAAATTTTAAATGTTCTCACGAATCGGTGGTTTAATGTTATCAATACGCTGGACTGGGTAACAGGAACCCCAGCACAACGCTGGTTGGTCCATCCCCAGCCCCAGGCCTCTGTATGCACATATTCAGGAGGGCAATGCCCTTGTGGAGGGTGCGGAGCTCGGCCTGGGTGGCTGGAGGGGTGGTCGGGGCCTTGCACGTCTTCTTGTGCTTCTTCCACGCCGACTTCTGGCACTCGGCCGAGCAGTAGAACGTGCGTTTGCATCGTGCACACGGTTTCGCGCCCAGGGAGCTGCAGACGTCGCACTTGCGAGCCGGCTTGAGGACCGCCTCAATTTCGACCAGCTCAGCCTTGTCGTACTTCAGGAGCTTGATGAACGTGCAAGCGGTGTTGTAGGTGCCGAAGATCTCCCCGTCGACGAACTGTTTGGGGAGGTGTTGTCGGAGGAGGGTGGGGTAGGGGGTGGAGGATATGTACTTGGGGGTGAGGCGGAGGACGTTTTGGATCTCTCGGCACGCTTTCATGTTCACGGAAGCCTGCCGAGGCGTGCAGTTATCAAAACTTATAGCGGTAAGGGAAAGTGGGTCTCGATGGATCATTCGAAGAGCGAGAAACACGACGGAGTCGGTGTATGCCTGGCTATTGCAAGCAACAAATCGAAGAAGATCATAATTGTTGTATTTGAGCACTTCACGCACCAACTCGTCATCGTGCTCATTGATGAACTTGTGACAGTCTGCCCACGATCGTGATTTGATCCAATCAATCATCTCCTCCATCCAATAAGCCACTGGTGCGTACAAGCGGAGCATCCCCTTACTACCCAACGAACGAAGTTCCTCGGGAGTGAGGGAGAGCAAGCCGATGATCTCAGCACAGGCTCCACTCCTACGGGCAATGTCGATGGGAGTTTCGCCATCATTGTCTCGTGTGACGAGGGCCTGTAGATTGTAGCAAATCGACTCCACGGCCACCTCGGCAAGAGTATGTGTGTGTGTCTGAGCTTTCGCTGCGAGCCAATGATGTGGCAGTCGTCCATGCTCATCTCTCTCCTTGTACTTTCTCACGAGCAAATCTACGTCCAGATCTGGGTCAAATATGGCTCGGTCTACCGCGGGCCAATCACGCTTTTTGAGCCACTTGTGGTGCTCATTGGAAGGCATAAGGAAATGCTCGTGAAAAGATCTCAAACGAGAAGGGGGATAGGTAAGAGTGATGCTAATGATGGGGCAAAGTAGAAGAATTGGGTTAGTATGGTGAGCTGGAGTGGGCTTTGGGGTGATGATTACCTGTAGGGAACGTGAAAACGAGTGCCAAAGACCCAAAACACGGCTAAAGAAATGCGTCAAGTTTTGAATGTACCCTAACAGAAGCCACTACAGCCTGTAAATAAACAGCCTGCTCTTCATTTCTAGTTTCTAGTTTCTCCCACTAGCCCAGGAATACACCCTTCGTCCCGGTCTCCCCCTTCCAATCTCAATTTAGTTTGTGAAGATGGACGAACAGCTCCTCCACGGGCATAAAGATGTTGTAAATTGCGTGGCGTTGCGGAGTAACGGTCATGTGGCATCGGGTAGTAGAAGCGGGTCAATCATCATCCACTCGACCAGCTCCAACAAGGTAGAATATCGAGCTGACAATGTTTTTGCCAATGGTGTCTATGGTCTTTGCTATCTTCCGAATGGCTCACTTGTGGCTTGTGGCTATGATGAGGATGAGGGTCCCAACTTGAAGGTATTCAGCCCTTCCCTCGAGTTGGTCCAGACCTTGGTGGGACACAATGGTGGTGTTTGGTGCGTCACCGTCTCTCCATCAGGCTCCCACCTTGCTTCTTGTGGTCAAGATAAGAAGGTGATTATTTGGTCGGAGCCGGGGGAGGGTGGCGAGTGGGCGAGAGTGCAAGTGCTAGAGGATCACACGAATTATGTTAATGCAGTGTGCTTCTCCCCCGACGGCAAGCAGCTGGCTACTGGAAGTGGCGACAAGTCCATCAACCTCTACAGCTTCAACGAGGGAAGTGCCATCTTAGCGCACACGTTGGAGGGCCACACCTACAGCGTCGAGTCCCTCTCGTTCTCTCCCGACTGCAAACTCCTTTGCTCGGGAAGTAACGATAAATCCATCAATTTTTGGAACCCTGCCGATGGAAGCTTGGTGAAGAGCATCGACCAGGCTCACACCTCTCTCGTCCTTAGCGTCTCGTATTCCCCCAACGGGCGTGTTCTTGTGAGTGCCAGTGGCGACAAAACGATGAAGATCTGGGATGCTGAGACTTTCGAGCTCAAGCACACTTTCGAGCAGGAATTCATCACCTCTCAGCTCACCATATCGGCCGATTCCAACTTCATTGTTTCGGCCAACTACGACCACACGGTTAGAATCACCCCCTGCCGAGAGTACCAAATCACAGCCCTCACCCCCATCCTCAACCTCGTTCTCCACATCGTCTACAAGCGAGACTTTGTGTCCTTCCCAAAACACACCCGGGGTTCTCCAACCCACGCCCACACCATTAGACTTCTCAGCGAGTGCGTGTTCAACGGCGGCTACGACGTAACCTCCGTTATCCTCTCCTTCCTATCCCCGGCCCACCTCCCAATCCAAATCACCCCGACCAGGTGGAAATCAAAAACTAGGAATTAAGATTTGAAGTTTGAAAATGAACCACAATTTCAGGATTATTATTTATGTCTTGGCAAACCAGAGAGGACCTCCCCACGTGCACCCAGGCTGGTAGCTGCATATCATCTTTGCGTAAGCCTCAGGGTTCTTATCTATTAACGCAACATTGGTCATTTTCATAAATGGTAATTTCATCCCGATAAAGTAGTATTTATCCTCTTCGCCACCCAGAGAAGAAAACGCTGAGCCGTTGCTCCAAGGATTACCGAGTTGCCACAATACTATCGGATTTTCAGGGTATTGTTGGTTGTAAGTATCCACCTTCGCTTTGGCAGCGTCCTCGTCGACGACGTCCTCGTCGACCAAGCAGATCGTAGGATCGTTTATATACAGCAGCCCGGGTCCGCAGCAAATGTGCCCGTGGGGAACGTTACCCCACCCCTTCAAGTGAATGTTTATGTCAGTCTGAAAACTTCCGAGTGCAACACCCATTCCCATTTCAATTTCAGGGCCGATAGCGGTCTCCTGAGCAATGGGCGGCCCGAATTTGTTAGGATTGTCGGTGAAGTGATTTGTTGTCCGCCAGCTCACAGCTCGCGTCAGCTTGAAAGATTGGCTGGCCAAACCCCTCAGGCTTGTTGGCCCGACGGCCACTGTTGCGCCCTGATTGAAAGAATTGAACGAACGCACACTTTGCGTGATTGCCAAATTTTCTGGATGGTTTTGGTCGTTCTCAATTATATTGCCCTCCAAGTCGTTCTTATTCCAGTTCCAGAATCCATGCCACACAACTACGAATAAGATTGCAAATATTATTGGCCACGCTACCAGATTTGTGTAGCAGTAAGGAAGCGCGAAGTTCACCGCATATCCGGCCATAGTGAGCATAAATGTGACGAGAAGCTGAAGAGCAAGAAAAAGCGGGAGGCAAGTGAGGAGAGTGAAAGTGAGGCACATTGTTGAAAATGCGTTATTGGCAGAATTGAAGTTGCAATCATCGTTCATGCAGCCCAAGTACTGCAAAACGTCAGTTTTGAGGGCTGCTCTACGAGGGTCGATAGGAAGAGGCATTCTGAGGACTTCGAGGGTTTCACCGAATTCTATCTGGTTGTATTGATTTTTGTGCGTGCGGAACGTTTTTTGGACTATGGAGGGGGATCT
>Ga0302116_1001374_pt1 | contig 14660 bp, 11 predicted proteins | sample AG5_SCM_MG_FD_203124 | JGI IMG/M metagenome (GOLD analysis project Ga0302116, IMG submission 203124) | Marine microbial communities from Western Arctic Ocean, Canada - AG5_SCM | ecosystem: Environmental > Aquatic > Marine > Oceanic | place: Canada: Western Arctic Ocean | collected 2017-10-01 | reverse complement strand
GAAGTCAGTGGAGCGCTCGCCTACAATGACAGCATTGTAACTGAGACCTCGTTCGCCATCGCCTCATTCCAACCTTTGCTTGTTTGGACAGAAGACGCACCAACCGCTCTTGCTGGACGAACTGTTGACTTGACCAATGAAAGCCAAATGGCAATCGGCGGCACAGCCTTTGCCTCGATCGATAACCCAACCTTCCACACCAACCCAAAGGCACTCGATGCGAAACTAACCTACGCCATGTTCATTCCTTGTTTGACCTTTGGTGCCATGGTCTTCGTTCTTCTCCGCTCCATGGCCCGTGGCTATGAGTTTGAGATGAACAAGTGCTACGGCTGTGACCTTTGTGATGACGCATGCCCCGTTCGTTTGTTCACCGCAGGTGACAAACTGAACATCATCTACAACACGTGGAACAATGAAGACGACGGTGTGCCGCTGTACTCTTGCTTGACGTGCACTGCGTGTACAAACGCCTGCCCTCAACTGGTCAATTACGATTCATATGTCGACATTCGACGCTCGTTGATCGTTGGTGGGCCGCAAGCTGAAATCCCTCACACCGTGTTGCAAGCAGTGCTCGCTGCTGAAGCAGAAGAATCTGCAGACGATGATTTCGTGGCCGTGGAAGATTACCCAATCACGTCCAACATCGGCTACTACCCAGGTTGCGTCGATTACCTTGACCAAGAAATGGTCTTCTCTCACGTCAATGAAGGTGAGATGAACCTCGGTGATTCAACCACTGCTGCATTCACCCTCTTCGACGAAATGGACGTCGATGTCAACTATCTTGGACGGGATTTCCTCAAGTGCTGTGGCCACGACCAGAAGTGGCAAGGTCTTGATGAGGTCTTTGACAAGCTCAAGGCTTACAACCAAAAGAAGATCAAGCAATCTGGAATCGACACCCTCGTGTCTTCCTGTGCAGAATGTTTCCGAACCTTTGCCCGAGATTACGAACTTGAAGGTGTGAAGGTTATGCACACGACCGAATTCTTGACAGAGAACGGCTTTGACATGAACCTCAAGGCAGAAGAAGAAACAACGGTCACATACCACGACCCTTGCCGCCTTGGCCGCCAAATGGGAGTTTACGATGAACCTCGAAACTTGATTGCTGGCGTCGAAGGTGTGGAAATCGTCGAGATGGAACACAGTGGCGAAGACGCCATGTGCTGTGGTGTCTCAAGCATGATGTCATGCAATGAGAACGCTCGTGCTCTCCGTGTAACACGCATGGAAGAAATCCGAGCCACAGGTGCTGACACCATGTTGACCTCCTGCCCCAAGTGTGTCTCTCACTTTGAATGCCTCAAGTTCGAAGGCGATGAACGCTATGCAGACATCGAGATCCTCGACGTTGTCTCCTTCCTTGCTCGCCAGGTCGATGCAAAGAAGGCCAAAGCAGCGGCTTTAGTTCAACCTTCAACAACCATTGAAGCTTGAGTCTTTACAGCCACTTGGTTTGGTAGCCACGGCAACCATACCACCGCATGGACACACGTCCCTGTGATCGGTGTGTAGGAACAAAACTGTAACAAGCGTCTTAACAACACAGCCTCAAAGGTGAACCTATGAAGAAGATCGGAATCAAGTGGAAGGCTGAAGACATGACCAGCCAGAAAGGCAAGATAGCCATCGTCACGGGATCAAACACAGGCATTGGTTACCAAATGGCCTTGGCACTTGCGGATAAGGGAGCGATGGTTGTGCTTGCGTGCAGGAACCTCGAAAAAGGCGAAAAAGCACGATCAGATATCATTGAGTCATCACCAGATGCCCTGATCACGGTCGAAGAACTCGATTTAGCGAACCTCGAAAGTATCGAGGCATTCGGGCAACGCATTGTGAAGAACAACGGCCATGTGGATATTTTAATCAACAACGCAGGGGTCATGATTCCCCCCCAGTCAACCACTGCGGATGGGTTTGAATTGCAGATTGGTACCAATCATTTTGGGCATTTTGCACTCACGTCCCACCTTATGCCACTGCTTTCTGCAGCAAAGCATCCAAGGATCATCACGCTTTCCAGCATTGCCCACTGGTCAGGTCGAATTGACCTCAACGACATCAATGGCAAAACGAAAAAGTACGACAAATGGGCCATGTACAGCCAGAGTAAACTGGCCAACCTGCTCTTTGCTCTCGAACTCGATCGAAGGCTCAAGGCAGCAGGTTCGCACATCGAATCCTTCGGTAGCCACCCTGGTTATTCGAACACAGACCTCCAGAGGCATTCCTTGGCCTGGCGATGCTTGAACCCACTCTTTGGCATGAAACCGATAAAGGGTGCTGCACCCACACTCTATGCTGCAACGGTACCCGATGCCATCAACCATCGATATTGGGGTCCAATTGGAATCCTCGAAGCACGTGGGTGGACAGGAAAGGCAAAGATCACCGCAAGGGCTGCTGATGAAGAAATGGCTCGTAAGTTGTGGGACCACACCGAAGCACTCACTGGCATCAAATTCCAACTATGAACACCAGACAAGCGCTGTTGTTTCATGGCCCTGAGGAGCAAACTAAGCGTTGCTTCATTGGTCGTAAACAATCCAAGATTCGGTGCCTGCATCATAGTAGGAGAGGGTTCCATCTGCAGACTTGGACCAGTTGACACCGTCTTCTTCCCACTCTTGTGATGTTGCTCCAATCGTTGGAACTGATTTATCTGATGCGGTTATCTGACTCTCAGTTTGGGAATCAGCGTAATTTGCTTCAGCAAAGGCTGAGCCCATTTCTGGTTCACTCTCATTCTGACGAACAACAAGAAGGGCGCCTAATCCGCAGAGAACAAGCAAGGCGATGATGGCGTAAGTTAGACCACCGCCACCGTTCTCTTCGACTGGAGCTTCTGACCGAGTTGCATCAAACGGTGCGTCATCAAAGCGATCGGAAACGCCGTCACCGTCTGAATCGAGCGTTTCGTTTGCATCGAACACGAAGTCATCGACTTCGTCATTCACGCCATCACCATCGGTATCGATTTGGTTGAGACCACATCCTTCGTCGTCGATGACAGTTTGATTGGAATCAGTCCCTTTGCATAGATCTGCGACGTTAAAAACTCCGTCTTCATCGTCATCTTTCTGGTGCTCTGAGCATCCTTGAAGATCGGGACCATGGCCAGCGCCAGTGTCACGGCATTCGTCATATGCATCCTTGATGCCGTCCATGTCCTGATCGGTTTGTGTTTCGGAACATCCTGTTGGATCGACCTGCTCACCGAGAGGGGTTGCCGGACAATCGTCAATCGTGTTGTCGATCTGATCATCATCGTCGTCGTACTGTTCGGGCGAACATCCTGATGCATCCGGAGTCGCATCGAGCGCTGTGTTTGGGCACGCATCCACATCATTGTTGAATGAATCATTGTCGTCATCGCGCTGTGAGTCGGAACAACCAGTTGAATCGGCTTCTTCGGTTTCTGGAGTCATTGGGCAGAAATCATCTGCATCCATGACATTGTCCATGTCCGTGTCCCGCTCGCTGGCAGCACAACCTTGCCCGTTGACTGGAACATCGGGGGCGCTCATTGGGCATTCATCGACATCGTTGGTAACACCGTCGTCATCGCTGTCCAATTGCTCATCTGAGCATCCTGCAGCATCGATGGTTGCACCGAGCACGGTCAAAGGACAGAGATCGAAGGCATCCATTACGCCATCGTTATCAGCGTCTTCCTGAGAGCCCGAACATCCAGACATGTCGACAGATTCACCGGCTGGCGTCTCAGGACAAGCGTCCTGATCGTTTGCCACTCCGTCGAGGTCATCGTCCAACTGTGAGGGGCTGCAACCGAATGTGTTCACAGCTTGGCCAGCAGGGGTTCCGAGGCATTGGTCCCCATCGTTCCCCATGGCGTTGTCGCCATAGCCATCGTAGTCTGCATCCATCCACTGTGTTGCATCTGCCGGGAAGGCATCTGGGGCGTTTCCGGTCGGATTGTCACCGTAACCATCACCGTCAGCATCCTGCCATTGGGTGCCATCAGTCGGGAAATGATCAGGATTGTTGCCGGCTTGGTTATCGCCAAAGCCGTCCCCATCTTGATCGAACCATTGAGTTGGTTCATCCGGGAATAAATCAGCATCGTTGCCACCAGCATTGTCACCATAGCCGTCGCCATCAGCATCGACCCATTGAGTCGAGTCAGTGGGGAAGATGTCGGGTTGGTTTCCTCCAAGGTTGTCACCATAGCCATCACCATCTGTGTCGGACCATTGTGAACCATCGTTAGGGAATTGATCGCCGTTGGTACCGTTTGGATTGTCGCCGTAACCATCGGCATCGTCGTCAGCCCATTGGGTTGGATCGGTGGGGTATTCATCGGCATTGTTTCCAGTGGCGTTATCTCCATAGCCGTCACCATCAGCATCTGACCATTGCGTCGGGTCGTAAGGGAAGGCATCAGAAGCGTTACCTGCGGTGTTATCGCCATACCCATCCCCGTCGATGTCTGACCATTGGGAAGAATCTGTAGGGAACGCATCTGGGCTGTTGCCATTGGCATTGTCTCCATAGCCGTCACCATCCATGTCAGAATACTGGCTTGAATCGTATGGGAAGTCGTCGACATCATCGTTGTAACCATCGCTGTCTGAATCTTTTTGAGAGAGTTCACAACCGTCCATATCGACCATTGCACCAGCGGTCGAGTTCGGGCAGAGGTCGAATTCATTGGCAACACCATCATTGTCATCATCGATGAAGAAGTTGAAACAGTCACTGTCACCGACAAGTTGCACACTGGCACTCGAATAGAGCAGCACTTCAGCGCAGTAAACACCCGACATGTTCGGTGTGGAATAGGTGAAAGTTGGCATGCTCATGTTTTGGGCCGATGCTGTGAAATTCATGATGGTGGATGAAGCAATGTTTGCACCTGCTTGATCAACAACACGAACTTGGTATCGGTAGGAATCGCCAGTCACGAGGTCTGAACCCTTGACGTCTACGTTATTTGTGACTGCAGTGCTGCTCGTCGAGTATGCCTCAATCACCATTGAAGGCAATTGAGGTATGAAATCAGAGAAGTGAACACCGATGTACCCCTCGTCTGCGCTCAGATTAACCGTTGTGTTGTTGTACGAAAGGAAACCCACCATCGAATGCAGGTTTATCGTGGTGATTCCGGTCCAATTTACAGACCATGCTTCCGATGATGTTGTGCTTGTGAAGTTTTCAGTCCCCTCATGAACCAGCGAAGCTGCAAGCGCCAAGTCGATGTCATTCGAAGATGTGTAATCGTTGTCGAACTCAACGGTATCGTAAACAAGCCACCACAAGGTGTAGTCCGTGCCTGCCGTTAGGTTCGTTGCTGAAAGCGAGCCGGTTGTCGACGAAAGCGTCTCTAATTCAAGCATTTCGAAGTAGACGCAATCGAAATCAATATTCAGGACACTACCTGTTGTATCTGTGAGGTAAGATTCCGTACAAAATTCAGATTCGATCATCATTGGCATGGCTGTAGTGACGTTGGCCGTATACGTTGTTCCAGTGGCGTTGAAGTTGACCATAGTTGATGATCCCCATGCTGATGACCCATTGGAAAAGAATTGCACACTCGAATAGTTGTACGAATAATTGGTTCCAGCTGTGAGCCCTTCAATCTCGATGTTGACGCTGGTGGTGTTGACTTGGTTCACTTCGATGGATTCGAAACTTTGCCCACCACCAGATTGATCTGTTGAAAGTTCAATGTCGTAGATATTTGCTGTCCCAGTACTGAAGGGATACAAGTATACTTTGAGATAAGAAGTGAAGGTGCTCGTAGCAGTGAATGATGCTGCTTCGTTGTCAGAACCAGATCCGAGAGACCCAAACCCAGCAAGGGAGAGAAATGAGCCACTGGCATCCGTCCATTCACCATCGATATCTCCATTGGCATGGGTGAAGGTTAAGTTGACGTAATAGGTGATGCCTGAAATCATGTCAATTTCAAAATAATCCTCATCGACTGTTGAATCGATGGAAAGACCGGTGCAGTACACTGGGAGATTCGATGCCAGGGTGGCAGATGACATCGAATCATTTGGTTCGAGGATATCTGAGTTTGTCGTACTGTTTCCAACGCAATTTGTTGGTGGCGATGTTCCGTTGCTCCCGGTTCCGTTCCCACCCGTTGAGGTACTGAAGGTCCAGAACTCAAACGTGTAAGAGCCGTATCCGGCGTATCGCAAGATCTGGACGTACACCGTACCTCCGTGAGGGCTTTGGCTCGCATTGGTTGAAACGATCTCTGGATTGTTGTTGTATGAAGAATCGATGGTGTTGAGAGAGGCATCAAAAATAAACAAATCGAAAGCGTTTGAGTAGCTCGACCCGTTCGATGAAGTATACGTGGTGTTGTACGACAGTTGGAGCGTAATACCTTCGTTCGCATTGATGGTGATGGCAAGCCAATCCTCATCATCACCCACATCAAGTTCGCCGTAATTTGCACCTGAAGACAGCGGAGAAAACCCGTTCAGGTTGATGATCGCTTGAGAACTGTTGATCGAAGTGGAATTATCTGGAAGGTCCATGGAAGATCCGAAATCATTTTGATTCGCCCCGACTGCGGAGGCCATTGGAGCGGTCAAGGTCACCGACATAAGAGCGATAAGAACAGCAAGGAATGTCGCTGATAATTTCTTTTGAACAGCGTTGCTTTGCTTGTACATGGCCTAAGGAGGGGGTACTGACTTAAGAGCATCTCGCTTTTTTAGGCCTTCAAATAGCCGTTGGTGCTACGTGGCCAGCCTGTTTGTCATCAGGTTTACGAACCCGAGACCAGACGCCACCCATCAATTCGTCGTGATGGATGGTACAATAGTGAAATCGGCGGTAAGCCTCACGAAATGAGTAGGCCTTCTTCCCTGTGGCTACGAGGTAACCTTCTGGAGAGAGTCGAGAAACAATCAGACCTTCATCTCCACAACCTGGAAAATCGCACACTGCTGTCCCGCCCATACACAGCCACAGACGCTGACACCTCTTTAATGGTCGTACTTAATCACGAAAAAGGGCTCCACCCAAACGAAGCCGAATTATTCTGTGGTTGGCTCAGGAGCGGGTTCAATGATGACCAGGGGGATGTTAGCCTCGATGGCTTGGCCTTCTTCGCATTGTACAGATGTCACAGTTCCTGAGACTGGTGCTTGAATTTCGTTTTGCATTTTCATAGCCTCAAGGATCAAAATGACCTGCCCTTCGACCACTTCATCGCCTTCGTTCACTTCAACTGTGACCACTTTACCTGGGATGTTAGCAGAGACGGTTCCTGACTTCTTTTTCTTCCCGCCCCCGGAACGTTTCTTTTTCGATACCGGCGCTGCATCTGGAATTTCGATGTTGAAGGTTTGACCCTCGACTTTAGCAGTCCATGCGGTACCTTCACCATCAAGTTCAACTTCAAATTCTACGCCATCAACGACGACTTTTCGGATTTCAGACATGAATTCACTTCCATGGTGAGCGGCTTGCTCGTCGGTGCATAAGGCTGGATTGTCCTGAGTTAATTCTGCGGTGATCTTGCGACCAAGCTAAGCCAAGTTTTCGGGCCACTTGGCCCGGGTCATCTCCTTGCTGCATCACTTCAGCAAGGACTGCAGCAATGGCTGCCATACGCAAGGTTGCTGTATCTGTTGCCGACATAATGATGCCTCACAAAGGGATGTTCCCGTGCTTCCGAGCCGGGCGAAGTTCTTCTTTATCGAGCAGCATTTCCAACGAACGGCACAATCGGCGTCGGGTTTCGTTCGGTTCAATAACATCGTCGATGTAACCCAAAGCAGCAGCCTTGTATGGATTGGCAAACTTCTCATTGAAGTCTTCAGTCAAACGACCTCGTTCTTGTTCTGCATTACGAGCGTTAGCGATCCTTCGCTTGTGGATAATCTCGACCGCACCATCTGCGCCCATCACTGCCAACTCGGCTGTGGGCCAAGCGACATTGTAATCACCACGGATGTGTTTTGAGGACATGACATCATAGGCACCACCGTAGGCCTTGCGAAGAATAACCGTCAATTTAGGCACCGTTGCTTCGGCATAGGCATACAAGAGTTTAGCACCGTGACGAATAATGCCACCCCATTCTTGGTTTGTTCCCGGTAAGAATCCTGGTACATCTTCGAGGGTGATGATAGGGATGTTGAAAGCATCACAGAACCGCACAAATCTGGCTGCTTTATCGCTTGCGTCAATGTCGAGGCATCCAGCCAAAACCTTGGGCTGATTGGCGACGACTCCAACGGTGTGCGAGCCAAGGTGGCCAAAGCCCACGACAATGTTTTGAGCCCAATCTGCTTGGACTTCGAGGAATCCACCATCATCGAGAATTTCAGTGATCACGTCGACCACATCATAGGGTTTGGTTGCCACATCGGGGATGATTGAGTCGAGGGCGTCGCATGAACGGTCGATTGGATCGGATGTCTTCTTGTCAGGAGGGCGTTCAAGGTTGTTCTGTGGTAGCAAATCGGTGAGGTCTCGCGCCAGGGCGATTGCATTCGCATCATCGCTGGCTGTGAAGTGTGAAACACCGGATTTACTGCCGTGTGTCATTGCTCCGCCGAGGTCTTCGAAGGACACCACTTCATTGGTGACCGTTTTGATGACTTCTGGACCGGTGATGAACATGTGAGCCGTTTGGTCAACCATGATGACAAAATCCGTGATGGCAGGCGAATAGACTGCGCCACCTGCGCAGGGGCCCATAATGACCGAAATTTGTGGGATGACCCCAGACGCACGCACGTTTCGGAAGAAGATTTCAGCATAACTTCCCAGCGATGCTACGCCTTCCTGAATACGAGCCCCACCTGAATCGTTCATGCCAATCACTGGGCGGCCTGTTTTGAGGGCCATGTCGAGAACCTTGCAGATCTTCAAACCGTGCATCTCACCAAGCGAACCACCGTAAACGGTGAAGTCTTGAGCGAAAGCAAACACTTCTCGCCCGTTGATGGTACCGTGTCCGGTGACGACCCCATCGCCTGGAATGATGTTCTTGTCCATGTTGAAATCGCGACAACGATGTTCGACCAGAGCATCAATCTCTTGGAAAGAGCCGTCGTCAAGCAACATTTCCATGCGCTCTCGAGCCGTCATTTTACCACGGTTGTGTTGCGCATCAACGCGTGCTTGGCCACCGCCGGCCTCGCTGCGAGCCTTCCGATTGCGTAAATCTTGGAGTCGTTGCTCTGTCGATGACATAGGCTTCCCAATGTGTCGGACGGAAAACCCGCCCTTATGCGTTGTCACTCAACGACCGTCAATCAACCGGTTCTGCCCATGGCCAGTGGATGGCGGTGAATCGAGTCATGAAAACGCTTTATCCCCTATGAGAGGGGTGTGTTGATAGGGAAGCGTTTCGTCCACACCTCATGGACGAGCCTTTGCGCGTTGTTGTAGCAAAACCGGGACTTGATGGTCATGACAGAGGTGCCAAAGTTGTGGCACGCGCACTTCGAGACGCAGGTCACGAGGTCATTTACACTGGTTTGCGACGGAGTGCCCAACAAATCGTCGAGGCGGTACGCGATGAGGATGCTCGTTTCCTCGGGCTTTCTTCGCTCTCTGGAGCACACAGTCATCTGTTTCCAAAGGTGTGCGAACTGTTGCGTGTTGAAGGGTTGAACGACGTGATCGTGTTTGGAGGCGGTATCATCCCCGAAGATGACCGTGAGGCCCTTTATCAGTGTAAAATACGAGCGATTTTTGGCCCAGGGACACCGACTTCTGAGATCCTTGAATTCATTCAGACCTCGAACGCGATGGACGATGCAGGCGTTGGTCAATCCAGCGATTGGCATTGGCCATGAAACGAATGAGGGAACTTACGATGAACGATCTGATCAAAGCCGCTTTGGAAGGGGATCGCCGATCCCTTGCCCGAACGCTCAGCGCCTTGGAAAACAGAACGACCAACCTTGAACACATCCTCGGTTTGATGGGTGAACCCAAACCAAAACCAGACCATTGGCAATCGCTTGCCATTACAGGTGCTCCCGGCGTTGGGAAGTCGTGCTTGCTTGACGGTTTGCTCACGGTGTGGGCTGAATCAGGGCTTCGAGTGGCCCTTCTTGCTGTCGACCCGTCGTCGCCCCGCACCGGCGGAGCGCTGTTGGGTGATCGAGTTCGCATGACCGTTGTCGACCATCCCAAGCTGAAAGAAAACGTCTACCTCCGCTCGATTGCCACCCGGAAGGCATCTGGAAGTGTCCCCCTTATTGTCGCAGATATGACTGAGTTTCTTCTGGCGCTTGGATGGGACCGGATTCTCATCGAAACTGTTGGGGCAGGACAAGCTGAAGTCCGATGCGCTGCTATTGCCGACCGAATCCTGGTCGTTGAGGGCCCAGCGCGCGGCGATGGAGTTCAAGCAGAGAAGGCTGGACTTCTGGAGTTAGCCGATGCGGTGATTGTCAACAAATGCGATCTGCCAGGGGCTGAACGTCACGCTGATGAATTGCGTGAGTCCTACGGTCTTGGCCTTGGAACGCCCCCTCCAGTCATGCTTACTTCAGCCCTCAATGGAACTGGGATTCATGCCGCTGCTGACATGTTGCTCGGCCTGGATGCCTCTGGACGTTCTGAACGTGCACGCTGGCGAGAACGCTTACTGGCCCATCATGAACGGCTCATTCTCGAATCGCCAAAACTCGATGAAATGCTCGAACGTTTGGCGGCAGGTTCAATGACACTTGATGATGTCATCAAGTCCATCGGGGCCGAAAAGAGTGAGTGACCAAGTTGAATTAACCAACCCTGTCAACCTATCTGTCGGTGGAATGAATGGCCACCTGTTCCGTCGCGCCATCCACCTTGCCATGAGCGCACTTCCGTTCATCTACTTTGAATGGGGTGGAAGCATCGCTGAAGCGCTTGGCACCACTGAAAATCAAGCTGTATCGTTGGTCATCATTGCCATTTTAGCGGTTGAAGCGTTGCGTCTGAAGTTAGGAATCACCATCTTCGGCCAGCGCGAATACGAAGCAAGACAAGTTTCGGCCCTTGCTTGGGGCGCCCTTGGTATTGGCATGGTGTTCTTGCTCACGCCAACAGAAGCCTATGCATGGCCACTGGTTCTATCACTCTCACTTGGTGACCCGTTCATGGGTGAACTGCGCCGCAAGGGCATGGAATCGAAAAATGTCGTCATCTACTCGAGCATCTTCATCGCAGCCATTTGGGTTGCGTGCTGGTATTGGTTCGCTACACCATTGTGGCTTGCCTTGATCTTTGGACCGCTGTGCGTTGCTTCTGAATGGCCCCGCCTCCGATACATCGATGACAATGCCACAATGATTCTTATTCCCATGGCTGCCTTACTCATCTTGGAACCGTTCCTCAAAATAATGCCCTGAGGATACTTGCGGCTCAATATGTTCAAATGATGGGGACCCGTGGGCAAATCGGTGAAGACCATGAGCGATGAGATAAAATCCTCCGAACCCCCCCAAATCACATACTTCGTTGGCTTTTCCATAGCCATTATCCTCATGGCCGTGGTCATGGTCAAGTACCCTGTCTGGTGAAGTAAAAACCACCAATGGTTGAAGAAGGGCGAGTCCCCGAGATTGGTTTATGTGTGGCATTGCTGGTATGTTTGGGCGACCAGACATCAATGTCCTCCATGGCATGAACCGCTATCAAATCCATCGAGGCCCTGACGGCCAGAATACGTGGATGGATGACGCTATCGCTCTTGGTCACACGCGACTCGCCATTGTTGACAAAGCCGGCGGCGACCAACCACTGTTCGGGCCAACAGGCGAAGTTCTGATTGCCAATGGTGAAATTTACAACCACCCGGTGTTGCGTGCTAGCCAACCGCATTATCCGTGGACCACAAACGTCGATTCAGAAGCCATCTTGGCCCTTCATACAAAGGCCAAACAAAGCTCGAGTCACGGCCCCTTGTCACCCGCAGATCACGCACAATGGATCAAGCATCTCGATGGGATGTATGCGTTCAGCCTTTGGGATCCTCAGCATCAACAACTTATTCTTTCTCGAGACCCACTCGGCATCAAGCCGATGGTTCGAACGGAGGTCGAAGGCAGTTTACTGTTCGCAAGCGAAGTCAAGGCTTTACGAGCGCATGAAAGCCATATTCCCGTCCTCGACGAAGTCGCACTCGTAGCCCGACTTGCTTGGGAATATCCGCTTGATGGAACGACCCTTCTCAAGGATGTCCACCACATCCGTCCAGGGACAGTCGAGGTGTGGCACCTCGTCGACGGCAAGCCTGAACGCAGTGGAACAGCCAACGTTGAGCGTCAACGGTTGACACCAACAACCTCCTGGGACCCTTCAACTCAGTCAGAAGCGTTGCTGGAGTCATTTGTTGACAGCGTCAGTCAACGCTTGATGGGGGAAGTGCCGATGGGTATTGTGCTCTCTGGAGGTTTGGATTCATCCTTGGTAGCAGCAGTGGCTCACGAGGCAGCAGAGCGAGCAGGACAGCCAGTCCCCGCCTGTTGGACGGTGGCTGAAAGTGAAGACAACCCCGATTGGATTGCAGCAGAGCGGGTCGCTGCAACACTGGATTTAGAGCACCACCAACATGTGCTCGAGGGTGATACCTTCGACAAAACCCTGCCTGACCTTACATGGCATGGCGAAGACTTCGATGTTACCGTTCTCTTCTTTCAGCCACTTTTCCAACGGATGGCAGAGAAAGTGACTGTGGGGTTGTGTGGCCAAGGTGCAGACGAATTGCACGGGGGCTATCCTCGTTATCGAGACCTTGAACAGCATGCCTCTTTGATCGACGCCCGCCTCGCATCGATGGATCACCCTGCTGCACGTCAAATCGAACAAGGGAACCTCCCCGTGGGCGATGCATGGTACACCAACGATCACAGTGGAAGCGCTCATACTGATTCGCTCGAGTCGTTCCTCAACTTTGAACTGGAACATGGCCAACTTAGTAATTTCCAGTTAAGGCTCGTTGACCGCCATTCAATGGCTCATTCTATAGAAGTACGTGTGCCGTTTTTAGGAAGCGCACACAGGCGCGCTTCAAACGATTTACCGATGGATTGGCGCCTTCCTTCCTCTTTGGAAGAAAAGGCTGCATTACGAGCAGCAGCCGAACATACCCGGTTGCCAACAGACATCGTTCGCAGACCGAAGTTGCCAGCTGGTCGAGCAACCTCACCAACATTGATTTCCAACATGATCGAAGAATTGCGCCCTCGAAGTGAAGAAGTTCTTCTCCGCTATCCAAACCTAGCGCCAGCCTTCAAGGGTCAGCCAGAACTTGCTATAGGGATAGGTTTGTTTGAAGCAGTTCATATACTGGACCGTGGAGTTTCAAAGCCTAAGATGAGTGCTGTGGCTCTTTTGGATGAGGTGATTGGATGACTAAATTGCACGATCTAAGCGCCCACTTGGAATCCAAGCGCAGTGAAATATCTCAGTGGATGGACAAGAAGCGCTCTGAAGTTCCGATCCCGTTCTATGGTAGCGTGGACGTGCGAGATGCTGGTTGGAAAATTGCCGTTGTTGATGCAAACCACTTCCCTGCAGGTTTCAACAACATCGATGAAAAGGACATGCCGGCCATTTCAGCCTTGATGTCCACCCACATTGAACGAAATCATGGCATCTGCAGTTGGATCCACCTCTACCCAGAAGCACATACCAGGAATAAGGGCTATGTGGAAAACATTGCAACCATCAAAAAACTCCTCGAAATGGCTGGGTACAAATGCACGATTGGTTCACCTATTTTTGATGACAAGGGTTGGCTCGATGGGTTGTCTGGACCGGTTGATTTGACCATGACGACTGTTGAAATCATCGACGGACAAGAGGTTTTGCTCGTCGATGGTGAACAACCGGATCTCATTCTTCTCAACAATGACCTCACCGAAGGGGTGTTGCCAGGGCTCGGAAGTCATGTCTTCCCTCCAAAGGAGATGGGATGGCACCGTCGTCGGAAATCTGAACACTATGCCCATCTCCAGGCCTACGTCAATGAAATGGCCGACATGCTCGGAATTGATTCATGGCATTTGATGACCGAATGGTTCGTCTCGGAAAATAAATGCCTCGAGAAAGAAAGTTGTCGATTGCGTCTCGCAGAAGAAATCGATGAATTCCTCCAAGGCTTAGCCGAAAAGTATGCCGCACATGGCATCGAAAGGGAACCCGTGGCGTTCATCAAAAACGATCGGGGCACCTATGGTCTCGGCATCATGGTGGTGACCAAAGGAGAGCAAATTCTTGCCCTTTCGAACCGTAAAATGAACAAGTTGATGTATGCAAAAGGAGGAGTTGATGTTGAGAACTTCCTCATTCAAGAAGGCGTCCCCACCAGCCTTCTCACCTCAGAGGGAGCCCCTGTCGAACCCGTGATCTACCTTATTGATGGGCAAGCAGCCTCTTGGTTTTACAGAATTAACCCGAAAAAAGGAGACAATGAAAATCTTAATTCCCCCAGTGCACGATTCGAATCATATCCCGATGGCCAAGGAAAATACGGTCAACATGCCCAAGGGTGGCATGCCTTGATCGCTGAACTGTCAATGTTAGCAATGGGCAAGGAATTGCTTGCTTACCAAGAAAGCAATGATGGCGCAGTTGCTTAAGTGAACGTGCATCCTCGGCGAGTCATGCACAGGGCGTGGGTGTACATCCTGACCATTGCTGTTGGCCTC
>Ga0302116_1001371_pt1 | contig 14678 bp, 18 predicted proteins | sample AG5_SCM_MG_FD_203124 | JGI IMG/M metagenome (GOLD analysis project Ga0302116, IMG submission 203124) | Marine microbial communities from Western Arctic Ocean, Canada - AG5_SCM | ecosystem: Environmental > Aquatic > Marine > Oceanic | place: Canada: Western Arctic Ocean | collected 2017-10-01 | reverse complement strand
CCCTTCCCCACCCTCCTCCTCCAATCCCTTCCCACCAAACACCACGAGATCTACGGCCCGTACAACACCGTCTGCCAGTTCATCAAGCACATGAAGTACGACAAGGCTGAGCTGGTCGAGGTGGAGGCCGTGCTGAAGCCGGCTCGCAAGTGTGAAGTCTGCAGCTCCCTGGGCGCGAAACCGTGCGCACGGTGCAAGCGCACGTTCTACTGCTCCGCCGAGTGCCAGAAACTAGCCTGGAAGAAGCACAAGAAGACGTGCAAGGCGCCGACGAGTCCGCCGGCGACCGAGGCCGTCCTCCGAACCCTCCACAAGGGCATGGCCCTCCTAAATATGTGCATACAGAGGCCTGGGGCAGGGGATGGCCCAACGAGCGTCGTGGTGGAGTTCCTGTTGCCAGGTCCAGCGTATTAATGTCTAAAAACAGTTTCCCTCACATCCTAAAGTCTTAATTAAATCTACATTTTTATTTTGTTGTTTTCTTCTTTCCCTGGCCCTTGTGGGCGCTGACAGGGAGAACTTCCTTCTCTTCCTTTTTGTTCTTGTTGGCTTGAGCTCGATCTGTGTACATCGCCAATTTTTCCATTCGTGTTACCTTCTTCGAAGGAGACTTGCCGGTCTTGTAACTGTTTTTTGACACCAATGAACGCTTTTCTTTCTTGTATTTGGTAGTTTTGGTCATTAGTAGCTCTGCACAGGCATTAAAATTGCAGTTTCCTTAGGCATTTTTTAGGCTCACATCACGTGCACATTGTGTGATTGTGGAATCTTCCTCGTTTACGTTTTTCTCAAACGTCCCATTCACGCCCCACCCCATAAACGGCATGCCATCTCGAGCAGCCATTAAACGAGCGAAGAAAAAATCGAAAGAAGAGCAGAAGGCAGTGCCCCTTGCAAAGCTTGTGAGTCTCCCCCCCTCCCTCCCCTCCAAATCCAAATCCAGCAAGAAGAGAAAGCTCCTCTCGGACAGCGGCTCATCTGACCATGATGATGATGATGATGATGATGATGATGATGATGACGATGTTGATGATGATGACGATGTTGATGGTGTGGACGAACCCAAAATGAACATTGACAACAACAATATCAATGAGGTTTTGGACGACTCTGCCTCCGAAGAATCCAGCTCCTCCTCCACCTCCTCCACTCCCTCCACTTCTGGGATGAACCCCTCAACCTTTTTCTCCCCCAAAACCTCCTCCTTGGACATACCAACTTCGGCTCTGTCCGCCAACGCCTTCCAGTGGCTGATATCCCCCCTCCCAATCAAGGACTTCCACTCGAGCCACTACGGCAAGTCTCCCGTTTTGATCCGTCGGAATCCCACCCCTAGCGAAATAAATGTCGACGAGAAGCTCGTCAAAGTTGTCAACTCCGATTCCTCTTCTTCCACCTACTACAGTTCAATAATCTCCTCCGCGGAGGTTTTCACCTACGTGAAGAAAATGTCTTTGAAGTACGGGGAGGATATAAACGTGACCAACGTTGTCAACGGCGTGCGGCGGACTTTGGACATCCTCCCTTCTCCGACTCCAGCCACTGCCACACCCACAACCACACCCACACCCATAATCGCCCAGCACAACGACGTGCTTGCTAACTACAACTCCGGGTGCTCGATCCGGCTCCTGTGCCCCCAGAAATATTCCACGAGCACCTACCGGCTCCTGTCGACCTTGGAGGAGAACTTGTCGTGCATGGTCGGCGCGAACCTTTACCTGACTCCCCGGGGGAGCCAGGGCTTCGCGCCGCACTACGACGACGTGGACGTGTTCATCCTGCAGGTGGAGGGGGAGAAGAGGTGGAGGTGAGCGAGCGAAGCGAGCGAGCGAGCCTTTTGGAAGACGAAGCGAGCAGCAAGCGAAGCGAAGCGAGCAGCAAGCGAAGCGAGCTAGCTAGTCGCAACTAGTGTACAGACGAGAAATCGAGCCACTACTAACCCCTTTTCACCTTCTTCGCTCGGCGCAGAGTCTACGAGCCAATCACCCCCGAGGAGGTCCTCCCCCGCACCTCCTCGACGGACTTCGACATGAATTCCCTTCCCCTCCCCGTGTTGGACGTCGTGTTAAAGGCCGGCGACATGCTCTACCTCCCCAGGGGGTGGATCCACCAGGCCGTGACCGACAGGTGAGCGGGCGAAGCGAGCCGCGAGCGAAGCGAGCCGCGAGCGTAAACTAACATTATTCCACTCAATTCGCTTCGCACCTTCTTCGTTCGGCGCAGCTCTTGCCCCCACTCCCTCCACCTCACGGTTAGCGCGATGTACGGCTGGTGTTGGGCAGACTACATGGAGGTGCTACTGCCCGAGGCGATTAAGCGCGCTGTCAACGGACCGAGCAAGAGCTTACGGGAGGGGATGCCGACCAACTTCATGGATTACATGGGCATCGTCAACGATAATGATGACGATAATGATAACGATACTGATAACGATACAGCACTGAAAACAACCGCCAAAAGGGCCGAGTTCAAGGTGAGTCTCACTCAGTCTCCGCTCGCCTTGAGGAAGACTCGAGCGATGGATCTCGCGAAATGGCTGCAGACGGCTACATCAACTACTGAACTAACATTATACCACTCAATTCGTATTCGTGTGGTTCGCTCGTGCTTCATTAAAAATACTCCTTCTTTTCGCTCGGCGCAGGACTTGGTCAAGGGGAAAATCGCCAGAATCGCAAAGGAAGCGATGGCAATGGTCGACCAGGCGAGTGACGAGCTGGCGCTCAAGTTCCTGAGCGACAGGCTTCCTCCAGCGCTGACGCCGTTTGAGCTCATTTCGGCGAATCAGAGGACCGAGATTGACGATGCTGGCATGTACGAGGCGGAGGCGGAGGCGGAGGCGGAAGAGGAAGAGGAAGAGGAAGTGGAAGTGGAGGACTTCAAAAACGCCGACATATTCCTGTCGTCAAAAGTTAGGCTCCTACGGAAGGGAATTGCAAGGCTGATCATTGAGGACGACAAGGCAGTCCTGTACCACTCGATGGACAACAGTAAAACATTCCACGAGGTTCCTCTGAGCCCCTTGGAATTCGAGCTGGACGACGCTCCGGCCATCGAGAAAATTCTAAAAACCTTCGCGCCGGATTGGTGTCTTGTTAACGATTTACCACACCCGCCGGCAGAAGACAGTGACGACAAAATTGGAATATGTAAGAGTTTGTTTGAGGAGGGGATCTTGGCCGTCGATAACAGGGAGTTGCTCTGAATAATCAATCTAGAAAAAATTCAATTATGAAAAACTGGTGGTCTCTTTTCCATAAAACTCCCTCTTCCTTCAGTAAAACTCTCACTACTACAACCTCTAATCATCCCGCGCGTCGCAGCAACGTACTTGCCAATATTTTTTGAACCGTTCAGCACTTCCAATCCCTCTCGAATACTCTCTGCTGATTTGGAGGCGATGTTTTGTGCTATACGATGCACATTTTTGTCTAATAATTCCTCTTCGAAAACCCCGTTGATGAGGCCAATCCTTTCTGCCTTAAACGCGGATATAGGCTCCGCAGTCAGTAACAACTCCATTGCGTGCTTGTGGCAAACGCCGCTAATCAACGGGACGCTGGGAGTATGGCAAAACAAGCCGAGCGAGCTTCCAGGCGTCTGAAACGTGCTGGACGGAGTGGAGAACGCGAGATGGCTCTCTGCGACCAGCTGAAGCCCTGCTCCCGTTGCTATTCCGGCAACTTTGCTGATGATAGGGACTACGCTGGACGACATTAATAGCATCACTTCCTCGCATAGATTGAAGGTGTGTTGAATTTGGGAACTGTTATCAAGTGTCGTGAGATCGTGGCCAGTACTGAACGCTTTGGGTGCAGAATTGGACTCAATAATGAGAACACGAGTTCCATCTGTTTGGGAGGCCTCGACCGAGTCGAGCAAGTACTGAAGGACCGGGATTGAGAGCGCTGAATATCGCTTAGGATTGGCCAAAGTGAGTGTCTTAACCCCCCTTAACATCTTATTTTTCCCCGACGCTAAAACATGATCATGATTTTCACATTATCACATTATCATAACAAGTGAATTATGTGAATAAGAATGTGACAGCTTTGATAGCTCGTCGTTTCAACTAGAGTATTACCCCACCCACCACCATCATGCCAAAACTTTCTTTTAAAGTTACCCCCTTCAGTCCTTCACCTCCACAACCCTCTCTCCAAGTCCATCCTCCACCCCAAACCCCAACCTCTCCAAACAACCACAGACATACACATCACCATAACAATATTAAATTCGGCTTCTCCTCTTTCACCCACTCCCATGCACCCCCACCCCAACCCTCCAAGTTCCTCGCCCATCCCTCCACACAGCACGGTTTCGCTCGTGTTATCATCCCAATCCTGTGTACGATCGAACTTTTCGAAATGAAGCATTCACCGGGCACTCACACAATAAATGCCTTCGTACAGGCCGTCATAATCTTCCTCTACACGTTAAAATTCTACACCGACCCTCTCCCCCTCCGCTCCATCTCCCTCCAAACCTTCCTCCTAATCTTCTCCTGCCTCCTCATTACTAACCAGCTCTACATAATGTCCCGCTCGATTGCTCGTGAGGACAGTATGGTTATCTTGTTTGTGGATTTGCTGCTGACGGACGTGTATTTGATGTTGAAGCCCGGGTGGAAGTACCTGGCCTTTGGCATTACGGCGTTCATCATGAGTTTGGCAAAAACGGATCCCGTGTCGACGTTCTGCTCCTGCAACTGCCAGTTTTTGGGGTTGGCCGGTGCGTTTGAGGAGGGTGAGGGTGGAGTGGGCGGGCTGTTTGGCGATTCAGGTAATTCTACTTTTACCCTCGAAATTCTGGAAAGCCACTTGTTGACCACCAGCGAACGCGAATCCTTCAAATACTGCCTCAACACCTGCCTCGATCTCAACTCCACCCTCCGCTTCATCGGGTGCATTGTTTGGCTTGTTCTGCTCGTGTTCTGCAGCAAGAGCGTGAAGGTGAGCGAGCGAAGCGAAGCGAGCCTTGGTGAAGACGAGCATACTCGCGATGAATCCTGCGAAATTGTTACAGATGGAAACATCCCCTTACTTTGCTAACCCACTCAATTCGTTTGGCTCGGTTGTTTTGCACGTCTTTCATTGAAAATGCGCCTCGCTTCGCTCGGCGCAGGATCAGCTCCACTCTTGGTGCCTGCAGACGCTTCCCGAGGCGAGTAAGAAGTACCAACTTTCTCATGGGGCAGGAGATGTTACGGGTGGGGTTGATGGCAGTAGAAAGAATCACGAAGTGAAGGAGAGAAAAATTAAGGCTGCGGAGGAGGAGGAGGAGGAGGAGGAGGAGGAGGAGGAGAAAAATGACGACAACAGCAACAGCTACAAAATCTTGAACACCTCAGAAAACTTCGCCAAGCTCCTTTTATTTTGGCTGATGCCTCGGTTTTTCTCCAAACCCTGGCAGCTAACCGACATGAACTTGAGCCACGTCAGTGAGGAAGAGTCGCATTCACTTGGGCTTTCAAGTACACACAGCTCTATGAGCAGCGCTGCGAGCAGCGTGTCGGAGTACTCCGCGTACTCCGAGTACACTTCACCCACTCCAACAGCAGCAGCAGCAGCAGCAGCAGCAGCAACAGCAACGGCAACGGCAGCAGCAACCTCTCCACCAATCGAACAATTCTTTTCTCGTAGAACCGAGCAGCCCGTCCGCCTTACCCCGTTCAACTTCCGCATCACCTCCCCCTACTCCCCGTGCGAATCTTTCTACGCCACCTCTCTCCTCCACCTTCTCCAATCCCTGAAGCGGTCGAAACACCTCTGGAAACGGCTATCCTCAAACTCGAAGAAAAACTCGAACTGGAGGATCCCTTCCACGCTTTTGCCAACTTACCCAAACGCACTGGCAACAATATCGGTTGGTTTCGTAGAGGAAATCAGTCTAGGGAGCGCGGTGAGCTTCCTCTGGGACTTCGTTAATCCGCAGCGGATCCAGCAGCGCAGTAAGAGCAGCATGATTCGAGAGGTTGTGGCAATGGGAGGAGAGGTGAGTGAATTATTCCACCCAAATTATATATTCGTTGGCTCACTCCTTCCCCACGGCGCAGGTTGAAAATGAAAACAATCACCGTCAGCGGACACTGCTACGAGTATGGTCGCGCCAGCCGTATAAAGCCCGAGACTTCTGCCTGGAGTGGAGCTGGAGGCTGTTAAGCCCAACCAAGGTCGCCATAGTGAAGTGGACGAGCGACCAATCGACGTATGTGGAGACACTTAGGCGGGTCGGCGCGAAGAGAAACGAGGGAATGATTGTGGAGTTCCAGTCTATGTATCTCATCGAGCAGGTTGATGTTGAAGTGGAGGAGGAGGAAGAAGCGGGTGGAGATGGAGATGGGGATGGGGATGGGGATGAGGATGAGGATGTAGATGAGGGTGAGGATGAGGATGAGGATGAGGGTGAGGGTAAGGATAAGAAGCAGAAGAAGAAGAAGAAGGGAAAATTCAAAAATCGGCTGAAATTGACTTATTTCTGTGCGCTCAACCCCTCGGTCCCAATCGAGGATATTGCCGATAACCATGTCAACGAAATACTAGAGTCGCTGATGAAGATCCTTTCAGACGTACAGGACTTGAGCAAGACGGGAAGCAAGAAGGAAACCAGGGAGTATTACAATAGGGAAAAGGAGAACGTTGACAGTGCGTGGGAGTTCAACAAAGGCAACGGTAGCGGCAACGGCAGCAACGCACCAAATAACAACCCCCCCCCCCTTGAGATGGAACCACACACACAGGAAAACCCCAACTCGAATCTCGACGAGCTAATGCAAATCGGCGGCAGAGGCCAGTTTCCGAACTTTGTCCCCCGCACCCCGACCCAAGCCGCCCACCTCTCCCTCCACAACGACCAGCAAGGCTCCGAAACCGGCGAGGAGTTACAGGAGTTTGACAGTGCCCTGAGTGACAACTTTAGCGGCATCGGCAGTCCGTATGGGACTCCAGGCAATAATACTCCTAACGGGAGTGTAACGGACCGGAATGAGATGAATGAGCGGCGTCAAAGTTTGTTGGAGAATAGCCAGCAGCAGCAGGTGAGCGAGCGGAACACGAAAAGACGATTTGCGAGTTTTTCCAATACTCACATTATTTTTACGGCGCAGTACACGATGTCGGGGTCGGGGCACCGCGGCGGGATAAGCAACATGAGCGACTATATGGCGCAATTGGGATTATTGTCCCACTTGTCCCTTGCTCACCCGTTCGTCCGCTGGCTCCGCGAATCAGAGCGGCAGAATTTTTCTCTCCAGCTAGCCAAAACAACCAACATGACATTCGCCTCCTCTTCCTCCTCCTCCTCCTCCTCCTCCTCCTCGCCCTCCCCGCAGCAACTTCTCGTTCTCTACTTCCCGACTGCTGAAAACTCGAACTGGATCAATAAATTCAACACAACTGGAACGACGACAAAGATTGTTCAGTCGCAGCACAACCTGCAGCAGGTGAATGAGCGGAGCGAGCGAGCGAGCGAGCCTTGTGACAGAAGAGTGCGAAGATCCGTGCGAAATTGCTATACATGGCTACATCCACTACTGAACTAACCTGCTCAACTATTTTTGCTCGCTTGCTGCTCTCGTGCTTCGTTGAAAATGCGCCTCGCGTCGCGCGGCGCAGCTCACAAATTTCCCAAAGTTCCGAAATGCTATTGGCTGGGCAAAAATATTCACAGTTATAGAATTGCTTTCCCTGTTGAGAGAGTTGATTTCCGCAAGACTGCACGCCGGCGTTTTTAACGAGGTGTTTGTCACCGGTGTTGGCGGTTTACTTCTCCAGCTCAGTTTTGCGACGCTGCCAATTTTCTACGCCCCGAAAATGCTGTCAAAGCCTCTGTTGACCATGGCTGACATGACTGACGCGCTGTCTAATATGAGACTATACATGAAATGCGTGATATTGTCGGGGCTCATTCGTTCTCATCTTTGGCTCCTTTTTGTCATCCAGGTGAGCGAGCAAAGCGAGCGAGCCTTGTGACAGAAGAGTGTGAAGCGACTAAAACCCACTCCTAATTCACTCTTGCTCTCGTGCTTCTTTGAAAATACGCCTCACTTCGCTCGGCGCAGTATGTGTCTGTGTCCTCCCCTGGGGAGATTGAATTAATGGCGCTAGACTCCCACCTCAACCTGAGGGCGTTCACGGTGAACCATTTCAGGTGAGTGAGTGAGCGAGCAAAGCGAGCGAGCCTTGATGAAGACGAGAAATATATACGAGCCACTACTAAACTAGACTAGACTAGACTTGACTAGACTAAGACTAGACTAGACTAGACTAGACTAGACTAGACTAACCCACTCAATTTACTTCGCACCTTCTTCGCTCGGCGCAGAGTCGCCTTAACGATCTCGTGTATGATCTCGGTTACTCTTATGAATATTGCAGTAGAGTACAAACTGCAGAAGTTTGTGAACAGGGTGATGGTGCTTCTCGTTGCTAGTGTGGAACTGTTCCTCACGAGCTTATATATGAGTAGTCGTGAGGCGAGATTGACGGCGGTGTGTTTTTTTGTGATCATTTCAAGTGTGTGGTCGTATTGCAAATTTTCCAGCGATTCCTTAAACGAGTTCTACCTTCGAACGCAGTTTAACATAATTTGGAACCAGAACAACCTCGTTTATATGAGGGCCATTCAGAAAGAGGCGGAAGGCGAATTGACGAAGCACCAGCTTGGAAGTTTGAAGGTGAGTGGAGTGGAGCCCGTCAATTAACCACCAAAACCTACTGATTCCATTTAATCGGCGCAGCGGTGCATTGAAGTTCTGGAGGGCAATGAAACGCTAAAGCAATTCCTCCCCGAAACGTTGCGGAGCACAATCAAGTACGAGGAGCTGGATTTGAGAGAGCTGATATTCGAGACGCCCACGATCAAAAGGAGGAGGTGAGCGAGCGAAAAGGCGGAAATGGCTACAGCCACCCACATCCACTACTAATTTAACCCTCCCAACTCGTTTTGGCTCGCTGGTTTCGCTCGTCCTTTGTTAAAAATGCTCTTCCCTTCGCTCGGCGCAGGATGAGCAAGGTTTTCGTGGCGGTTTACAGAAACCAGATCGTTGTGGTCAAGAAGTTGGAGGGTTTGTCCTACAAGGGATTGATGAATTGTTTCGCCGAAATTTACTTGCTGAGTAGGTTGAGGCACGAAAACGTGATTGGTGTGTTTGGGTCGGTTTACGAAAAGAGTAGGTTCTGCATGGTTCTCGAGTACGCGAAGAACAAAAGGTGAGCGAGCGAAGAGCGGAAATGGCTACAGCCACCCACATCCACTACTAAGCTAACCCACCCAATTCGTTTGGCTTGCTCGTGCAGCATGATCGATTTGATGAAAATTGACCCTTTCTTAGATTGGAAGAATGACAGGCGGTACTTCGCTAGGGGGTTTGCGAGTGGGATGGCCTACTTGCATGCGTTCGATAATCCAATTTACCACAGAGATCTGAAGAGCTCAAACTGCTTGATAAGCGAAGATCGCCGGTGAGCGAGCGAAGCGAGCGAGCTTTGAGGAAGAATCACGCGAAGAGATGAATCCCGCTAAATGGCTACAGACGGCTACATCCACTACTAAACTAACATTATTCCACTCAATTTTTTTGACTCGCTTCATTCGTTTTGCTCTTGCTTCATTAAAAAATGCGCCTCGCTTCGCTCGGCGCAGTGTGAAAATTAGCGGTTTCAAGCATGCAATGATCGACGTGAAGTTCGGTCGGCACACGCAAAAAAACACTCAAAAAGCGAGCGAGAAGAATCTGCTGAAAAGAGTTTTGATTAAATCAACAAGCGTTGACAACGTTGAAAGAGATAGCGTGAATGAAACAGACGAATACAAATCTGGGGAGCATAGTGAATCGGAGGTGAGCACGCACAATAATATACTCACGTAACATGTACACGCCACTCACCCCAAAAACAGATACACCCGCTGTTCCACCAAGAAATGGTGGGAACCATCTTCTTCCTGAGCCCCGAGGTGCTACGGCAAGAGCGGTACACGAAGCAGAGCGACGTTTACAGCTATGGTTGCGTGTTGGCTGATATCGCCATGAATGGAGGGTTGCCAGACTACTACAAGGAAAACATCAAGAGCAGCTCAGCCCCCTACAATAGGCACACGTTTCTTGAAGACATAAGCGAGGGCTGGAGGCCGAAACTAACTCAAAGGTGAGCGAGTGAGCGAGCGAACGAGCGAACGAGCAGAAATGGCTACAGCCACCCACATCCATTACTAAACTAACCCACTCCATTCTTATTCGCTTGGCATCTTCTTCGCTCGGCGCAGCTTGAAAATTGCGCACCGACCTGTGTACGACATGATTTTAAAGTGAGCGAGCGAAGCGAGCGAGTCTTGATGAAGACGAGCATACTCGCGATGAATCAACACCCGCGAAATGCCTAAAGACTGCTACATCCACTACTAAACTAACCCCTCAATTCGTATTCTTTTGACTCGCTCGTCTTGCTCTTGCTTCATTAAAAATGCGCCTCGCTTCGCTCGGCGCAGGTGTTGGCAACAAAATGCCAAAAAGAGGCCGAGTTTCGAACAAATTGCGCGGAAGCTGAGAGAGTGGGACGGAGAGGCGCGAATTCATCTGAACGTGACGAGCGGCATGCTGCGATCCGAGACTCCGTACACAAAAAGCGAGCACGAAACGGTTGACCTTGCGATTAAAGAAGTTATGAGGTCTCCGGCCGCCAAGCAGCTTCTCCACAAGAACGCCAAAACGCCGAACTACATGTTGTCGAACGAGCTGAGCCGACACCTTCAAAGCGCTCAAAACCAAGGTGAGTGAGACTCAATGATACGATGACTACGTCCATACCAACACAAATAACAACAGACCTTTTTTTGTGCAACTTCAAGAAGTTCGACTTCCCCGCCCATGAGGTGACGGAATTTATGTGGGACTGGCTTCGCAAAATCAGAATTGAACAGGACATGACGAGAGGGAACATGCAGCGCATTTTATATCGAACGGGAGATGACAGTGATCACAACCGGGTCATTGGTTGGACTCTGAAGCTCCCCTATCCAATTGAGAAGAGAGAATTCATGACGAGGAACGTTTGGCAGCAAGTGTCACACAACAACTTCGTCATAGCGTGGACGAGCATCGACGGCAGCGAGAGAACTAAAATCAAATTGGATCAAAAAAATAATAATGGTGGGGATTTCGAGGAATCATTCAACGTTGCGAAGAACAATCAGGGAAGTTACAATAGCTATATGTGGGTTAGGGGTGACGACGCCGGGACGGGCTGCAGGGTCGGCTTTAGGACAGTGCTGAATATGAATTTTAGAGGTCCGCTGCTTAGCAGCAAAATGATCAAGAAGATGTTCAGTTTTTATGCCGAGAGCAGCTTGGCTCAAAACATTTTGGAAAACGTTTACAGGTGAGCGAGCGAAGCGAAAGCGAAGCGAAAGCGAAGCGAAAGCGAAGCGAAAGCGAAGCGAAAGCGAGCTTTGAGGAAGAATCACGCGAAGAGATGAATCCCGCGAAATGGCTACAGACATAATGGCTACATCCACTACTGAACTAACCCACTCGATTCGTTTGGCTCGCTCGTTTTGCTCTTTGCTTCATTAAAAATGCACCTCGCTTCGCTCTGTGCAGTTTGATGTTACAAGAAAAGGAAAGTAGAAAAATGCTGAAAAATGATAATTGAAGAGGGGGTGATTAATATAAATTTGAAGAATTCTAAAATTCAATTCTACCGTATGTGCATGAAACCGACCAGCACAGCGACTATTCCAATGGAAACCAGGATGACGCAGCATCGTTTTTTTCGTATCTTCTTTTGCAATTTGTTGGCCGCAATGGTTGACTGCAGCCCGTCCTCGATGTAGTCCTTCGCGGCGAGAACTTGGAACTCAATATTGTCAATTAATTCCGATTGCTCTTCGACCATCATGGCGAATTCTTCAAACATTCTCGACAACTCCATAATGCTCGCTTCCAGCACTATGACGTCGTAGTATTTGCCCTTGACCTCCTCGTAGGTGTTTTGAATGTCGCTGTGCAACTTTCCGTCCTTGGTGCTCGCCTTCAAAATGGTCTGCTTGGCAAGGTCCGAGGAATCACCTCGCTGCAGCATTCTCTCAATCTCCTCGTCGGTTGAATTCGGCTGGACTATCTTGACCTGGCGAATTGCCGTTGACTTGGCCTGCGTTTTGTACGCAGACTGCGCGCTCGAATATTCCTTCATGACATCGATGAATTTTCGCGTCAAGGCATTGACCACGTTCGACCGAATTTGCAGCGTTCGCTCATCCTTGTGCGACGACGCTGTTAGCTGAGAACGCAGCTGCTGAATTGAGAACTTGCACTGGCTAGCTATCTGGTTGGTGTGGGAAACCATCTTGCCAAGTTGGCCAGATTTCATCTTGTTTTTTTGGGAATTGGAGGATGAGGATGGTGTTTGGGTGAGGGCGTCCGATTTTATACGCCCTATCTCCACCGAGGTTGAGCGGATGAATTCTAAGTCCTCCTTGATCAAGTTCACGGTCGAAAAGAAGTCGGTGAGGATTGTGTTCGATTGGGTTTCAACATCGTATTGGGGGATGGGAGATGAGGTAGGGTAGTTGGTCAGTTCTTTCTTCTTCTGTTTATGGATTTGTTTCTGCTTCTGCTTCTGCTTTTCGGATGAGGATGAGGATGAGGATGTGGATGAGGGTGAATGTGTAATGAGAGGGGTATTCAGGTCTTCGTCCGGTTGCAACTCATGGAGTCGGTCAAGCATGTTAAAGACTTGACATTGTAAACTTTTTGAATAATTATTTATTCTCTTGGGAATAAAATGTTCGCTGTTTGTTAGTAATGCCTCTATACATGCGCTAAATATGATATATGTAATTTCCGCCTGCGGAGCCAAAAAAAAAAAAATGATCATCACAGGTGTGCACATGATAAAACACGGTTTTTCAAAGGTGCAAAGCAACTAAAGCCGCTACAAAGCCACTACAAAGCCACTACACAGACGCAATAAATCACATCCCCTCTGGCCATGACGTCCCGCGAAACTCTTCTCAGACAAATTAAGACAACCAATTTCCACATTCATACCAGAATTCTCATCCAATCAATTTCTAATGTTGCCTTTGTATTGCCCCTTGATGTTCGCCCTCCTTCCATTGCATTCCCGCCTGCCACACTCTCAACAAAAAAGAAACTGGTGGGAAAGATCACCAAGCTAGCGAAATTAGTGACTGAGCAGATCGACAATGCCCTCTCGTCCACCTCAGTGCTGAGCAATGATGGAAACGGTGACCCCGACCCCGACTCCGACCCCGACAACAAAATCTACGCGAAACGTCGTCGTTTGTGGGAAATTGGAATCGAGGCTGTTTCCTCTGAGCTGTGGCTTCAGTCGGGCGGGGGGGGCAGTTCCAGCAATAACAAGGGAAAGGGGAAGAGGGCTGGCCAAGCAGGCGACAGGTTCGCGGCAGATAAAACCAAAGGCCAAAAGAGCAGCACGGTGGTTGGGCTGAGCGTCTTTAAGCAGGTTGAGGGGGTACTCGATAACGAGAACTTGACTGGAAAGAGGAGGAAGATTGAGAGGGAGTTGGGTGGGCGAGTGATTGGAAGTGGCGAGTTTCTGGTTAAGAATGAGGGTGAGGGTGAGGGTGAGGACGGGGCTGAGGAAGAGGAAGAGGATATCAGTGATTTTGCAGCCGATTATAACGAGGCACTAGCACTGAACACCTTCGACGACACAAAACTTTACCAGCACATGATTCGCGATTTTGTGGCCTCGAAGAAAACTGGAGAGAACGACGACATCAACAACAATAGCGTTAATGACAACGACAACGATGGCAACATCTCGAATAGCTTCAGCAAGAGGGGAGGTGTGGAGGCCAACAACAACAGCAAAAGCTCCAAAAAGTTCAAGACCAACACGGACAGGAGGGCCACAAAGGGGCGAAAGGTCAAATATACGGTGCACGAAAAACTCGTCGGGTTCATGTTCCCGAAGGAGCGGAGAGACCATGCTATTGGGGAAGAAGAGTGGTTTGGAAGTCTGTTTGCCTGAAACAATTTTAGAGGAAGGAGAAAAGCAGAGAGATTTTTTTAGGAGGAGTATTTTACTTTATACTTATCTATAGTCACGCAAAATCGTTTCTTGTCTCGCTATAGTTTGGGCGGACCATGAGGTTTCTCGCTATAGTTTGAACGGTCGTACAAAATGAAGAAAAACCCTTTCACGAGAACAAAATGGAAAAGTATCCGGCCTCCTTCAGAATTGTAACGATCAAACAAAGAATAAGAACTCTCAATGTCCGTTTGAATGCTGTGGGGTTTGTCCCTTCAAAGAGGTATTCCATAAAATCGTCACACCACGATTCTGACACTTCAGCATCGGCAAAAATCATGTCGTCATTTCTGTGTTCGTTTTCGCGGCCTGACTCGAGATCGGTGAAACCCATTACCGAGGACACACGGCGCCGAAAATCCTCAACTTCCTGCTCGGCTCTAGCTTCTTCCGTGAGGAGGGGGTCAGACATGTCTGCCAGTTCTGCATTCTCTTCAATCAAGAATGCTGGAGTATAATCAAACCTTGACATTTCGGCAAGTTTTATGATTTATTAACTTTCCTTTAGATTATGACATAGTGTTGACTATTTAAAACTATAATTTGGTGAATTTGTAAAGTTAAGAAGTTGTATGCATGAAGTTAAATTTTGTAAATAAA
>Ga0302116_1001368_pt1 | contig 14695 bp, 17 predicted proteins | sample AG5_SCM_MG_FD_203124 | JGI IMG/M metagenome (GOLD analysis project Ga0302116, IMG submission 203124) | Marine microbial communities from Western Arctic Ocean, Canada - AG5_SCM | ecosystem: Environmental > Aquatic > Marine > Oceanic | place: Canada: Western Arctic Ocean | collected 2017-10-01 | reverse complement strand
TCCCTCTTCATTGCGTGCAAATTCTACTTCATCAACCTCTCTGTTGACACCCCGCGCGGCCATAACGCCGCCCGTTTGATCCGGCTGGGCGGTGGCACTAGGTTTTGGGACCTCGATGAGTCTGTGACAATTTTGGTTACGCCCAGGTGAGTGAGCGAAGCGAGCGAGCCTTTTGGAAGACGAGTAATATATACGATACTAAACTAATCTAAACTAATCTAAACTAAACTAACCCACTCAATTTACTTCGCGCCTTCTTCGCTCGGCGCAGCGAGGTTTTCCCGGACGTCGTTGATACGGACTCGAACAGCAACAAAAATGATAGAATATCTGCAGAGACCGCGAGCATCTCGCGCCTGCTCACCGTGCATCCCAACAACCCGGTTCTTGTCACACCTGAGTGGATTTTGGTCTCGATGCTCAAGGGGTCTTTGCAGAGAGAAAGCGATTTTCACCCCCTTGAGCAGTCCAAGCGGCGGCGGCAAGTTCAGCAGCAAGTTCAGCAGCAGTTACAGCAACAAATGCGAGCGAAGTTGAAGAGGGAGGCGAAGGAGAAGGCCGAGAGGGACGCCGAGCAGGAGCTGAAGGAAATTGAGGCGGCGAAGTTAATCGAGGCGGCGAAGGCGATGGAAGAGAAGGAAAAAGCGCGGTATGAGAAGAAGAGGAGCACCAGTACCCCCACCCCACCCCATCCGGCCTACCCCAACAGCAGCAAAAAGCAAAAACGAGTGTCGCTAAAAAAGCCAAAACAGCTCGACGAGAAATTCATCATTTCCATTTCGAACTTCACCGGCAAGGTGAGGGAATCGCTGATCAAGGCCATCATGGCTTCTGGAGCGACATACACTACTCGGCTCGGAAAAACCAACACCCACTTGATTTGCCAAGGGGAGAGCGGTCAAAAGTACAATTCTGCCAAATTGTGGGAAATCGAAATTGTTGGTGAGGAGTGGTTATTTGTCGGGGATGATGGGGAAAACAGCAGCAACAACAGTAGCATCAGCAAAAGTAGTAGCAGTAGCAGTAGTAGTAGAAACAAGACGACGGTGAGTCCCCCTCCAAAACAATCTCCAAAACAAACTCCAAAAACGCCAGCACAAGTGCACTTCGCAATCCCAGAAGCGGAGGCGCGAAAAGGTGCTAACCCTGGAGTTGGAGGCGAGCATGAGAACCAACCGGATCTAGCAACACCAATACCGACAGCAACAACAACATCAGCAACCAACGACTCGAACAGGAAAAGCATCGAGAAGCTTTCCGCTATGAAGCCGCTTGTGTCGTCTCCGGCCAAGCCAAGGAGGCAGAGCTTCGGAAGTCGAAAAGCAAAGAAACCAGTGATGAAGCAAACGCACACAAACGAGACATCAAATCTTCCCCCCCCCCCCCCTCGAATGGACGATTCCGATGAAGAAAACTCTTCTCCAATAAATTTGTCGCCTTCCGATGTCGATGTTGGGGAGGGATCTCAGTATATCATCTGGAAGGGTTGAGTTGAGTTGAGTTTGAGTTTGAGTTGAGTTGAGTAGAGTTGAGTAGAGTAGAGTAGAGTGAGTAGGAGAACCACCAAAACCAAAAACACACACCAATTATAGAATTCATTTTACTTTGGCTGCCTCCCATTTCGCCATTTTTTTTTTATGACTCTCGTCAAACTTGTAATCCTCAGCAGTGGTTTTGAACAACCAATCCATAACTCCCATCACCCCGTAGTTGCAGTTAAAATACTCGTGATGCATGTCGTGGTGCTCGGCAGACCCCTTGCCAAACAAATTGTCGGCCCTCATCCACTCCGCGAATCCGTCAAACCCACTGTGGGTGTAGCAGACCTGAAAAAGTGTGAAAAAGAACCAGAACCTCACCACGTACGGGTGAGCTCCCATGACGGCCGGACCGAGGCAAACTCCCCCCTGGTTGCCGACAATGAACTCGAACCAGTGAGCATACATGCCGGCCGGCGCTGATGGGTACGTGAAAGTGTGGTGGAGCTTGTGCACTCGCTTGTAGAAGAACGGGTGGTGAAGCAAGCGATGGGTCCAGTAGAACCACACCTCAATGCAAATGACGCAGCCAATTAGCTGGTAAATGCCAAGTCCCCAACTCCACTCCAAGTTCGGGCCATTTGTTTTGTTCTGCCACCACCACCCCGTGAGGAATTGCAGGGGCTGGGACATGAAAAGAATGTTGAACATGGAGAGTGAGAGGGCCTCCCTCCACTCCGCCATGTGACCGCCATGTGGCTTGTAGGGTTGAATCCTGAATTCTTCAAACATTTTGTTTGACTCAAAGTAATAGCACATGAGGTTCATGCTGCCAAAGCCAGCAAGGCCAAAAATACCCCAGGTCCACATTTCCTGGTTGAAGGCTTGCTCCTTGACGGCCTGAAAAAGGGTGTCCATCTTGTAAAGGTAAAAAATTATTTATTTTTTATAATTATCTTGTAACCGCTTTGGAAGCGGATTAATACGAAGTCATGCCGGGGATGTGGCACAATCCCACCTCGCCCTCGCAGAACGTGGGTAACTGCTTGGGAGACCGACCGGTTGTTCGACAGAGTAAATATTTCAGGAAATATGAAAGTGGAAATGAGACGAAGAGTCTCCTTGGGATGGGCAATCACATGCAGTGGGACACTGATCAACTTTCGGGGGTGTTCAAGGGGCAGAACACGTTCGATGCTGACGCCGATGCTTACTTTCATCCTAAATTCCAGCCACAGCAACAATTTCGACCAAAGATACAGGATCACGAAGTCTCCGATGAGTTCGACTTCAATGATTCGCTCGACAAGCTCAAGAAATTGCAAGACCAATTAGAATTTCTCGACTACCAGGAGAAGAGATCCAGCCCGCTGCGACCTACACACGCACAATATAAACCTCCACAGCAACAATTCCAATGTCATCATCGGCAACAGCAACAGCAACAGCAACAGCAACAGCAACAGCAACAGCAACAGCAACAACCCAACTTCTCTCCGGTCCAGTATAATTTGTCCCCTCCCCCTCCCCGCTTGACACGATGGCAAACGTCCGCCTCGTGCTATGGGTCAGGTGTTTCTCCCCAACGAGGACAAATTTCAATGGGCTGAAAAGCAAAGTCAAACGTTCTAATTAGAATAGCTTAAGGACATTATTCTACACCCCCCCAGCCCCCAGCAGGATCAAAGAAACTCGTCAATTGGATATGGAGATGGGGATGGAGATGAAGGAGGAGGGGGTGGAGGTAGAGGTAGAGGTAAAGGAGGCGTGGCGTAATTGCTCATCGCACGACGGTACCGCGCTTTGTCAGCGGCTGCCCTATCGGTCCAAATTTGCAAACTGTCCCCTTTGAGAGTTTTGAACAAGTTGGCCGTCAGCGTCAAAACGCTGACGCAGCTGTTCATGTTCTCCGCCTTGATCCTCTTGCTGTTGGCAGCCAAGAAAAAATGATATGCAGACATGTTCTTCTTCGGCCTGTTGGGATCCTTTTTGACCGGTTCGATGAAGAACCTTGGCTCGGATTTCGACGACTTGCCCGGTTTCTTGGAGGCCGAGTGGGGAGAAAAGGAGGAGCTCTTTGCCTTGAAGCTAAGCTTCCGGCTTGGCTTGTTTTGTGTGATGATCGTTAAATCCCGGTCGGGCCACTCGCACTCTTCAGTCTTTCCATCGATGTGGTAGATGATGCTCAGCATGTGGGTGTAATCCTCGCCAAGGAGAGGCGTCACGGCGTACACAGTGGCTGCGTACGACTCGCTAGCTTGAAACTCGACTTGAACCCAATCGTCGACTTGTGGGACTTGAGCCCTTGGGGGCTGAGAAGATCGGAATTTGGGCAGGGGGGGGGGTGAGGGGGACTGTGGGGTTGGTGAGAGCCGTGGATCTGACGAAGGGGTGGGGGAAGAGGATTTCTTGTAATGCTTCTGCGCGTGGGTGCGCTTGGAAGAAAAGAAACCGTGGAGCTGGTTAGTGGTGTAGACATTTAAAACAAGCGCGAAAACATTTGTTCTCTCACCACTTGAAGCACCGTGCGAGTCCTCACATACTGCTGTATTTTTCGGTAGTCGGTTCCGAACTTCTGAGAACCGCTTAGGAAGAGATTGTGCTCGTGGTCAGTCCAACGCCCGGTCGACATCTCGACCTCAGAATCAGAATTGTTATCAGTGTCAGAGTCGTAGGATTTTACAGCAAAGGGCATCATCGCCGCGGCAGCAGAAACAAAAACACCATTAATTTCATTTATGGCCATCGCCCGCTCAGTGCTAGAAGACGACGTTGCGCAGGACAAGCGGAAAACGACGACGACCTTGGATTGGAAGCGCTCGGGAGCTCGCAAAATCTGGGCCAGCTGCTCAATTTTGGTCACTTTGATTCGATCCACGCTCTCTACAATTACGTCCTGGTTGCCGCCGCGGAGAGTGGAGTTCTGCAGGAACATTTGGCCTTCGTACGAGGAGAAAATTGAACCAAACAACCCAGAATTCCACAACCCAGAATTCCCATTTTTCTCGCCTGCGACGTAGAGCTCCGTGCCACCAGTGCCACCAGTACAAATAGTGCTACGAGGCAGCAAGCGTTCCTCAAGGACCAAACCAACCTTCTCCCCATACGCGATTTTGCTCGTGAATGATGCGTCTTGTCCTGAGCCCAAAAGGATTGTTGAAGGAGAATAAAAGTTTGAAACGTCCTCGTCGGACGAGGACGCGTTTAATTCGTGTGAAGCCAGCGCTTGAGACAGCAACGCAAGGCCATTCAATTCGTCTAGTAGTTGGTTCCTAGGAGTGAGGGGAACACAAATTGAAGGAGATTCGCAACAAAGCGCATCCTGCTGACAAAAAACATTGTGACTTCTTGGCAAATGGTTCGGGGAGTTTTTGGAACAAAAAGTCATCATTTTGGGTGTTTTAGTTTGATCGTGAATGGTACCAGAAGTTTCTTCCTTCGGTCTGTGTCTGGGTGGTGTGTGTTTTTGGTTCTTAATTTTCTTCCTTTCTTTTTTTCTTTTTTCTTGCTTTTTCATTTTTTTCTAATTTTGTTCCTCATTTATCTCATTCGTCACCACTAGAACTACTGCACGCATCTCACCGCACCATGGACGTTGAAGAAGTGAGAGTTGACCCATCGACGACAGAAAAATCATAAATCTCGTTATTTGCCTTTCATTTCTCCCCCCCCAACAACCCTCACCCTCTAACACCTCACCTTTTGCTTTTATCTCATTTCATTCCTCTCGTAGGCAACCTCCGCAAAGCCAACCGAGGGCAAATCCGAGACCAAGGTTGAGTCGAAATCGAAGACTGCCCCCAAGTTTGAAATTAGGAAGTGGAATGCAGTGGCAATGTGGAGTTGGGACATTTGTGCTGACACGTGCGCAATTTGCAGAAATAGCCTCAACGAGCCTTCCATCGAATACCAAGCAAATCCCTCCCCAAATAACGAAAATGGTCTGTCAATCGCCTTTGGTGTGTGTGGGCACGTGTTCCATTTGGACTGCATTCAGAGGTGGCTCAAGGCGAGGAGCGTTTGCCCGCTTTGTAATAAGGAGTGGGATTTTGCCAAAATTGAGAGGATCCCTGGCTATGGAACTGGTTCGTAGAAAAGAAACATCAACCAAAACATAACAAAACAACAACAAAAGCGTAGGAAACAACACATTTGAACCAATGATTTCCTAGTTCATTTTTTGTTTGTCTGGCCTACTTATTTAATATTCATCATCTGTTGCCGTTCAACCATTTTTCGAAGTTGCGCACTTCGATAGTGCCGGACAAATTCCTCTACCTTTTCCTGAAACTTTAAATCAAAGTATGCGCACTTCCTCGCCTTATTTTGCCAAACAATTCCGCTTCCTTCATTCGTTTCCATTTCCAGTCCGTCGTCATTGTTATTACTACCACTGTTGTCAAATCCTCCCCCACCCCCAAAGATAAACCCACCGTCCTCATCATATCTCACAACCTCCTCAAACTCTGCCACGTCGTTGCACTGAAGCATGAAGCATTTCGTGACAACGATTCTTGAACCCTCCCTCTCCCACAGTTTCAGCTGGTCGCAAATATTGCTGGGCAAGATGCTCGCATCTGCCGTTCCCATGTTTTCCTCCATCATCTGTTTTGAATTTTTTATGGGGTGGGGTTAGTATTGTATTGCTCGCCACTTTGCCCCCCCCCCCTCCCACCACCACCACCACCACCACCCTCACCTGCTGCCTCAAAATCGGGTGCGAGTGCATCTTGAAGTAGTTGATAATCTGGCCGCTCGTGATGCCGTTTTTGAAGGCTGTCTTCACGCTGTCCCTCGTCAAGTTCATTATATTGGCGTTGGGAAGATTTATTATGCTCGCCTTGTCGCAGAAAAGGGACAGAATGCGAAGGTGGAGGAGGGAGTGGGGAGGAGAGGTGTATGCAATGACCTGGAAATTAGTCTGGACGATAATTTTCAGCCTGTTGTCGCCATCTCCACCTCCACCAACAGGCGCCGACTTGATTTGGCTCAAGGCCTCCTCCCGTCCGTTCAGCAAGCCGACGCACAACTCCGTGGGGTAGAACCTCAAAAACTGGTCCTTTCCATTCTTCGCGTTGTGCTCCTTCTTCATGAAGCACATTCCGAACATCATCAGATCCCTCGCGCACTTCATCTGATTTGGGGTCAACCACCCCGTCAACTTGTACGCCTTTCCCACCTGCGCGTAGCTCAGCGCCAAAAACAGCACCAGATGTGAATGTCGAACAGATTCGGGTTGGTCGTTCAAGTACGAGCTGAGGAAGCTCCACACCTGCCCCTTGACATCCATGAGCATGAACGCGAACCTGAGAAGACAAATATGGTGAGAAACTGTTCTCACTCAAATCAATATTATAAATTCACTCACCCCTTCCGCGTAATCTTGCTAGGCCTCGCCTTTTCGACAACTACCGTCCTCTTCCCCTTCTTCTCGATCTTGCACTCCGTCCCCTTGGTCATCAAGTTCTTCTTGTAGATGAAGCTGGCAACATTCGCCTCGGGGGCCGGAATCTGATTGTCAAAACTCCCGAGCAAGTAGTTCAAAATGGAACTCCAAATACTCGAGGAGAAGAACGTCAGCGAGGAGGGTTGGGGGGGTGACAGATCGGGAGGGAGGGGCGGGTGTAGAGTGGGGTTGGTTGCAGGCTCAAAGGTTAGATGCGCGAACGGCTCGTCACTAAAACCAACGAGGGAAAAAGAAGCCTTAATCCCTCTTTCAAACTGGTCGGTGAGCTGCAGGAAAAGCGAAACGTTAACGTCTAAGGTGTTCTCGGGATCATAGGGCGAGCTCTCACTCGCCTCAAAGTCACGCCGGAAACCTCTATTTACAACACCAAGATCCTCAAGCTGCCGAAGGGTGGAACGCTCAAGCTGCCTGTTCTCCTTCGTGTTCCTCACCCAATCGTTCAGGGTAGAGTTGTCCACGCGCGAGGTGCCCACAACAAGCCGGCTCACAATCACTTGGGATAGGGGAGACAAGTTCTGCAGAATGAACTTCGAAGCAAGAGGAGTGGCCGAAAGCAGCGCGAGAATTGAGGGTCGTTGGAGCTCTGCTATATACTGGTAGAGGGGAGAAGGGGAACCAACATCAATCATAATAGTTTGCTTAACGTAGCGAAGAAAATTGGTTTTTATTTTAAATTTCGTAAGCTTCCCCTATATCCCCTGTATATCCAGCCACAAATCCACAAAGCACCCCTAATCTCATCGCCATAGAAGCTCCTCCACATTCAATCGAGATACCTCCTCCTCACCGATGGCTATGATGGCTGACTCCCAGCTCCTTGGACTTTCTGATTCCTCCTCCTCTCCCATGGCAAACTCCCCCCCTAACGCCCCGCTCCAAAAAAAACCTCTTGTAACAACGTGCCTCTGCTCCCCAACAACTTTCACCCCCCAAAAAGTCTCCTTCAAAAAGCATACTTGGTTTTGCGGTGCCTACAATCTCTCCAAATCGAATAGTAAGCTTCTGGCTTACCTGAAGCTCGACAAAAATCGCTCAGTCAAGCACAAGTTCTTGGAGCTCGTCTTCTTCCTCGATGAGCAGCAAGTCGGCTACATTCTTTGCGAATACACAGTAGCACCATCACCTCGAGTGATGTATGTACGTGGTGTGTCGGTCAACGAGTCACACCGATCGTTGGGGCTGAGCAAATACTTCCTTCATGCCTTCACCAAGATTTGCGTGGAGGGGCTGAAGTTTGAATGTAAAACGAGAAAAATTGACAAAATTTTGTTATGCTTGGCGTTGCTGAAGGGGGGTTGGAGGCTGATAAACGATGCGAAAGGGTGCCGGGTGAAGTTGATTAGAGTTATAAATGAAGATAATGGTAATGATGCCGACGATCACACGACGATCTTCAGCATTGACAAGGGGCTGAGTGGGGTTTACAGCAAAACGTTTTGCCGAAAGCAGAAAATTCGGGTCTTGAAGAACGAGGAGGAGTACCAGCAATTTATAAAGGGGAAGGAGGTATCAACGACCGAGGTACGGGTCGCAACCGTGTTTGGGTGGACGGAAGGGGGGTGGGATGCGGAGGAATTCGTCTTGACGAACATGTGCGGCGAGTGCTTTTTGCGAATCGTCGATGCGACTGTTGAAAACTTTCATGACCTCCTCAAAGAAGAAAAAAGTCGTCTAGTCTAGTTAAAATGACTAGCAAGTCTCTAGTGACAACGTACTCGTAGCAAAGATTTACCTTTTTACAATTTGCACATTTGGTGGATATCAATTTTTTACTTTTCGTTTTTGGCTGCGGCATGCTGCGCAAAAGAGCCGAATTTATATGTTGGTCATTTAAACCTAAACCTACTACGTGATTTTTTGGCTACTTCCACCCCACCTACTACGCTATTCCCCAAATAAGGAGTTCAATCCAAAAGAAGCTTGATCTTCCGAGCCAACGACAAAATAAAATTGGAGCAACAACTAGCAACTACAGAAAAAATACCACAGATGGATCTTCAGCCGGAAAAGACCCGTTCAAGTCCCCCCCCGGTCCCTTATACTGCCACATCCGAATCCCCACTACTGCCACAGACAGATGAGCCTCCCCTAAATTCTGTGCCTCACAACAACAAAAAACGAAGAACCAGCACAATTGGTTCAACCTGCATGGCGTGCAGAGATGGAAAGGTAATTGATGCGTTAACAAAATTCTGTCAAAATTCTATCCAACACAATCCTCAAAACATCCCAACTCACACACACACAATCCCCCCCCCCCACACACACCCAACCCAGGTCAAATGCTCAGCCCGAGTGGATACGATTCTCCCTTGCAAGCGATGCAAGAAGAACAACAAAACTTGTCAGCCCCAGCAACGTGGTCCCGGCAGGCCTATCCGTTCTAATATTGGCGGCGGCATCAACGTGAATCCCTTTTTCGTTAATTCCTATACGCCAATGCATCAATCTTGGCAACAGTCGCTGCAACAACCGGCGCTCATAAATGATCATCTTTTCTGCCAGGACATTGGTCTGAGCCCTGCCGAAGCGCAATTTTCCTCTGACGGGGGTGGTGGTCCACCATCACCAGCCCCGCAATCTAAAGAGGCCCAGGGCATAATGGTCAATGCCGCCTCGGCATCTGAGTTTGGGGTGCTTTCCCAACAGCAGATCCAGCAGGCGTTGCATGCTTTCCAAACGCAGCAGTACCAGCAGTTGCAGATGATGCAGTCTCAGGAGATGCAGAGGTTGCGCCAGCAGCAGCAATTCCAATTACAGAATTCGGCCTTGCTCGCCAATGTGCAGCTCAGCAAGGGAAGCAGCGACAGCAATAACATTGTGAGCCTAGACAATAGTATTAGTGGCAGCTTGTTGCAGTTGAGTAATGCTGCCAGTCTCGGTGAGGGTGAGGGTGAGGGTGAGGCTGAGGGTGAAAATGCGGGTGAAAGTAAAGAAGGACCCGAAAGTATTTATAAAGAGAGAGACCGTGACATTTTTGTGCACTCGATTTTGCACGAAGATTAGTGGCGGGAGTGGGAGTGTGGGAGTATCATAAGGGTTATTAGCTTCTCCTCGTCGTGAATTCTTTCTGGCATACAGCCATGGACAGAAACAAGCGTAGGAAGGAGTGAAAACACAAATACAATAAAGAAAGAAAGTAAAAAAAGGTCTTCAATCCATAAAATTTTACGCAGCTCTCTTTGCTTTTGGGTTGTTCGGATTCTTCTGCTTCTTTTTTGTTCGCGCCGCTCGTTCTCTTGCACCCGGGTCGAGCTCGCTCTTCCTCAATCTTATGCTCAAGGGGGTGCACTCGATCTTCTCGTCCTCCCCCATGTAGCCAATAAGCTGCGCCGAGAAATAATGTTAGTTTAGTAGTGGATGTAGCCCTCAGCAGCCATTTCGCGGGATTCATCGCGAGTATTCTCGTCTTCCTCAAGGCTCGCTCGCTCACCTCCTCGACAGACATTATTTTGGGGGGGGGGAGGGAGGTCCGCTCCTCCTTTCCTTGGGTTCGCATGTTCGTTTTGGCCTTGGCCTTGGTAGGGTTCACGTCCATGTCATTGTCTCGAGAATTTTCGCCAATCACCATGCCCGGGTAGACGGCATCTCCAGGGTTGATGAAGAGGACGCCGCGCTCGGCGATGGATTCGAGAGAGAAGGCCGTGGACTTGCCACGCTCGGAAGAAACGAGTTTGCCCTTGTCCAGATCTGCGCCGAGGAGGCCGGCGTGGATTCGGTTCTCCAAGAAAGTGTGGTTCACCACGGCAGAGCCCTTCGTCATTGTGCTCACTTCGGGGCCGAAGCCCAGAAGACCGCGGGAAGGCATCTCGAACCGGAGCCGAGTTTTGCCGTTGGTGTTCTCGAACATTTCCAGCATGTTCGCTTTTCTATTGCCGGTCAAGGCATTCATCACCGATCCGGCGTACTCGGCGTCAACATCAACGGTGACCTGTGAGTTGGATTGAGTTGAACGATAATTTTGTTAGTCTGTGGAGGAGGGAACCATTATATATGACTGGCTCACCTCCTCGAAGGGCTCCATTTCTTGGTTCGTGTCCTCGCAGATTGTGGTGACGATCGTGGGCGGTGAAATCGACAGCTCGTAGCCTTCTCGGCGCATCTGCTCAATTAGGATTCCAAGCTGAAGCTGCGCGGTTCGGTTTGGTTTGGTTTGGTTTGGTTAGATTTAGTTACGCTGAGCGAGCAAACAAAGGCAAAAAAAAGGAGATTAAAAGGGAAAAAAAGTGAATCACTGAATCGGCCGTAACTTCAACGTATGGAGATTTTAGACGCTCAAAAATGGACACGGTGGCGGGTTTGGCCAGGCGCATCTCTTTGCTCAAATAGATTGTTCAGGGACGTCCAGATCAGGGTCATGCATTCATTTCATCTGTAGCCGCCATTCGCTCACTCACCTCTCCCCTCCCGAAGACCGTGGTCGACTCCGGGTTTAACTCGCTCTGTTTGACTTGCAATGTGACGTTGTTGTCGGTCTCGGCCAGCAGGCGGGCGCGGACGCGGGACGATGTGACAATCGAGCCCTGCGCCGAGCGAAACATATATTGTAAAATGTTAGAGATAATTGTGGGATGATGGGATGGTGTAGCCATAATGTCTGTAACCATTTTGCTCACTTCATCGCTCGCTCGCTCGCTCACCTCCTGGCCAGCCATGGGAGAGTCGTTGGCACCGAACTCCATCGAGAGGGTTGGGGGGGCAAGGGGGGGGGTGTCAATAGCGGATTTGATTTGGTTCGAGGTGGTTGTTAGGGTGTCTGCGCCCATAATGCAAAATGTGGTTAGAATGGGTGCGGGGGTCTCCCCCTCTCCACAACCAAAGTTAAATCCACGCCTCACGCTTCGCTCGCGCTCGCTTACCTCCAACTTGGATCGTGTCCGGCACGCCCGTAATTGTCACGATATCTCCGGCCATGGCGACGTTGGATTCCAACGCTGTTCTTGTAACGCCCTTGTAAACGAAAATTCCAGATATATTCGAAGGTTTGTGCTCTTCTGTGTTGGTGTTGTTGGTGGAAGTGGAGGTGGAGGTGGAGGTGGAGGTGGAAGCACGGGAAATAACCGTCACGTTATCACCCATTATGGCAGAGCCCTGGTGAACCTTGCCGGTGGCCGTGCGACCGAGAAACTTGTCGTAGCCAACCATTGTTGTGGTGAGTGCGAAGGGGAGGGCGGGAGAGTTGGAGGAGGCGGAATCTATTTGGGTGAGAACGGGGGGGGGGAGGTAGTCGAGGATCGCGTCGAGGAGTTCTTCCATGCCATATTGCTGCTTGGAAACTTCATTTCGAGATATTGACTTGGCGACTTCCACGTCCGTGGTGAGCCACCCAGCCTTGGACGAGGCGTAAAACGTTGGGTAGTCCATCTGCTCCTCACTCGCACCTAGCTCGTCGAAAAGCTATCCTCGCCGAGTGAACCAAACGGAGACAGTATTGAGTTGAATAATGCTAGTTTAGTAGTGGCTCGTATTCTCGTCTTCCACAAGGCAAGCGAAGACTGAGTGAGACTCACCTCCAAAACCTCCATTTCAACCTCTCCATCAATCCTCATTATTCCCTCGTCCCTGTCGACCTTGTTGATGATCAAAATTGGCTTCAGGCCCAGTTGGAGGGCACGGGATAGCACATACTTGGTTTGGGCCATCGGACCTTCCGCCGCATCCACGACGAGGCAAACACCATCAACCATGGATAATACCCTGTCAACCTCGCCACCAAAATCAGCGTGGCCAGGTGTGTCGACGACATTGATAATGTACTCGGCGTTGTTCTTTATATTGGATGTGTACTCGACACGAGTCGCCTTGGACGTAATTGTGATCCCTCGCTCCTTCTCAATGTCGCCAGAATCCATTAATCGCTCACCCTCACCCTTGAGGTCATTGTTGTCGATTTCATTTGGGGTAGGGGTAGGGGTAGGGGTGGATGTGGACGTGGACGTGGACGTGGATATGGATGAGGAGGATTCGATAGCGGCCTTTAGGAGCGTGTCCACCAGTGTTGTCTTTCCGTGGTCAACATGTGCCACAATTGCAACATTCCTCATCATTGAGTGAAATTTTATTTGCTTATCAGCATTGGAGCTGGAACTAAAACTAAATGCTAAGTAGGATCGGAGGATGGGGCGTGTTGTCGCCACGCGAAAGCACAACACTCTAATTGCGAGCATGATATTTTGTAAATTTAAGGTGGATGAATGGATGAAATAAAATTCCAATTTATTTGAATTTACACGCGATTATTGCGGCTGTCGAATGAAGCTCATCGTCTTCTTCTCGGCGTTCTTATCGTCAGCCCTCAGCAAAAACATTGACAATTTTCACTCCAACAACTCCCCACATTCGTCAACAATACGATCCTCAGCAGCCCCCCTCCAGTTCAAGCATGGTACCACTACCTTGTCCTTCCTGGTGAGGGTTAATGGTAAGGTGGGGGTCCTCCTCGCTGTTGACTCTCGAGCTTCCATGGGGTCTTTTGTCTCGTCTTCCACTGTGAACAAGGTTCTGCCGGTAACAAAGAATATTCTGGCCACCATGGCCGGGGGCGCTGCAGACTGCGCCCAATGGATAAGGCAGATCAGGTCTGTAGTTGGTGTGTGGGAGCTTGAAGCGGGCGATAGAAATGATAATGGGGAAAGGGAAAGGGAAAGGGGAGGAGGAACTGGGGTTCGGAAAGTTAGCAGAGTTCTCGCGAATGCTCTGTACAGCTCCGGCGGAGGCGATTTGAGCATTGGGACGATGGTGTGTGGCGTAGATGAGGTGGATGGGGCGTCGATTTATTATGTTGATAACATGGGGATGCGCGTCAGGGGGAACAGGTTTAGTGTTGGCAGCGGAGCGACTTACGCGATTGGGGTGTTGGACGAGTGTTGCAGAGAGAATGGAGGGGGGGGGGGAGACGTCATTCCTGAGATGAGCTTAGAAGAAGCTGTCAAGGTGGGAATCAAGGCTATCAAGGCAGCCACTTACAGAGATGCCTACTCAGGAGGGTTCGTTAATGTTTACTTCATCAGTGAGCATGGGTGGACGAAAAAGTTTTCTGGGGATGTGCATAGTGGCTCGTAGTGGTTAAGGCAGTGAAGGCCGTGGACAACAACATAATTAGGCATTGCATCGATAGATAATTAGTATGATAGTATAATTTGAAGAATTTCTTGCTCTCAAATCAGGTTTTTAGTTTCTCTCTCCCAAGCTACAATCAGATATCATTTTTTCCTTCTGAAGATCTACTGTTCCTAGTACCTCTCCTCCTGTTTGTGAAATGGTGGGGTGGGGTGGGGTTGGGTGGGGTGGGGTGTGGTGGGGTGGGAAAAAAGAAGGGGAAGGGGAAGAAAAAGGGGAAGGGGAGGAAAGGGGAAGTGTCAGTAATGTGGGATGGGCTGCAATGGACCGTCAAACTCAATTTTACTCACCTCCCTAGGTTGGAACGGGGCGCCCTGCACCTCGGCTCCGTCCGGTCCGGTCACGTCAACGGCCTTGATCCTTCCATTGGCATCCTCGATAACCTTGAACTCAACATTCTCCCCATCAGCCAGGCTACGGAAGCCCTCGCAATTAATAGCGGTCTGGTGGACGAAAACATCAGTCGTTCCGTCGTCAGGCACGATGAAACCGAAGCCCTTCTGTGTGTTGAACCACTTCACTGCTCCCTTCTTGATGTCTCTGGAAGGTGATTATGGGATGATGAGGTGGTGTAAAAAAGGTTGGGTTTTTTTGGGTGGGGGGGGGGGGGGGGGGGGGGGTAAAATAGGGG